>ULJH01059972.1_pt1 | contig 19761 bp, 29 predicted proteins | sample 1950781 | NCBI WGS metagenome assembly ULJH01 (sample SAMEA4835462, study PRJEB28245) | human gut metagenome | biome: gut microbiome; material: fecal sample | place: Denmark | collected 2008 | reverse complement strand
ATGCTCACCCACTTTGGCACCTTTTGTTCCAATTCGCAAAGCGACTTCTCTTTGTCCTTGATGATAGCTTCCAGATTTTCGATTTGCTCCAGCGCGTCTCTCGCTAAATCCCGCTGGCACCACGATCTTTCCTCGTAGTAACAGTAATCACACTTACTGTCATCGTCGCTTGCACAGAAATCTAGTGCTACTTTGAGGTCTTCATTGATTATGTCCATCTCATTCACCTCCGTTGGTAGGGACATTTATGTCCTCACCAGTGGTTCAGGATGTCTCCCATTATCGTCCATCCTGTAGCTTGATAAACGGTACTCTCTCTAATGTCTTCGCAACCTCATTGATTACCCTTGCGAAAATCGCGTGATCCATACAGTCTGGGCAATCCACGTTGCAGATCACGTGCGTCAGCGTCACCTTATCAATCACTTCGTTGCTGCGCAACTCCTTGTAATTTTGCGGAAAATTCTCAAGCTCCCATTCAATGTACCTCATCTTCCCAGCCTCCTGTTCCATGCTTCTATTTGTTGGCGATGAACTGCTCTGTTAACATTGCTTCTTCCTCCTTCGGTAGTTCTGGCGCTTTCGCCCAGTGCGTCACGTTGCAGTCGCATTCTCCGTCCGTGAAAAACCATGCGCCGCCGTTGCTCCAATGCCAATGCGACACGTAGAGGTCGCCGTCAGATATGACCAAGCACAGCATTGATTCCTTATCCGGCAGTCTGTCCTTTACGCTCACCCACTTCGGCACCTTTGCTTCGAGGTCGGCAACACGCTTCTCAAGCTCTTTGATATAATCCAACGCGTCCCACACCGCGTTAAACATTTCACAAAGCCCATCGGGACGATTACAGCCGTATGGCTCTCCATCGTATTTACAGTTCTCACATACCTTTTCAACGTCGCTCAACACATTTTTGATTTTATCAGGACTTGTCATGCTTCATTTTACCCTCCAATCACTTTACTCTTTTGACTGCCATTACTTTGCGCACGTAGTCAATCGTAGCCATATAATCTTTGCCATACTGGTTATTACCATGAACTTCTGCGACGCGCTTTTCAAAGGCGGCTAATGTATCGTGGAAACAACCACATACAACCATTATCACATCGTCCTCACGGCGATAGAAGGTGGTATATGCGTTGCGTGACCCAATCGGGCCGATTACAATATAGTCTTTATAGCCGCAGATTGTTGCCCTGCCACAGATTCGCGCATTACCACAGACCTGTGCTTCATTAGAGACAAACGCATTGCCACAGACCAACGCATTATTACATACTCGTGCGCTATCGCAGACCAAAGCACTGCCACAAACCCAAACATCACCATGAACCATCGCATGGCCGCAGACTTGCGCTTTGTCAGAAATCCACGCATTGCCAAAAACCACAGCATCGTCATATACCTGCGCGTCTTGCCAAACTCGCGCATTTTCATAAACCTGCGCGTTGCCACCAACCCACGCATTACCGAAGTGAGATAGGTTCTGTTCTTTTTCTATCCACCCGCCCAGCTCACCTTCTTTAACATTGCCGAAGCTAACAAGCGCTTTTATGCGAAACAACTTCCTGCCGTAGTATTCCTTGCTTTCTGCTGTTAGTTCATACTTTTTCATGTTTTCTTCCTTCATGAGAAATTCTGCTTGAAGTCCCATAGATACCCACCTTTCTATTCGGCTGTGTTTATTACCTTACGCACAAATTCAATCGCGGCCATGTAAGTCTTACCATATCGATTATTACCGTGCATTTTTGCTACTCGTTTTTCAAACGCGTCCAGCGTGTCATGGAAACAACCACACACGACCATTGTTTCACCATCTGCGCGATGGTAAAAAGTGGTATGCGCACTACGCGAACCCATTGGTCCAATCACAATATAGTCCGCATCGCCGGAGATTTTTGCTTTGCCACGAATGCGTGCTTTGCCAGAAATCCAAGCATTGTCGCAAACTTGCGCTTCCTCCTGAACCGTAGCATAATGGCTGACTATCGCATTACCAGAAATCCAAGCATTATCGTAAACCACCGCATTATCGCGGACTTGCGCGTCATCGCAAACACGCCCGTAATTATAAATTAGCGCATTACCGGAGACCCGCGCGTAACCAGAAATCCGCGCATTACCACAAACCCGCGCGTTATCATAAATCCTCGCATTACCATAGACTTGTGCTTTACCACCGACTTGCGCGTTATTACGTATCCACGCCTTTTCATAAATCAACGCATCACAATAGACTTCCGCATAATCGGAAATTTCCGCATCACCATAAATCCGCGCATTACCATAAATCTGCGCTTTACCATGAATTAGCGCACTATTACAAACTTGTGCATTTTCATAAACCTGCGCGTTCTCATAGACCATGGCATCGCCAGAAATCCACGCATTACCGGAATGGGACAAATTTTCTTCTTTCTCTATCCAGCCACCTAATTCGCCCTCTTTAACATTGCCGAAGCTAATGAGGGCTTTTATGCGGAATAGCTTCCTACCGAAGCATTCCTTGCTTTCGCCGGTTAGTTCATACTTTTTCATGCTTTTTCTCCCTTCAAGACTTTGATAGGTTGTGTTTCTCTTCTCAACGCACCCATAATACAATAGGTTATGTAGAGAGTAAAGCGTTTGACTTTTGTGCGTTGCCGTCGCACAATCATGAAAGGTTGTGTTATGGTTGGGTTTGTTGATTAGGTGTAATGTTTGATGGCTTATGGGGGTTAGGGACGACTGCCCGCCGTCCCTAACCTAAATTCAATCTTTGTTTTTCTTCCCCTTTACCTTCCACTTCTCCAAATTCAGCTCATATTCTTCGCGTTCGTCTTCCAGTATTTCTTCTGCTTCAAAGTCATCCTTCCTCACAATTAGCCGGACTTCTACCATGCGCTTGTGTCCTTCCACCTCTACGATTTTGGCATAGGATTGATTGGAGATGGGAAGATAACCTTTCTCTTCTAATTCAAGGTCATTGATAACAACGAGACGGCAATTCTGGTCTTCCTTATTCTTGATTTGAGGCATGGCATTATTCCTCCACTTTCTTATATTTTTGGTCGTAATAGGTTGTTAGGGAAGCGAGTTGCGAGGCAATAGTGCGGTTTTCAGGATTTTCACGCGCCATATTTGAAAGCACAGAAAGAACCGTTTCAGCATGATTTTGATTGGTTCGCCGCTGAATAACAAAATCGCCCGTATAACCAAGGTCGCGATATGGGAAGATGCGGATACCCAAGGGCAATGCTCTGCGGCTGGTGATTTTGGAGAGAATACGGGCTTCAATGATTGCGTCATCGAGGGCAGTATGTTGCTCTTCAAAATCATACATGTTCGCAATGTATTGGAAAGTGGTTTCTGCGCTGGTTTTGAAGTAGATACCGGAAGGAGAAAATAACTTATTCTCCACGCAATAGCGCTTATAGCGGTCGTTATTGATTAGGAGAGTGGTGGAAAGTCCCCATAGGTCAAAAAGGGGATAGGTAGCATCATGGAAACGGAAAACTTCTGGCTCCATGATTTTTTCGTGCCGCGATTTGTCAAAAGGCTCGCTAATGATAATGCGGCAAAATTCCTTTTGTCCCTCTTCCCATTCATAATAATCTTCGCTATACAGCTTTTCCGTGTAGATGTCTGTAAAAGGGATGGCTTTTTTGAAGTCAAATGCGCTGTTGAATGCGCCAACGGCGCAGACGCTTTTCATTGCTTGTATAAGCCGTTCCCGCACATACAGCCACGATACAATGGAGGTTTCACCATTGTGAAGCATACGCAGATAGATAGGGCGCTTTTCTTTGTAGTAGGCGGTTGTGAAGATAGTGGGGACAGAAAAGGTTTCTGCGACAAGATATTGCTCGCGCAAAATTTCATTTCCCATCCTATCCACTATTACCCATCCAATGTCATAAATGAGCGGGCGTGCGATGGCAATTTTCTTGCGCGCTTCGGCATCCTCCGTGATTTCATTTATGAAAGGCATAGTTGCGGTTTCGCAATCTAATACCAAATACAAGTGCTTATCTGCCAATCTCCGTCCATCCTTTCATAAATTGAAGCGCTAATTTATGCTTTATTTTATCGCAGCTTTTTGGCGGTTTAGTGTTATTTGCCGTAAGCCACTGTTCTATCTTTCCATCCTTTACTTCACATGTAATATAGGAGCGGTCAGGTCGGCATGCCAGCCGTAACGAAATCACATGCGTGCGCCCTTTCTGGACTTGCTCCATATAGATGCGCTCTACACAATTATGCTGTTGTTCGGCTTCGCGATGAAAATCTTCTGCGGACAAGAGTGGAACCACAATCCAATCGTCATCGCGATAATAAAGATAGGGAAGGTCATTATTGGCGCGAATTTCCTCGCTCACCCTCCTATTGACATAGGCATAGTGGCGCTTTTCGGTTGTATTGTAGTCAAGAAAGAAAGACTCTTTACAATTCAAAGGTTCATTCATCTCCATTTTCATCTTCACCCACGAAATAATTTTTTCAATACTGTTGGGGGCGAAGTAGAGGTGATGCTTTTGAATGACACAAACAAGTGCGTCAAGGTTTTGCTTTGTAAAATCAGGAAAATGAGTTTTGATTTCTACAAGAATTGAAGCAATAGCGGGTGGATAGCTTGCGCGCAATTCTTTTGTCTCTTGGAGACGAGAAAAGAGAAGATAATTGGTTTCGTTGAGTTCCACACCTTCTCCCATATCTTTATTCCAAGCCTCTACAAAATTTTTATCGAGCTTAATTTTAGGAAAAATCTTCCGGAAGAAATCGGAGGGACAAGAGCATTTCGCAAGAATACCCACGGCAGCACAACGCTCAATAAAACTAACGCACTTATCCGTAAGAGGGTTACTCACTCCCATCTTATAGGCATCATACGCATTATTACAAGCAGAACGCCAAATCAATGTGGCGGTATTCATTTCGTTTTTTGGTTCTCCCGCAAAGAACTTTGGTTTATTGGAGACAGAAGTTCCACGACTTCCATAGAAAATACAATACTGGAAATCAAACCCCCCCAGCACTCTTCTATCTTCGAAAAACCAAATATAGCTTTTATTTTTCTGGACTTCAACCATTTTTATTTTCCCTCCCCTCAACCTGTTCTCTCATTATATCACTAATTTCATCATTCGTCAAGATAACTTTTTGTAAAGTCGCACAAAAGTCATCCCAAGAATTACGGACAGCAGATAGTGGTTCGCCCAGCCGCAACTTTGTATCGATGTAGTTCTTCAATTCTTCTGCGTTGTCCGCCCAAAAGCGCGTCATCTCTTCACGCTCAATAAGCGCCGCAAGGGGGCGCACAACATCGGGCGCAAAAAAACCATACACTTGCTGGAAAAGAAGGTGCTGGCTATTGCTTAAAGTAGCAGAAGATAGACCGTAGAAATCACTTTTACAAGCAGAATAGAAGTCATCAAAGGTGTATGTGCCTACGGGGATATACGCGCATTCATAATTCCGCAGAAGCGCAAGGTTTATGCCCGCAAAATAGGAACTGGAATTTTCCCAAGACGAGAAAATGCCTCGCATGCGAATAATACGGCCAGCTTGCGCCCATCTTTTCCATTCCTTGAAGAATTCGATGGAAGGGGGCGTAAGAGAATTTTGAAGGATAGAACACCAAGCATCCCATGGAGAATTGGTAAAGGAAGATGTGGGGCGACATGGCACGCCCCAACGGTTCTTCACGATACCAGTTTCGGTATCCAAAATTTCGATGTTGGTATCTTTGGTGTAGATGATGTGAGAACCCTTTTCAATGACATTCATGCTAATTTTTTTCCTTTCCATCAAAACATGCCTGTTGAATGTGGGCTTGATAGGCTTTTTTGAAATCATTCGACGTAAGAGGAATGCCATTGCAATAGGTTTTCCACTGCACGATTGTCCCATTTCTCACTTCGCAAGTGATGTAAGCGGTATTGGGGTCTTTCTTTTTTCGCACAGCCACAACATTGGTATATCCCTCTGCTATCTTATCCAAATATAGTCTTTCCAAACAATTTTTTTGCTGTTCGGCTTCGGCGTGAATTTCGGCCACAGAAAGAAGAGGACGCGCTACAAGAGTATCGTCTTCAAAGTAGAGATAGGGTTTATCGTTGCTTTTGCGAATACGGTCATCCAGAAGTTTATCTTTGTTGGCCTCATAGCGTTTCATAATGTCATCCAATGCGATGAAGATAGGCTTTTTGGTTCGAACAGGTTCCCCCATATACTCACAATGTTTTACCCATCGCGAAAGAGTAGAGAAGGTGCTTGGGATGGAGCAGAGGAACAGCCGGTTATGCTGGATGAGGAAAAATAAATCGTCCCAAAGAGTGAAGTGAGACCAAGCCCAAGACATATAGGTATCCAGAAAATCGCAGAAATAGAGGGAGTAGTGACGACAGGATGCTTTTTTTTCCTTTTCTTTTTGAAAAAGAAACCTGCGATAGCCATTAGCAGCCAATACGGCATTTCCATTAAATTTTTTCCATTCTGCGATAAAAGAGGCATTGAAAGAAAGCGATTGAAGTTCCTCTTTCGTAAAACCTTCTGGCTCTATAACCAGATTTACCATCATGGCACGCTCCACGTATCCCAACAGCTCCACAACGTTGGAGAGGGTATAATGAGAAGCATACCAGTTGATAGCGGTCGTCCAATTTACTGCCTCTTGGGAAATTTCGTATGTAGTAAAATCGGTAAGAAGACCTCGGGGCACATTTTTTACAACGCGATTGGTTTTGCCAATCCATTCTCCCGTAGCAAAGTTCAAACCACCGATGAGAGTGTTCCCGTCATAGAACCGCACAATAGCTTTCTCTTTTTTTACCTCAATCATTTTTCTGCCTCCATAATTTCGCTCACAATGGGATTAGCTGAAATAACGTCCAGTAGGGTTTTGCTGTAATCATTCCAGAGATTGCGGACTTCCGTTAGCGGTTCGTTGCGGCGATGCTTCTCCGAACAGTAGTGGTGAAGAGAGAAAGCGTTGTTTTCTTCTCCCCAAAACTCTATTGTGCCCTCTCGTTTGATAAGATTGTAGAGATAGGCAGCGTCTTCGGGGTTTTCATAGATGAGTGCTTTTTGAAAAAGTTTCTCACTTTCTCTGTAATAGCGCCGATCTTCGTTATACTTATTAAAAAACTGCTCTGCCAACATAAGATAATAATCGGTGATGTGGTGCGTTCCTTGACGAATTTTGATGTCATCGCGCCATTCCATGACTGCGCGAGCAAAGCTCAATGTTTCGCACGGAAGTCTATGAAACATACCATAAGTAAGGAAAATGCCTGTTTTTGTCAGTGCCTTCCATGCGGGAAAAAGTTGGTGTGCGACTTCAACGCAAGAAACAGCAGTAATAACGTAAAGGATTGAAAGCCATCCTTCGTATTTTTCCCCTTGTGCTTGTGAATTCAAAATAACGGGGTTTGCTCGAACAGGCTGTCCCCATTTATTAGTGGTGATACCTGTTTCGGTATTGAAAATAAAAAAGTTGTAGTGGTCGTAAGCAATGAAATAAGGGGTTTTCTCTACTACTTTGAAAGCCATGTCATCAGTTCCTTTCCGTTCATTTGATGGCATAAGTATAGCACGGAATGGCTATTTTGTCAAGTTATTTCTATGTAAAGTTAGGGAGTTAGACACCTCTAACTCCCCTTTTTCGCTTCTTGTATGTGCTCTATCAGTTTTATGCCGAAATTCTTTTCCGCTTGTGTAATATCCCCCTTGTTATAGGCATGTAAATATTGCCTAATGTTGCCGTTATTATCGATTTCGCAGGTAATAAGAGAATGTTCGGGGTCTTTTTTGTAGCGAATAGAAACGATATGGGTTTCACCTCGCGCCGTGGGGCCAAGATATTGTCGCGCGACACAATTTGATTGCTGTTCGGCCTCATCATAGAAATCTTCAATGGTAATAAGAGGACGGCAAATGTAAGTGTCATCCTCAAAATAGAGATAAGGCAAATCATTATGCGCGCGTAGGCTATCTGTTATATGGGTGTTTTTATATGTCGTGACGCGAGCATTAGTTTCTGCCATTTCCAGAAGTAATCCATGCTTGGGGCGCTTGTCGTATGGTTCTCCCGCTCTCTTTTTACAATCATACCAACAAATAAATAGTTCCGTTATCATAAAAGAAGGAAACACATACAACTTTTCCGCAATCAACATTCGCGTCATGGAGATACAAGCTTCATCACTTATATCTATATAATGACTGAATACTACCGTATTGATGAGAGTTTTGATGTTGGGAGCAACTTCTATCGCGTGCGCGAATATTTTTTTCATTTTGTCATAGAGAATAGCGCGTTTTTGAAAATCGAGCACATCGATAGTAATTATATTTGCTTTCACGGCAGAAATTGGAACTTCTTTTACCAATTCTGCTAAACTTGTTATATACGCTATGGTCTTTTTTGAAACGTCAAGCACCTTTCCCAGCGCCGCATAGCGTTCGCCATAGGAGCAAATGGCGGCAAGAGTATCGGCAGAAAGGTATTCGAAAGGCAGAGTGGCATATTGACTGATAAACTGGGCGAGAGCGGACGAAATCGTTTCATTTTTACGAATATTGCAAAAATGTGGGGCGGCAGCTTGATATTCTTTTTCGCCACTATAAACAACGCCCGTATCCAAGTTCAAGCGTATTACATTGGCCCCCTCATTCCCTACTATCCACTGTTTTTCTTTCCTATATATCATTTTCTTCCTCCGCTCTTCTTTCCATTACCTTTACCATGTCATTCCACACATTTCGCACATCAGCAAAATTATCATTGTGCCGTAGCTTTTCATAGAAATAGTGTTCCCATATTTCCCCAGATAGCAGCGAAGCTACGTTCTCGCGCAGTAAGAGGGCGCAAAGAGGCTTGATGCGCTCATAGCTGGGTAGTTGGCACGCCCGTATAAAAGCCCGCCAAATGGCGACAAAAACAATAGACGGGAGGCCGCTTTCCTCAAAATAATAACGACCGCATAAAATATCGTTGAGAGTGCGGGTTTTCGAGATAGTGGTGGGGTCAGTATTTTCCAACCAATAGAGCCAGCCCTCAAAACAGTCAAAAGAGCCGAATTGAAGATAGTGGTTCTTCCATCGCTTTATTTGGTGCATGAAGCGCACACGAAATTCAGGCCGTATGGAATAATAATATTGGACGTAGGAACGATAGGAATTATTGATGGGCCGGTCGGTAGATGGGAAGTAGATTGGAGGAATTTCACCTCCCCCTTCCACGCAAACAATACCTGTTTTTGTATCAACCGCAATGGTATGCCGGTTATCTTCGGTTTTGAAAGTAAAAGTTTTCAAGATAATCTCTCCTTTCTAAAACGGAAATTCAGTTTTGTATTCTGTCGGGCAGTCAGTAGGCGGAGCCAAATGCTCTTTGTATGCCCGCATAAAAGGTTCAACCTCTGCGGGCGGGTTAGCATTGTTCTTCGCCAAATATTGGACTACTCTTTTGCCGCAACCATCCACTTCAACCGTGATGAAAGATTGGGAGGGGTTGGATTTTCGGCGAAGCACGACAATGTGGGTTTTGTTTTTTGCCGTCTCTTCCATATACAGGCGTTCCACACAATTATTTTGCTGGGTTGCTTCATCATGAAAATCTTGTGCGGAGATAAGAGGGCGCACAAAATACTCATCGTTTTCATAATAAAGCGATGGAAGGTCATTATACTTTTTGATAGCAGGAGACAGCATATCATACCTTTTGAGAGTGGCGCGTTCCTTGCGCTCCTGTAATGCGATAATGGGGGACGAACGAATGAAAAGGGGTTCATTGAGGGTGTGCGCCAAATTCCACCAACAGATAATGAAATCGGTGCGCTGACATTTCCCCAACAAGTATAGGCTATGATGCTGGTAAAGATGCCAAAGCTCATGAATTTCTTCATCAGGAGCCTCATCAAACAGATTGCTAAATTCAAAAAGAATATCAATAAAGGTTGCGGAATAGCCTCGCTTTTCATAATTTTTTCTGCGCGTCTTTTCTGCGATAGCAGTAAAAACAGTGTGGGTAAGAAGCAGAAGACCATCCGCATCTTTAAGATTTACTTCTTTCACGAGGGCAACAAAATCCTTGTCAAAATGAAGATGTCCCAGTTCCGGTGTTGAAAAACATATAGGAACCAATTTGATGCCTACTGCCCCCGCTTTTTCGATAGAACTCATTTCAAGGGCAAGACGAGAGGAAACGCGAATGTTTCGATTTTGACACCACCATTTCACGGCATAATACCAAATTCCACCCTTTGTAGTCGTTTTCCGGAAGCAGTCTGGAATAGCAGAAGTGGGCTGGTCTTTATCATCATAGAACGAAAGAGTAGCGAAATCAAAGCGGGCTACAACTACTTCATTGAGAAAGAAGAAAACCTTCGATCGGACTTTCTTTTCTTCCAGCTTCATTTACATATCCTCCAATAATCCGCGCACATGGGTTTGTGCGCTAATTGCTTTCCGTAGTGTAGTGGTGTAGTCGCGCCATGTATCGCGCACGCATTCCAAAGAGCTATTATGTTGGCGCTTGTAAATGATGTAGTTGCGCAGGTTGGTGAGATTTTCAGCCCAAAATTGTATGGTTTTCTCGCGTTCCATAAGAGCATAGAGGGCAGTAGCATCACGATGAGAAGCATAAACAAGGGCTTGGGCGAAAAGTTCCTTCTGATAGCCATCAAGGTCTTGTTCCTCGGTTCCGAAAAAGGCTTCCCTCAATATGATAGAAAATGCTGAAATGGAAACCGACTTGAGGGCGGGGTCAAATTTAAACTTCTGCGGAGGAAAGAAAGACAGAAGCGCCCGCAAATAGTCGGGGTTGTAGTTCATATTGGATGAGAGATGAAGCACCACACCTGCTTTATGCCAATCTTCCCAAAGCCCATACAAAGAAGACATTCCCTTCTCTACGAAAGACAGCCAATAGTAGTAGTCGCCCACGGAGGAAGCATCAGTCCAAAGTTGAGTGTTGCCGCGCGATACAGGCAAGCCCCAACTATTGGTGATGATGCCTGTATTAGTATCCAGAATTTCAAAATTGTTGTCTTTCGCGGCGATAAGCAAATTGCCCTGTTTCGTGATGGTGCTATCCATTTGATGGCCTCCCTTTCTGTTCTCTTGATGCCCCTATTATAGCACGAAACGGGCAAAATGTCAAGTTATTTCTTTGTTATGGTGGTGGTGTTTCTTGAAAAATCTTTTCATTTGGTTATTTTCCTTTCTTTGTTTTGATGGATATAGTATAACACTAACTCCAACAAAAGTCAAGTTAAGAATTTGTTATGAAACACCAATGGTTATTTTCCTTTAACTGTTTCATAGCGCCATCTTTCATCTAACGATTACTCAATTTTTAGTGCTCCACAGCATTCGAGGCTCCACCAAAAGCCCCATAAATACGGAGTTCCTGTCATTGAACCCCATATCGCATCAAATTGACCGCCGCATTATAGTCTCGGTCAATCGTAAGCCCGCAAGCACCACAATGGTAGATGCGGTCATTCAATTTCAAATCTTTTTTTATTGCGCCACAGCACGAACAAGTTTTACTACTGGGATAGTAGCGTTCAACCTCAACAAACTCAATACCATTCCATTCACATTTATATTTCATTTGGCGTTTAAATTCATAGAAACATTGTTCTTGAATGTATTTCGCCAAATGTTTATTTTTCATCATATCTTGAACGGATAACGTTTCCATTACCACGCGCTTGGGACACTTGCTAATAAGTTCATGCGTGGTTTTGTGTAAGTAGTCCTTTCGAATGTTCGAAATATGATAGTATAGACGCTTTATTTTCTTTTTTGTTTTGCGAACATTGCTCGTCTCTTCATACGAACCATTCACACTATATTTTCGCGCGAGGTTTCGCTGGTAATGAGCGAATTTGCGATTGAGCTGCCGCATCTTTTTACTTTTATTTCTATTATGGAATACTATTTGCTCGTCGCCATAAGCTACAACCGCCAATTCCTTTATTCCTAAATCTATTCCCATGGATAGGTCTGTTAGTATAGGCGTTTGGGTTTCGCACTCTATACCAAAAGTAAGTATCCATTTATCGTTGGGGGTGTAGGAAATGCGAGGGTTGTAGAATTTTTGTTGCCGTCCCATAGGAAGGTTTTCTTGCGCGCGATAGGGCATTTTGCCAATTTTGGGGATTTGGACGAAGGTAGGAGAGAACCAAAGCGCACCAAGATTATTATCCACGGGGAAAACTGCTTTGGACTTTTTACGACTTTTGAATTTAGGAAAACCACTTTGTTTATGAAAAAATCTTTCATAAGCGGTTGCGAGGTCAGCACAACTTCTTTGAAGGGCGCGAGCGGAAATATCATTCAACCAAGTAAAATCTTCGGTCTTTTCATCTCTGGTAAAAGATAACTCATCCCAAAAGCCGACAAATGTTTTTCTCCCTTTTTATGCCGTTCAATTTGAAGCGCAAGCATATGATTGTATATAAAACGAGAAGCTCCAATGTGCCGCCATAAAAGTTGCTCTTGTTCTTTATTTGGGAATAAACGGACAATTTTGCCTTTTATCAAATTTTTCACCTCCTTATTTTATGTTTTGATAAAGATATCTTTGGTATTCTTCCCGAAACCGCAAGCTATCAACATTGGTGTCCTTTGCGTTGTGCGCGCGAAGCCATTGTTTAATTTCATGGTTTTTCGGGTCGATTTCGCAGGTAATGAGAGACTGGGAAGGGTTGGAGATAGAACGAACCGCCACAATGTGGGTTTTACCGTGGGCACAATTCTTCAAATACATCCGTTGTACGCAATTATCTTGCTGGGTAGCTTCATCATGGAACGCGGCGCAGGAAATAAGAGGGGAAGCAATAAATTGGTCGTTCTTGTAATAGAGCCAATTTTTATTGTTGTTCTCATTGAGAAGTTTATCAAACTCTGCCCTATCATTCACTTTTATGCGCTGTCGCATATCTGCCAGTTCGATAAGAAGCCCATGAGAGGGGCATTCGGTAAGAGGCTCATTTAGTTTGGTTTTCCACTCTATCCAACTGTTCACGGCAATGCCGATAAAAGTGGGGGAGGCAAGATACAATTTTTGTTTTACAAAAAATTTTAGTAAAGAATGGAGAACAGGTTTTTCAAATCTTCTACTATACTTTCGCACTAAATCTTCAATGATAACATCATAACGGCAATAGGAGTTCGTTATATTTTTATAACAAGCTCCCAATTCTGCCAGTAGTTCTTCATCATAAGCGCATTGTAAGTAATCCACTTCAATACAGTCCCTATTGAGGATGGAAAGGTCGTGGAAAGAAGCCAGCAAATCAATATAATAGGGCAGATTTACGATATTCTTCAATTCCAGCCATTTTCCCGCGTAGGCGTAACGCTCTACCTGATGAAGATAGTCGGGACAATCTTTCAAATCGAAAGAGTGATGATAAAGTGCAAATTCCACTATACTATGGTCGAGCGGAGAACGACATTCCAAGTTGAAGAAAGTTGCGGGCGCATAAGGCGCGGGTGTGCCATTTTCATAGAACACACCCGTATTCAAATCGAGATAATCATTCGTGCCCTCAATGCGAAATAAATTCTTTTCCTTCAACGCATGATACATCTTTTTCCTTTGCTCTCCTTTCCATCACTTTACAAAAGTCATGCCAGATATTGCGGACGCTTGCGAAATCATCATGATGCCGGAACTTTTCGCTAAAATAGAGATGAAGGTCTTTGCTGCCGTATGAAAACAAACATCTAATTTGTTCTCGCCCCATAAGCACTACCCATTCCTTTATACCACTGATAGTGGTGGAGTTGGGGAGACACCCCTCTTCCATCATCATAGCAACAATATCGCCAATAGCGGGATTTTGAAAAAGATAGTTCCCCAACGAATTGCAGGTCATTGCGCCATGGTGGAAATCGGCGGGGTCAATGTATTCAAGCCAAGTCAGCCATGTCTCCCAATCCTCATGTATGTCTAACTGGACGTTGTGCCATTTTATCATAGCTTCTACCCAGCGCGCACGTAGGTTGGACGGAATTTTGCGGTAATAGTGAGCATAATTGGAACAGGAAACGGCCAATCCATTATCGTGATCGATAATGGAAATGTAAGTGGTTTGGGGAGCAATGACACCGGTAGTGCGGTCAATAGCCCATCCATTGGAGCCATTGACAATAAGAATAGAAGTGGGAGTGATGGTGATGTCTCTCATGATTATCCCTCCTTCCCTTCATCATCATCATCATACGATAGCACCATTACGCGGTCGCTGGGTTCATCGGGCATACCGGCGTAGAAGCCATACATCTCCATTTCGTCGAGAAGCGCATCAAGTTTCTTCTGGAAAATTTCTTTCATTTCGGTCATAGCGGATTTCCTCCCCTTCATTTGATGGCTTTATTATATCATGGTGAGGCACAAAAGTCAAGTTAAGGTTGGGTAAATAGTTGCGCGCGACAACCTCTCGTGGCGCGCGGCAATTTAGTAGGATTGGCTGCGTGGAGGTGTGCCGCCAGCTTTTCCCTAAACGCGCTCTCATCCTCTTTATAGTCCTTCTTGTTGTGCGCCCGCAAATACTGAACAATCTCATAATCTTTGATTTCACATGTTATACAGGATGAGGTGGGGTCGGCTTTGCGGCGAATAGAAACAATATGAGTTTTACCTTTGGCCGCAATATCGAGGTATAAGCGCTCAACACAATTATCCTGCTTCGTAGCCTCATCATGGAATGCTTCACAGGTCAAAAGAGGCTTACAGATGAAAGTTTCATCTTCGAAGTAAAGATAAGGGAGGTCGTTGTTGTGTTGGAGCTTTTCGTTTGTGATGGCCTCGAACTCGGCTTTTCGGCGCTTTTTTGCTTCTACCAATTCAATGGCGAAGCCATGAGAGGGACAGCTATCATAGGGTTCGTTCAACTCATGCTTTACTATCATCCAATCTGCCGTGAGGGAGGCGATAGGTGTCATTTCGAAAACATGAAGTTTTTCCCGCAAAAAGAACCGTATGAGGGAAACATAAGCGGCGCGAGATTGTCCTATCATACACCAAAAAGTAGCCACCCGCCCCACAATGGCGTGGATAGAAGGAACATTGGGAAAGGACTTTTGAAGGTCATCGGTTAGCCCCTCAACATATTTATTCACAATGACAGACGCAGTAGGATACTTTATTGGAAAATGTTGGAATATATAACAAAGAGCCGAATAGTTAGCGTATAGGGAACTCTCATCCATAATATAATCCAAGTTGAAGCGTAAGTCAAGGGCGGCATAGCGCTCCATATAGGAGCAAAAAATGGCGCGTTCTTCCTTTTTGAGAAGGGGGTAGGCGGCAATATAAGCAAGAGCATTGTGGAAATAGATGGAGGTATTTTCGGTATTAAGAGAAGCATATACAGAGGGGCAATCTCTTTCATGATTGTTGCTATCATAAAAAATGCCTGTATCGAAATCCAAAGAAAAAGTATCCATCCAGTTGTCCGCCAATTCATCCATCAGGGTAAAGGTGCACCTATTCTTTTCCTTCTTGGTAATTACCTTCATAATACCACTCCGCTTTCCGCATTGTTTTTGTTAGGTCATGCCATACATTACGCACAGCCGCAAGAGCTTCACCCCGTGCTACCTTCAACTTATAGTAGACGGGAAGAAGTCGTTCCCGAATTTCCTCAATCTCTAAAATGCCCTCCCTTTCCAACAGCGTTTGAAATGCCGTTATATCGGGTAGGTTTAGGGATTTGTTCGCCGCGATACAAGCGCGCGCATACGCAAGTGGCACATTTTTATCTTTGGATACATATCGCGCAATTTTATCTTCATCCAGACGGTCGCTTGAAATGGAAATGGGATTGAGGATTTCCAGCATCTCCAAACAGCCCAAAACATGCCCTTCATGATAAATGCCATCAATAACAATTTGGTTATCTTTGTAGCGCTCGATAATAGTGATGAGGCGTTCGCGCAGTTCTTGCGGCACAATGTAATAGTGTGAGATATAATCGTAATAGTAGGAGGAAGAGGTAGGAGCAAGGCAAGACTTTACATCATCTCCATACTTATCTTCAATAGCGCCTGTTGTAAGGTCAAGCCTATACCATTCGCCATTGTTTTCCTGAAAGTAGTAATAGGACATAATGTTTTCCCCTTTCTTTTATCGTCGGCTGCGCCACCAAGAATAAACATCCAGTGCGCCAAACAGTACCGCAATAATCGACCAGAATACCAAATCACTATACGTCCCCAAAGACGCAAAACCAATGATTGCGCCCACTTCATACGTGATAGCGGCCACCAGTGTAGCCTTGGCATTATCGCGCCCCAGAGCCGTTGTAATGCCCGCAATAAGCAGGATGAACGCCAGTAGAGTTCCACCACCCGCAGACGCATCAGCCGTATTTGCTTCCATAGCATTCACTACGTTCGCGGCGCAAGATTGGAACATGACAAAGATGAAAGCGACGAGGGACAAAATACCAATGATGGTGCGTGCCAGACGAAACGGCATACCGATAGCCGGACGGCGCGGGGCGGGTTCCGTGGGAGCCGCTGACGGAACAGGGCGCTTGTGATAGCGATAGCCGCAGGTGGGGCAAGTAAGGATAGCGCCACCCATAAGGTGCTTTGGGATTTCATAGCCACACTTCTTACAAATCATGTTATTGTTCCTTTCATTTTTCCATTTCAGAAGAATACCTTAGTTTGACGGTAAAACCATCAAAATAGTAGGCGTTTTTATTAGTGCTTGCGGCGTTTGCGGCGAGCCACTTTTTCAACGCCTCTATTTTGTCCGGCCTTTCAAACACTCGCAGAACTTCCTTCCAATCGTCATCCCAACCATCAAAGTCAATCAGCCAAATGGAAATGGTATTGCCGAACACTTCCATTTCCGCATCGTTTCCCAGCTCTTCCACCATAGCCATAAGAGTAGAGCGCATACAAAAATCTCCTTTCATATCTTATGTTTCCCCCAATATTGAGAAACAAGCTGTTCTTCCAAAAACACTTTTACCAACATATAATTTTCCGAATTATCTTCTTCCATTAGTTGGAAAATGCGGGCTTCTGCTTTTTCTCGGTCGGGGTAAGTTTCAATGGTTCGATAGGAAATGCCAGATTCTTTATGAATGCCTTTTTGAATAGCATAATGTTGAAATGTCATATGCGCGCGCCTTCTTTCTTGTATTGCGCTACAATACTGTCGTCCATCTGTATGCGTCGAATGCTATACCATCCCGCAGAAGCTTCGTCTGTTCGCAGAAGTTCCAATAGACGCTTTTCGGCAATAGACTGGTAGGGATAGGTTCCCAATGTGCGGCCATCCTTTCGAATTTCGTAAAGCCAATTTGTTTTGCTTGTATTTTCAAAGCCGCATGGATTGATTTCTTGCTCTATGGTTTCTTTCGTAAAAGATTTTGCCGCATCGCTTTCCATATCTACCCGCACCAGTTGCCAGCTAATACCTTCTTCTTCTACCAGTTCATTGAAATACGCCTTGATTACTTCTTCCTTTTCCCTACTCTCCCATTCCAGCCACGAAATAGATGAAATGTTGTTGCCATGATTTTCATGAGTGCCCCTGCGAATGATGTAATATGTCATCTACTTTTCCTCCGGCAAATATTCATAGCCTTGTTCTGGTGTGTAGCGTGCGAAAACAACTTCTTCAAAAGATGGAGCTCTCCGGCAAAGAATACGATATGATACCTTGTTCCCCTCTATTTCTGTTTGAAGCCGCAAATATTTGAGGGCGTAGGTGAGTGTAGAAAAACAATTCACATCATGCCATGCGGCCACAGAAGCGTTCCACCTTTGAACGCGATAGCAGTAGTGGGTCATGGTATTTACCTCCTTGCCCTTATCTAAATACATGAGTAAGAATTTTTACCCATACACGGACGACAATCACTCCCAGCCCAAGTCCAGACACGACTTTCAGGATGAGTGCCATTACTTTTCTTTTCTGCGCGAAGGAAAGCCAGAAAGACGCCGCCAAGAAAACAACGACCAGCAGAGCGGTAAGCATAAGCAACATAGGAATTACCTTCTTTCTTTGATGGCTTTATTATAGCACAGAAGAGAACATTTGTCAAGTAAAGAATTGGTTAGGTTTCTTCATATAGATGACCGCCCTTGCACCCATCAAAAAGCGCCCTTACATTTTCCGCATAGCAATCATCACAATACAAATGGGAAGCGCCCCCAATGTTATTGTAGGTGGCGTAGGTGAAGAGGATTTTTTCGGTTGCGTGATAGCGCTCTTTGGCGGCTGCAAGAGCTTCCCATAACTCCGCGCTCATGGTGTCGTAATTTAGAGTGAAGCGTGTCATAACATTTCCTTTCTGGTTAGAGACCTCTAACCCCGCAATTATAATGGGAGGGGCATACATGACACCCCTCCCCGTTCTGTCAAACCCTCTCGTAATAGGTGGTAAAGGGAGCCTTATCGCTCTTGCGCGCGGTCAGCTCGCCATTGGCAACCATGTCTTTCAGAGCGAAGGCCAGCCCTGTGCCGCTCTCATGAGAGAGGGTATCGTGCGCCCGCAGGTCTTTCGTCTGGAAGGGCATGGGAAGAACACCCTCATTCAGAAGAGCACGGATGGCCGCAATGCGGTTGTTGCGAGCCGCATCACGAATGCGCTTCTGCTCTTCGGTCTGTTCCATACGATGCGCTTCCGCACGCATCATAACAGACAGGATTTCCTTGGCTTCGCCCTCGGGGCAGAGCGCTACCGCGTAAGAAAGAGCTTCATACTTATTCATATTATAATTACTTCCTTTCTAAATTAGTTGTTGTTGTTGTGGTTGTGGCGGTTTTCGTAGGCGTTGATGGCATTTTTCAGGAAGGACAGGAAATCGTCGGCTTCGCCGCCATCTTCGTCTTCGTCCTCCCAGAAATCGTCATCATCTTCCTCACAATCTTCCTTGCACTCACAGTTGGCACAATCGCCATCACATTCGTCTTCATCTTCCTCGTCGGGCTTCTTCGCCAGATGAAGGCCGGTTTCGCCCGCAATTTCAATGATATGGTTGGGGTCGGCTGCATGGGCGTTGTCTTCCTTCGCCATGAGTTCCTGAACCGCGTCCATGAGAGCGGGAAGTGTGATGAGGCCATCAGGAAGCACATCGCCAGAAAGCGCAATGATGGTTTCGTCCTTGGGGATGGCCGCAAGAACACGTTCCGCAAGATTGCGTTCGCTGGTAGCTTCGGTGATGCCGATGGTAGTGCCGGTGGAAGTCGTCTTCTTGTAGAGATACAGCATGTAGGTTTCCTTTCTGGTTTGGGAGGTTTTCCTTCCTCTTTTTGTGTGGCGGTTTCGTTCCCGCCCGACATCATGTATTATAGCACAGAAGGGCGGGTTTGTCAAGGGGTTCGTAGGTAAAGGTTTTGTAAAGTTGCGAGCGGGCAAATTCTTATTACAGGATAATTACTTCAATTCATTCCCACTTTACCTCCCGTTCTCCTTCCAGCATAACATGGTCATCTTCTACGCCGCAAAGCGCTAAAGACCACTTCTGTCACGTGAGATGATACAAATGGGAAGGTCGAGATAGCCATGCTTTTGCGCCCATTCGTAGAGCTGTCGTATTGTCATAGCTTCTTTCCTTTCTTCTAATTGGTTTTGCCGCAAGGCATTATAGCATGGAAGAAGGGGTTTGTCAAGGGTAAAATTGTACAAAAAAGGTAGCGGGTGGTTGGTAGGGTTAGATAAAAATTTTTGTAGGCGCGAAAATCATTGTATGTCGGTAGGATGAACGATAGCTTCACTTGCGTAAGCGTG
>ULJH01079057.1_pt1 | contig 19934 bp, 11 predicted proteins | sample 1950781 | NCBI WGS metagenome assembly ULJH01 (sample SAMEA4835462, study PRJEB28245) | human gut metagenome | biome: gut microbiome; material: fecal sample | place: Denmark | collected 2008 | reverse complement strand
CACCGCCGGCTGTCATTTCCGTCTTTGTCGGCGATGAACTGGCAGAAGTTCTGAAGTCGATTGATGAGGGAACTGCCTTCAAGGGAACCGGAAAGAGCTCGATGAGCCTTGGGAGCGCAGTCCTTCCTCACATCATGAAGGATACGACCGATCGCAACCGCACATCGCCGTTTGCCTTCACCGGAAATAAGTTTGAGTTCCGTATGCCGGGCTCTTCCCTGTCGGTTGCAGACCCGAACATCGTCCTGAACACGGCAGTAGCGGAGAAGCTTGCTGAGATCTATGACGCTCTGAAGGACGTTAAGAAGAGAGAGATGGATGACGAGGTCAAGAAGCTCTTAAAGAAGCTTCTGGATGCCCACAAGAAGGTTCTGTTCAATGGCAATGGCTACACGGATGAGTGGCTTGAGGAAGCAAAGAAGAGAGGCCTTGACAATCTGAAGTCTCTTCCGGATGCAATGCCGAGACTGGTTTCCGACAAAGCAGTTGCGCTGTTTACCAGACACAAGGTCTTCACGGAGGAGGAGCTTCAGTCCAGATATGAAATCTTCCTGGAGAACTACTCCAAGACCATTCACATTGAATCGCTGACGATGCAGGAGATGGTTCGCAAGGACTTCACAAGCGGACTTGTCAGCTACATGAAGGATGTCACGAACGAAGCTCTGAAGAAGAAGCAGCTTCTTCCTCAGCTGAAGTGCACCTACGAGGACGAGATTATCACTACTCTGGATGAAACCTCTGAGAAGATCAGCAAGTCTCTGGACAAGCTGAGCAAGGATACCCAGAAGGCCGAGAAGGAAACGGACGAGTTGAAGGCTGCGAAGTTCTACCATGAAACCATTCTGGCTGATATGGATGCGCTCCGCTCCTCCGTTGACAAGGCAGAAGCAATCATTCCGGATGGCTATCTTCCCTATCCGACTTACGGAGAGATGCTGTTCTCGCTTCGCTGATAAATTCATAAAAGGCGGTCCCGGTTCTGTCATAAAAACCGGGACCTGCTGTACAGGAAGCCAAGGAAGGGCGATGGCAATTCCTGATCCGAGATAAACGGACCAGGAATTGTTGCTGTACTGAAAAGCACAGACACAATATTCACCGGCACAACAAGTAAAGAGAATGAGAGAATATGAAAACATTACAGGAATCACAGGTAAGCCGAATGTATGAAGGACTGCAGGAAGAGCACGATGCCTGCGGAATCGGAACCATTGTCAACATCGACGGCCATCAGGATTATCAGGTTCTGGACGATGCACTTCATATCGTTGAGAAGCTGGAGCACCGCGCCGGCAAGGACGCAACCGGAAAGGTTGGCGACGGCGTCGGTATTCTGACCCAGATCAGCCATAAGTTTTTCAGAAAAGCAGCGGCAGCAGCCGGAATTACGCTTGGCGGGGAGCGTGAGTATGGCGTCGGAATGTTCTTTTTTCCGAATGACAGCTTAAAGCGCACCTTCGCGATGCGAATGCTGGAGGTCATCACCAGAAAGGACGGACTGGAGTTCCTCGGTTGGAGAAAGGTACCGGTTCATCCGGAAATTCTGGGTGATCTGGCGAAGGACTCGATGCCCTGCATCATGCAGTGCTTTATCGGGAAGCCCGCGGATGTGGAAAAGGGAATCGAATTCGACCGGAGACTTTATGTGGTCCGCCGCGAGTTTGAACAGAGCAGTGAGGATACCTACATCTGCTCCTTATCCTCCAGAACCATTGTTTACAAGGGAATGTTCCTTGTCATGCAGCTTCGGAAGTTCTACGACGATCTGCAGGATCGGGATTATGAAACCGCGATTGCCATTGTGCACTCCCGGTTCTCCACCAACACAACACCATCCTGGAACCGCGCACATCCGTACCGTATGATCGCGCATAACGGCGAGATCAATACCATCCGCGGCAACAGCGACCGTATGCTGGCCCGTGAGGAGACCATGTCCTCGCCGGTCATGGAGAAGGACATTGATAAGATTTTCCCGGTCATTGCGGAAAAGGGATCCGACTCTGCAATGCTGGACAACACGCTGGAATTCCTGTACATGAACGGGATGCCGCTTCCGCTTGCCATGATGGTAATCATACCGGAGCCGTGGAAGAACAACCGCTTCATGGAGCAGGACAAAAAAGATTTCTACCACTACTATGCAACAATGATGGAGCCCTGGGATGGACCCGCGGCAATCCTGTTCTCCGATGGTGATGTGGTGGGCGCGACCCTGGACCGCAACGGACTTCGTCCCTCCCGTTACTACATCACAGATGACAATCGTCTGATTCTGGCCTCAGAGGTCGGCGTTCTCGACATTGCACCGCAGCATATTGTGAAGAAGTCGCGCCTGGAGCCGGGCCGCATCCTTCTTGTGGATACGAAGCAGAAAAAGATCATTTCGGACGAGGAGTGCAAGAGCCTTTATGCAGGTCGTGAGCCGTACGGTGAATGGCTGGACGGCAACCTGCTGCATCTGTCCGGACTTGCCATCCCGAACAAAAAAATACCGACCCACGATCAGGAGCTTCGCGACAAGCTCTATAAGGTTTTCGGTTACACCTACGAGGACGTGCGGGATGACATCCTCCCGATGGCAGAAAACGGCGTGGAGCCCACGGCCTCGATGGGACATGATGTTCCGCTTGCCGTGCTCTCCAGACAGCACCAGCTGCTGTTCAATTATTTCAAGCAGCTGTTTGCCCAGGTTACCAATCCCCCGATTGATTCCCTGCGTGAGAAGGTGGTCACGGATACCACGGTTTACATCGGTTCCGATGGAGACCTTCTGAATGAAAAGGCAGAGAACTGCCGCGTGCTGGAGGTCAATCATCCGATTCTGACCGGTGTGGATCTGATGAAGATCCGCTCCCTGGATCAGCCGGGCTTCCATACGGAAACCATTTCGCTTCTTTATTACAAGAACACCTCGCTGGAGCGCGCGCTGGAGCAGTTGAACATCGCTGTCGACCGCGCGGCAGCGGAAGGGAAGAACATCATAATTCTGTCGGACCGCGGCGTGGATGAAAACCACGTGCCGATGCCGTCTCTTCTGGCCGTGTCCTCTGTGGAGCAGCATCTGGTCCGGACGAAGAAAAGAACAAAGGTATCCATTGTTCTGGAATCCGGAGAGCCGAGAGATGTGCACCAGATCGCAACACTTCTTGGCTTTGGCGCTCGTGCAATCAACCCGTATCTTGCTCATGAGTGTATTGCCGAGCTGATTGACAAGGGAATTCTGGACAAGGATTATCATACGGCCATCGAGGATTACAACAAGGCGCTTCTCTCCGGTGTCGTGAAGATTGCAGCGAAAATGGGAATTTCCACCGTTCAGTCCTACCAGTCTGCGCGCATCTTTGAGGCAGTGGGGCTTTCGAAGGAGGTCATCGACCGCTATTTTACCGGAACGGTTTCCAGAGTCGGCGGAATCGATATCCGGGAAATTGAGGAGGGGGTTGCCTTCCGTCATGATCATGCCTTTGATCCGCTGGGACTTGGAACGGATACTACGCTCGACAGCGTTGGCTTCCATTATTTGAGAAGCGGCAAGGACAAGGAGGACCATCTTTACAATCCGGAGACCATCATCAATCTGCAGCAGGCAGTCCGGAAGGGTGACTATGCGCAGTTCAAGACATATACCGGAATGGTGGATGACAGCAAGCGCCCGCATACGCTTCGCGGTCTGATGGATTTTGTCCCGCAGAATCCTCCGGTTCCGCTCGAAGAGGTGGAGCCGGTTGAGGAAATCGTAAAGCGTTTCAAAACAGGTGCGATGTCCTACGGCTCAATTTCGCAGGAAGCGCATGAGACGATGGCAATCGCCATGAACCGCCTTGGCGGAAAGTCCAATACCGGCGAGGGCGGTGAGGATCCGTCAAGATTCGGAACTGAGCGGAATTCTGCCATCAAGCAGGTGGCCTCCGGCCGCTTTGGAGTAACCTCGGAATATCTGAACAGCGCCGTGGAGATCCAGATCAAAATGGCACAGGGCGCAAAGCCCGGTGAAGGCGGCCACCTTCCCGGAAAGAAGGTCTATCCGTGGGTTGCAAGAACCCGTTATTCCACGCCCGGCGTTTCTCTGATTTCGCCGCCGCCGCACCATGACATTTATTCGATCGAGGATCTGGCACAGCTGATCTATGATCTGAAGAATGCAAACCGTTATGCAAGAATTGCCGTGAAGCTGGTTTCGGAAGCAGGAGTCGGCACGATTGCAAGCGGCGTGGCAAAGGCAGGTGCCCAGGTCATTCTGATTTCCGGCTATGACGGAGGAACGGGAGCAGCTCCGGTTTCTTCCATTCACAATGCCGGACTTCCGTGGGAGCTCGGCGTTGCGGAAGCACATCAGTCCCTCCTGCAGAATGGTCTTCGCGACCGCGTCTGCATTGAGACGGACGGCAAGCTTATGAGCGGCCGGGATGTCGCAATCGCTGCCCTCCTTGGAGCGGAGGAATTCGGCTTTGCGACGGCACCGCTTGTCTGCATGGGCTGCATGATGATGCGCGTGTGCAGCAAGGATACCTGCCCTGTCGGCATTGCAACGCAGAACGAAGCGCTGCGCAGACGTTTTGCCGGAAAGCCGGAATACGTCATGAACTTCATGCGGTTCATTGCGGAGGAGCTTCGCGAGATCATGGCTTCCCTTGGCTTCCGAAGCGTGGCGGAAATGGTTGGCCGCACCGACTGCCTGAAGAAGAAGGACAACCTGATCACAGAACGCGCAGAGGAGGTGAATCTCTCCGGAATCCTGAATCCTTCCTATGCACATGCGGAGCATTCGCATTTTGATAGGGAGCACATTTATGACTTCCATCTTGAGAAAACAAAGGATGAAGCGGTTCTGCTTCCTGCCTTTACCGAGACCCTGAAGAAGGCACAGATTGAGGTACCCAAGGCGGACCCTCTGGCGGTGACAACGTACGCGGGAACCGGAAAGGGACCTGCGCTTCGTACCGAGGTGGAGAAGAAGAGCGCGGCCTCAAAGGCGGAGAAGATGACGGTGTCTCTTAAGGTGTCCAGCACAGACCGGTCCTTCGGAACCATTCTCGGATCGGACATCACCAGAGTGTTCGGCAGCAATCTTGCAGAGGATACCTTCGTGGTGAATGCGGAAGGCGGCGGCGGACAGTCCTTCGGAGCCTTTATTCCGAAGGGACTTACCATCCGGCTTACGGGTGATGCAAACGATGGCTTCGGAAAGGGACTCTCCGGAGGAAAGCTGGTTGTGGTTCCTGCCGGGAATTCACCGTTCCGGGCATCGGAGAATATCATTGTCGGCAACGTGGCATTGTACGGAGCAACGGCAGGAAAGGCCTACATCTGCGGCATTGCCGGTGAGCGCTTCTGCGTGAGAAATTCCGGTGCGGTTGCAGTAGCGGAGGGCTGCGGCGACCATGGCCTTGAGTATATGACGGGAGGACGGGCAGTCATCCTTGGACCGACCGGCAAAAACTTCGCAGCAGGTATGTCAGGCGGAATCGCATATGTTCTCGACCGGGATCACACGTTGTATCGCCGGATGAACAAGGATATGGATTCTCTTCAGGAAGTGACGGATAAGTATGACATTGCGGAGCTGAAGGAGATTCTGAGCGATTATGTAAAAGAGACGGGATCGAAGCTTGCGTCTGAGATTCTGGAGAACTTTGGCAGTGCGGTTTCGGATTTCAAGAAGATCGTTCCGAATGATTATCAGAAGATGCTGGCTGCAATCAGCAAATATGAGGAGCAGGGCATATCGCATGACAATGCGGTCCTGGAAGCATTTGAGGAGGTGACCGCATAATGGGCAAGCCGACTGGATTTCTGGAATTTGAACGTAAGAATAACCCGGACGTTCCGGTAGAGGAGCGTCTTACGAATTTTAAAGAGTTTCATCGTCCCCTTTCCGAGGAGGAAAGGAGAAAGCAGGGAGCGCGCTGCATGAACTGCGGCGTTCCGCTGTGCCAGTCTGCGATGAAGCTCTCCGGGATGGTGACCGGGTGTCCGCTGCACAATCTGATTCCGGAATGGAATGACCAGATCTATCACGGACATGACGAGCATGCATTTTCCCGCCTGATCAAGACGAGCAATTTTCCGGAGTTTACCGGAAGAGTGTGTCCTGCACTGTGCGAGAAGGCGTGCATCAACGGTGAGTACGGAGAACCGGTTACGGTCCATGACAATGAGCTTTTTGTGATTGAGACTGCATATGCAAACGGATTTATCAAGCCGAGAATCCCTGCGATTCGAAGCGGCAAGAGGGTTGCTGTCATCGGCAGCGGTCCGTCCGGACTTGCGGCAGCGGATGAGCTCAATCACAGAGGTCATCTCGTTACAGTTTATGAAAGAGAGAACCGGATCGGCGGGCTTCTCATGTATGGGATTCCCAACATGAAGCTCGATAAGAGCGTCATTTACCGCCGCCAGAAGCTGATGGAAGCAGAGGGCGTGGAATTTAAAACCGGGGTGAATGTCGGCGAGGATATCTCCGCAAAGGAGCTTCTGGATTCCTATGATGCTGTGGTTCTTGCCTGCGGCGCCAAGGAGGCACGCTCCCTTGCCGGTGCGGATCCGAACGAAATCAAGGGCATTTATTACGCAGTGGACTTCCTGACCTCCACAACCAGAAGCCTTCTGGATCAGGGACTCGATCCGGAAACCGGAAGCTGGAAGAATTCGGATTCCAGAGACGTGGAGACGTTTCTGAAGGGTAAGGATTTCATCAGTGCAAAAGGTAAGAATGTGGTAGTGGTCGGCGGAGGTGATACCGGCAATGACTGCATCGGCACGGTGATCCGGCACGGCTGTAAGTCGGTGACGGCTCTGGAAATGATGCCAAAGCCCCCGGCAGAACGGGCAGAATCCAATCCCTGGCCGGAGTGGCCGAAGGTTCTGAAGACCGATTATGGCCACGAAGAGGCCATTGACCGATTCGGTCATGATCCTCGCGTCTATGAAACCACGGTCAAGGAGTTCCATACCAATAAGAAGGGGGAGCTCAAGGAGATCGTGACGGCGAAGGTCCGCTTCGAGAACCGGAAAATGGTGCTCGTCGAGGGCTCGGAGAAGACAATCCCCTGTGACCTTCTCCTGATTGCTGCCGGCTTTACCGGTGCGCAGAAGTATACGGCAGCTGCCTTTGGCGTAGAGCTGACGGAGAGGAACGTTGTAAAAACGGCAGAGGATGCTTATGCAACCAATGTGCCGAAGGTCTTCACGGCCGGAGATATGCACCGCGGCCAGTCGCTCGTTGTCTGGGCGGTAGCCGAGGGAAGACACTGCGCTCATGATGTCGATGAATTCCTGATGGGATATTCCAACATGCGCGAAGCATAAGAAGCGGAATCTCACAAACGGAGCGTGAAATCAAAGGGATTTTTCGTGAATTTTGAGGCTTGCGCCGGATTGTATGCAAGTATACAATAACAGATATCTTAAAGAGCTGTGATGGTCTGCAGGAATTCCATCAGAAGGAATAACGTCAGCAAAGGGGCTGAGATCCGGAGTGTTTCCGGGTTTCGGCTCCTTTTTTGTCTGATCACGGACAAGTTTAATCTTTGATGATTCTTTGCAGATGAGAGCGCAGCGAGAGAGGAGAGAGAGTATGGAAATCAATGTAAGTACTGTTGCATGGGTGCTCATCGCTTCGGCGCTGATCTATTTCATGCAGGCTGGGTTTGCACTATGTGAGGCCGGTTTGACGAGGGCCAAGAACACCGGCAACATCCTGATGAAGAACATGATGGACTTCTGCATCGGAACGCCCTGCTACTGGCTGGTAGGCTTCGGCCTGATGTTCGGAAGCACAGCTCCCATTATCGGACGCCTGGATCCTTTGATTCGCGGCACCTATGATGCCACGAACAGCGTGGTTCCGCAGACCATGCCGCTTTGGTGCTATGTCATCTTCCAGACGGTGTTCTGTGCAACGGCAGCAACCATCGTTTCCGGATCCATGGCAGAGCGGACGAATTTCAAGGCTTACTGTGTCTATTCCGCAATCATCTCCCTTCTGGTCTATCCGATCGGCGGACACTGGGCATGGGGCGGCGGCTGGCTGTCCACCCTTGGCTTCCACGATTTTGCAGGCTCTGCAGTTGTTCATAACGTCGGCGGCGTGATTGCCTGCCTCGGCGCAGCAATGTTAGGACCCCGTATCGGCAAGTATGACAAGAACGGAAAGGCAAAGGCAATCCCCGGTCATAACCTGACGGCAGCAGCGCTCGGCGTATTTATTCTCTGGTTCTGTTGGTTTGGTTTCAACGGCGGCTCAACGGCAGCAATGGCTACCGCAGACGATGCCATCAATGCCTCCAATGCCTTTATGACAACGAACCTTGCTGCGGCGGTTGCAACCTGTGTCACGATGGTTTTCACCTGGGTTCGTTACGGAAAGCCTGATGTCTCCATGACACTCAACGGTGCACTGGCCGGTCTTGTGGCAATCACGGCAGGCTGCGACTGTGTAAGCCCGGTAGGTGCCTTCTTCATCGGAGTGGTCGCCGGCTTCCTGGTGGTTCTTTCTGTTGAGTTCTTCGATAACATCGCCAAGATTGATGATCCGGTCGGCGCAGTTTCTGTTCATATGGCGAACGGCATCTGGGGAACCATTGCAGTTGGTCTGTTCTCAACCGGTGCGGACGGCGTCGGAAAGGGACTTTTTTACGGCGGCGGCGTTTCCCAGCTTGGCGTACAGGTCCTTGGAATTATCGCCATCGATGCATATGTTCTTGTGGTAATGTTCATTGCCTTCAAGATCATCGACAAGACGATTGGTCTGCGTGTTCCCGCGCAGGTGGAAATTGACGGACTTGATATCCATGAGCATGGCCTTGCAAGCGCTTATTCCGGCTTTGCCATTGCGGATATTACCAACATGGATATGGACATCAATGACAACACAGATCTCGGTGAGGAGGATGTGACCAGGGCCTCTGAGGCGCAGCAGAACGCTGCCGTCAAGGTGGTGCAGGAGCCTGCCCTTGTTCCTTCGCTGGATACCGGCATGCACAAGATTTCCATTATCTGCCGTCTGTCGAAGTTTGATGAGCTGAAGAAGGCACTGAATGAGCTCGGTGTAACCGGCATGACCATGACGCAGGTGATGGGCTGCGGCATTCAGAAGGGCTCTAACGAACGCTATCGCGGTGCAATTGTGGATTCCACTCTTCTTCCGAAGGTAAAGGTTGAGGTGATCGTTTCCAAGATTCCGGTAGAAAAGGTCATCGCGGCAGCGAAGAAGACTCTGTATACCGGTCACATCGGAGATGGCAAGATCTTTGTCTACAACGTAGCGAAGGTCGTCAAGGTCCGCACCGGCGAAGAGGATTTCGCGGCACTTCAGGACGTGGAATAAAATATCTTTCATAAAGGGCAGCTGCGCAAACCTTCCTCCGCGTGGCTGCCCTTCCTTTGTGAGCATTGTGAGAGGATATCACAAATTTCCTGAAAAAAGTTCTTTACAGGAAAAGGATACCGGGTGTATCCTTGCAACATATTTTTGTGATATGCAGGTGACAAGGGCGTCAGCTGAAACGGAGGGATTTGTTTCAGGGATCTTTGTCACCTTTTTTGTATTCACCCGGCCGGTAAGGAGAGTGCAGCGGACCTTTCCCTGCGATGATGACCGGTGAGGAACCTGTGAAGGAGGAGAATATGATTAAGTATGTATTTGTCAGCGGAGGCGTTGTTTCCGGACTTGGAAAGGGAATTACAGCGGCTTCTCTCGGAAGACTTCTGAAGGCAAGAGGATATCATGTCACCATGCAGAAGTTTGATCCGTATCTGAATGTGGATCCCGGCACGATGAATCCGATTCAGCACGGGGAGGTGTTTGTAACGGACGACGGAACGGAAACGGATCTGGACCTGGGACACTATGAGCGTTTTATCGACGAGAATCTGAATCACAATTCCAACGTCACCTCCGGAAAGGTGTACTGGTCCGTCATCAATAAGGAACGACATGGAGATTACGGCGGAGGAACCGTTCAGGTGATTCCGCATATCACCAACGAGATCAAGTCCAGATTCTATACACAGGAGACCGATACGGCGGAAGAGTCGGAGAAGGAAAAGGCTCCGAATGCGGAAATCCGGCCGGAGGATGTGACGGTCGCCATCATTGAGGTCGGCGGAACGGTCGGCGACATTGAGTCCCAGGCGTTCTTTGAAGCCATCCGTCAGTTCCAGCAGGAGCAGGGAGCCTACAATACCTGCATGATCCATGTGACGCTGGTTCCCTACCTGTACGGTTCCGCAGAAATGAAGACCAAACCCACCCAGATGAGCGTGAAGGCGCTTCAGCAGATGGGAATCCGTGCCGATGTCATTGTCTGCCGTTCCGAGATGGAGATGCCGCAGTATCTGAAGGATAAGATTGCGTTGTTCTGCAATGTCCCGGGCAGCCATGTCCTTCAGAATCTGAATGCGAACAGCATTTATGAGGTTCCACTGATGATGGAGGACGAGCATCTGGCCCAGGCGGTCTGCGATTGTCTGAATCTTCCCTGCCCGGAGCCTGACCTTACGGAATGGAAGGATATGGTGGATCGCCTGCAGCATCCGGATAAGAAGGTGGAGATCGCACTGGTCGGCAAGTACACGCAGCTTCACGACGCATATCTTTCCGTTGTGGAGGCTCTTCACCACGGCGGAATCGAGAACCGCACAGAGGTTTCGATCCGTTGGGTGGATTCGGAAGAGCTGGAGAGGGAAGGGTGCGAGAAGCTGCTCTCCGGTATTGACGGCATGATCATTCCGGGAGGCTTTGGAAACCGCGGAACCGAAGGCATGATCCTGGCGGCGCAGTATGCGCGCGAGAACCGGATTCCGTACCTTGGCATCTGCCTTGGCATGCAGATGGCGATGATCGAATTTGCAAGGCATGTGATCGGATATACGGATGCCAACAGCTCGGAGCTTGCGCCTGACACGGCACATCCTGTCATTGACCTGATGCCCGAGCAGAAAAACGTCACAGATCTTGGCGGGACGATGCGTCTTGGCGCATATCCGTGTATTCTTAAGAAGGACAGCAAGGCCTATCAGCTTTATGGCAGGGAGCAGATTTTCGAGCGCCATCGCCACAGATATGAGGTCAATAACGAATACCGCGATATTTATGAGGCAAAGGGAATGGAGCTTTCCGGCGTCAGCCCGGATGGACACATTGTCGAGATGATCGAGCTGAAGGATCATCCTTATTATGTGGCAACGCAGGCTCATCCGGAATTCAAGTCACGGCCGAACCACGCGCATCCGCTGTTTGCAGGTCTTGTGAAGGCGGCTGCGGAGCACGCTTCGAATCATCAGTGACGGAAGGGGGATTACAGCCATGCGCACCTATGAGGAAGTACTGGATTTCATTGAAGAGGAAAATGTGAAATTCATTCGACTGGCATTTTTCGATGTCTTCGGAGAACAGAAGAACATTGCCATTATGCCGCAGGAGCTGCGGAGAGCATTTGCAGAGGGAATTTCCATCGATGGTGCGGCCATTGCCGGCTTCGGGGAGGAGCCTCGCTCGGATCTCTTTCTTCGTCCGGATCCTACGACGGTTTCCATTGTGCCGTGGAGACCGATGGATGGAGGCGTCTGCCGGATGTTCTGTGATATTTACAAGCCGGACGGAACGCCGTATGAGAAGGATACCAGATATCTGCTGAAGCAGGCAGTCAAGGCAGCAAAGGAAAAGGGCCTTAAAGTGAACATCGGGCCGGAGCTTGAGTTCTATGCCTTTGCAAAGAACGAGAAGGGAGAGGCTACGGAAATGCCGATCGACCAGGCAGGCTATATGTCCGTCGGTCCGGATGACAGGGGCGAGAATCTTCGCCGCGACATCTGCTTCGCCCTTCTTGACATGGGAATCACGCCGGAGGCATCCCATCACGAGCAGGGACCCGGACAGAATGAGATCGACTTCCATTACGGGGCACCGCTTTCCACGGCAGACAATACGACGACCGTCAAGTGGGCGGTTCGAAATCTGGCGGAAACCTCCGGCATGCACGCAGACTTTTCTCCGAAGCCGCTGCGGGATCAGCCGGGCAACGGCATGCACTTTAATATTTCGGTGGAGGCCGTGGATCCCGAGGATCCGACGGATTATTCCTCGATGTTCATGGCGGGAATTCTGAAGCATATCCGCGAGATTACACTTTTCCTGAATCCGACCACGAAATCCTACGAGCGCCTCGGACAGATGGAAGCGCCTTATTATGTCAGCTGGTCGGAGCAGAACCGTTCCCAGCTGATCCGGATTCCCGCGACCAATTCGAACCGGAAACGCTTTGAGCTTCGCTCGCCGGATCCGATGGCAAATCCCTACCTGTCCTTTGCACTTGTCATTTATGCGGGGCTGGATGGCATTGAGAATGCTCTTCGCCCGGATCTTCCGATGAATGTCAATCTGTACAAGGCAGATGCCGATCTGATCCGGAAGCTTGAGAAGCTCCCGCGGCATATGGATGAAGCGGCGTCCTGTGCAAGGGGAAGTGAGCTGGTGCAGAAGTATGTGCCGGAAGCGGTTCTCCGGGCATATTGCGAGCGCGCCGGGGTCTGATCAATGGCTGCGCTCAGTAAGCGAAGCCGCGTACTGGTTGTAACTTCCGGCCAGGACTCGTATGCGGTCATTCGCAAAATTATTGAGGGAACCTGTGAACAGGTTCTGTATGCATCCTCTGTCACGGAAGCGAGACGGATTCTTTCCGATGGGACCATTGGCCTTGTGGTCATCAACACACCGCTGCCGGATGAATTCGGTCTGGAATCGGCGAAGGACTTCGCGGACGGAAGAGACATTGCCGTTCTTCTTCTTGTAAAGTCGGATCTTTACAATCAGGTGGCATATAAGGTTCGGGGAAGCGGCATTTTCGTGTTATCGAGGCCTTTAAAGGGGCAGCTCCTTCTGGAGGCCGTCGGCGTTATGGATTCCATGCGGCAGAAAATATACCTGCTGAATGAACAGAATCAGAAGCTTCGAAAGCGCCTGGATGAGATGGGAATCATCACAAGAGCCAAATGTCTTCTGATCGAGAAGAAAAAGATGACGGAAGAGGAGGCACATCGCTATCTGGAGCAGGAGGCGATGAATCATGCCCTGACCAAGAAGGAAATTGCACAGAATATAATCCGGGAGCTGGAAGAGTGAGGAACTCTTCCGGCCCCCGGATTTTTCTCTTAAGGGATCAGGGGGGGCAGGAACGGATTTCGAAGGTTATCCCAGAATCAGAGGGAGAATCTCCTCAGGGCGGGAGACGATAGTCTTTGCCTTGTGCTCCTCCAGAAATTTTCTGCCGCGAAAGCCCCAGTCGACGCTGATGCAGTCAAGACCGGAATTCTCCGCAGTCTGCATGTCGATTTCGGAGTCGCCGATGTAGACGGCCTCCTTCTTGTCTGTGGTTCCGAGATCGCGGAGTGCCTTTTCGGTCATGTCGGGAGCAGGCTTTCTGCGGACGCCGGCCATTTCTCCGACGGAGAGGTCGAACATTCCGGTGAACAGATCGTTTACGAGCTTTTGCACGGCGATGTCCGGCTTGTTGGAGACGACGGCCGTCTTTACGCCGGCGGCGCGAAGCTTCTCCAGAACCTCAAGGATTCCGGCGTAGGGACCGGTTTTGATGTCGCAGTGCGCTGCATAGTAGGGAGTATAGATTTCCTGGATTTTCTGCACCTCGGCAGCGTCGATGGTGTCTGTGATGGTGTCGTTTGCGGTTCCAACCTGTTCGAGATCGGAAAGCTCCGTTCCGGCTTCTCTTGCAAGGGCGCGGACGATGGCAACGGTGACGCCGCTTCCGAAGAACTGGCGGACATCATCCTCCGTATAGGAGTGCGCGTGACCTGCTGCCTCCAGTGCGTAGTTCATGGAGTCTGTGAGGTCTCCCAGGGTGTTGAGTACGGTTCCGTCCATATCAAAAACTGCAGTGGTATAGTTCATGTGTTTTCCTTTCTGTTGACCGAAGGCCCAAACTTTGTGCCAAAAAGAGTATAATTCGGAATGATGGTCCGGTCCATAGCGGAATAGCCGGAGATCAGAGAAAGGAAAAGGAGAGGACAGAGAATGAAGTTTACACAAATGCCCTACGAACGTGTTGATTTTGACAAGGTGAAGGCGGAGTTTGCAGAGCTGGAAGCCGGGCTCGACAAGGCGACGTCCGGACAGGAGCAGATGGAGGTTCACCGCAGGTACTATGAGCTGACCGGCCATGTGATGACGCAGATGACACTGGCGGAGATCCGGCATGACATCGACACAACGGATGAGTTCTACAGCGCAGAGCAGGATTTCTATGATCAGAACGGTCCGGTGTTCCGGAATCTTTGCGTATCCTACCAGAAAAAGCTCTATCATTCCCCGTATCGCGCATATCTGGAGGAGCGGATCGGGAAGGTTGCGTTTAAGAACATTGAGCTTGGCATGAAGTCGGTTGACGATAAAATTCTTCCGCTGATGCAGGAGGAGAATGCGATTCAGACGGAGTACAACAAGCTTCTTGCAACGGCAAAGATTGCGTGGAGGGGTGAGACCCTGAACCTTTCCCTGATGAATCCGTACCTGCATTCGAGTGATCGCGGAATCCGTGCAGAGGCATGGAAGAAGTATACGGCATTCTTTGAGGAGAATCAGGAGCAGCTGGATGACATTTACGATCGTCTGGTGAAGAACCGGACGAAGCAGGGCGAAGCGATGGGCTATGAGAATTACCTTCCGCTTGGTGATGCCAGAATGATGCGCAACTGCTATGACCGGAGCGATATGGGTGAATTCCGGAAGCAGGTCAAGCGCGATTTTGTCCCGTTTGCGGAGAAGCTGCACGAGAGAAGACGCCAGCGCCTTGGCATTGATCATCTTCTGTATATCGATGAGGGCGTTTATTTCCCGCAGGGAAATCCGGCTCCCATCGGTACACCGGAGGAGATTCTGCAGGCAGGACAGAAGATGTACCGTGAGCTCTCGAAGGAAACCGGTGAATTCATGGACTTCATGCGGGAGAATGAGCTTTTTGACGTTCTCGGAAGAAAGACCAAGAAAACCGGCGGCTATATGACCTATCTTCCGGATTTCGGTGCGCCGTTTATTTTTGCCAATTTCAACGGCACCAGCGGGGATGCGGATGTCATTACGCATGAGTGCGGACACGCGTTCCAGTGGTATGTGGTCAAGGACGATCCGATCCGGGAGCATTGGGACATCACGATGGAGACGGCAGAGACCCATTCCATGTCGATGGAATTCTTCACGGAGCCCTGGATGAATCTTCTGTTCGGCAGCAGGGCGAAGGATTACGTGGATATGCATTTTGAGGATTCGATGGCCTTTATTCCGTACGGAACGATGGTGGATGAATTCCAGGAGATTGCCTATCAGAATCCGGGGCTGACACCTGCGCAGCGAAACGGTGTGTGGAGAGATCTGGAGCGTCAGTACAAGCCGCATCTGGATTATACGGGAAATGCCTATTATGAGGCGGGAGGCTTCTGGCAGAAGCAGCACCACATTTATGACTGCCCGCTGTATTACATCGACTACTGCATCGCGCAGGCAAATGCACTGCAGTACAAGGTCTGGATGGACCGCGATTTCGACGGCGCATGGAAGAGCTATCTGAAGCTCTGCAGACTCTCTGCAGCAGACTTTTTCGACGGCCTGGTAAAGGAAGCCGGACTTGACAATCCGTTTGAGGACGGATGCCTTGCGCATGTTGTAAAGCAGATGGAAGAGAAAATCTGAGCCGGTCCGGGAAAATCTGAGCTCCGAAGGCCGTAATAGACCGTAATAGCATATTGAAAGTATGGAAATCCGGAGCCGGATTCGATATACTGAAGTTTGATTGATTAAATACAACCTGTAATGATTTTGTGTACGACAAGGAGGTTTTACTTATGAAACCGGTAGTACTGGTAGTAATGGACGGTGTCGGCTGGACCGACAAGGATCAGGGAAATGCGGTGATGCATTCCTATAAGCCCCAGATTGATGAGCTGATGACAAAGTGGCCTCACACCACGATCAAGGCAAGCGGAACGGCTGTCGGACTTCCTTCGGATAATGACATGGGCAATTCCGAGGTTGGTCACAATGCTCTTGGCTGCGGACAGATTTATTCCCAGGGTGCGAAGCTTGTCAATGAGAGCATTGAGTCCGGAAAGATCTATGAGTCGAATGCCTGGAAGGGAGCTGTGGATTATCTGAAGAAGAACGGCGGAAAGCTTAACTTTGTCGGACTTCTTTCCGACGGAAATGTACATTCCAACATTTCGCACCTGATCGCAATGATCAAAGAGGCGAAGAAGGAAGGTATCGCAGAGGTTCGCGTACATGCTCTTCTTGATGGACGTGATGTTCCGGAAACCTCTGCTCTTCAGTATGTGGATGAGCTTGAGAATGTTTTCAGAGAGCTGAATGATGATACCTTCCACGGCTGCATTGCTTCCGGCGGCGGACGTATGACCATTACCATGGACCGCTATGAGGCTGACTGGTCGATGGTTGAGAGAGGCTGGCACATTCATGTTATGGGAGATGGCCCGAAGTATGCTTCCGCAACAGAGGCGATTGAGTCTCTCCGCAAGGAAGGCGGCTATACCGATCAGTACCTGCCCGGCTTTGTCATCGCTGACAAGGACGGAAATCCGGTCGGACCGATCGATGACGGCGATTCTGTCATCCTGTTCAACTTCCGCGGCGACCGTGCGGTTGAGTTCTCCAAGGCATTTGATTACATGGACAAGGGCTTTGATTCCTTCCCGATGCCGAAGAAGCCGAAGGTATTCTATGCAGGCATGCTGCAGTATGACGGCGATCTGAAGCTTCCGAACAATTTCCTGGTGGAGCCTCCGCACATTGAGCACACGATGAGTGAGTTTCTGGTGAAGAAGGGCGTGAAGTCCTATGCATGCTCCGAGACTCAGAAGTTCGGTCATATGACGTATTTCTGGAACGGCAACCGTTCCGAGAAATTCTCTGAGGAGCTTGAGGACTGGGAGGAGGTTCCTTCCGATGTCATTCCGTTTGATCAGAAGCCCTGGATGAAGGCTACCGAAGTGACGGAGAAGATCGTCGAGGCCATTGAGAGCGGCAAGTATCAGTTCATCCGCTGCAACTATCCGAATGGCGACATGGTCGGCCATACAGGAAACTATGAAGCAACCATCATCGGCGTAGAAGCTGTTGATCTGAATCTGAAGAGGGTTATGGATGCTTGCCTCAAGCATGACTACTGCATGCTGGTTATGGCAGATCACGGCAACTCCGATCAGATGTATGACAAGGGAACCAATCCGGACGGATCTCCGAAGCCGAAGACCTCTCATACGCTGGCACGTGTTCCCTTCGCGGTCTTCAACGGACCGGAGGGCGTCAAGGTAAAGGACGGAGATTTCGGCCTTGCCAACGTAGCGGCTACCACCGTGAAGATTCTTGGCTATGAGCCTCCGAAGGAATGGATGGAGAGCATCATTGAGTGACTTTAACAACAATCAGAATCATGATAAGGAGCAGGATGGCAGCACGCACATTCGTTACTGCGCGATCTGCCATCGGTCGGAGCAGGATGCGGGACGCCTGGTAGATATGCCGGGCGGACTGAGCATCTGCCCGAGCTGCATGCAGCACATGGTTGACGCTGCAAGCTCTGTGGATTATCAGCAGTTTATGGACCAGATCTCGAAGGGAATGATGCCGGATGTTTCGGATCTCATGAGCCTTGCAAAAGCTCCGGAAGAGAAGCCGGATGAAGAGAAGCCGTCCGGGGAGCAGCCTTCCGGGAACAAGGAAGAAGAGCACCGCAGAAAGCCGACGGTCAGCTTCGTAAATCTGGGGGATATCTTCGGCGGCTTCGGAGGAAATCCGCAGCCGAAGGTCAAGAAGAAAAAGAAGCAGGGTCCGAAGCCTGTTTTCACCTCGGACAACATTCCGGCGCCTCACCTTCTGAAGGCGGAGCTGGATAAGTATGTCATCGGGCAGGAGAAGGCGAAGAAGACGATTTCGGTCGCAGCCTACAATCACTACAAGCGAGTGAAGACGGGCACGATGGATGATATCGAGATCGAGAAGTCCAACATTCTTCTGATCGGACCTACCGGTGCGGGTAAGACGTATCTTGTCCGCACTCTGGCAAGACTTCTGGATGTTCCGCTTGCCATTACGGATGCGACCAGTCTGACCGAGGCAGGCTACATCGGCGACGACGTCGAGAGCTGCATTTCGAAGCTTCTTGCGGAGGCTGACAACGATGTGGACCGCGCACAGAAGGGCATCATTTTCATCGATGAGATCGATAAGCTTGCGAAGAAGCAGAACATGAACTCCCGCGATGTTTCCGGCGAAGCGGTGCAGCAGGGACTTTTAAAGCTCCTGGAAGGAAGCGAGGTGGACGTTCCGGTCGGAGCAGGCTCCAAGAACGGTATGGTCCCCACGGTGACCGTGGATACAAGCAATATTCTGTTCATCTGCGGCGGTGCGTTTCCTGCACTGGAGGGAATCATCAAAGAGAGACTGACGAAGCAGTCCTCCATGGGGTTCTCCGCGGAGCTGAAGGACCGGGTCAGCAAGGACGAAGACGTTCTCACCAAGGTGACGAATGATGATCTGCGCTCGTTTGGCATGATTCCCGAGTTTATCGGTCGCCTTCCCATTGTCTGCACGCTGCAGGATCTGGATGAGGATATGCTGGTGCGAATTCTGAAGGAGCCGAGAAATGCCATTCTGAAGCAGTATCAGAAGCTCCTTGCGCTGGATGATGTGGAGCTGGACTTTGAAGAGGACGCGCTTCACGCGATTGCGAAGAAGGCGATGAAGAAGGATACCGGAGCCCGGGCCCTTCGTTCGATCATTGAGGGCTTCATGATGGACATCATGTACGAAATTCCGAAGGATCGGAACATCGGGAAGGTGACCATTACGGCGGATTATGTAAACGGACATGGCGGTCCGAGAGTGGAGATCCGACAGGATCTGGAGATCCCGACGCCTGCGCTGGAGGATAAGTCAGCCGGCGAGCTGCCCTGCAGTGAGAACAAGACAGATTGATGAAACAGCAAGTCCCCGCAGGAACGGAAACGATCCTGCGGGGATTTACTATCCGGGGATATCGGGCGGCGTGGGTTTTCAGTCGATATCAATCAGGAAAAGAAGGAGTGCTGCATGATGGAATGGGGAAAGATTCTCCTGTCTGCTGCGGTGTTTGCTGCAGATCAGACCGGAAAAGTGATGAGCAGGACAAGCTGGTCCAAAAGGAATCGGACGGTTGGCAGAAAGCCGGTATCGGTTACACTCTGCCACAGCAGGAACGAAGGTGCGTTTCTGAATCTGGGCGAGAAAAGGCCCGCCGTGATTCAGATGATCTCGGTGGGCCTTACGGTGATATTGACGCTGGTATTCATTCTGACGCTCGGAAAAGCGGGAAAGCACCTTCTGAAAACCGGTCTGTCGCTTCTTCTCGGCGGAGCCTTCAGCAATACGTATGACCGTATGAAGGCGAAGGCGGTCACGGATTATATCCGTTTTGATTTCGGGCCGGAGAGGCTCCGGCAGATCGTGTTCAACCTGGGCGACTTTGCAATTATGATCGGAGCTCTGCTCACGGTACTGGGAAGCTGACTTATGCCGTGATGAGTGTTCCTGCCTTGCCCTCCAGCGCAGCGGTTGCATTCTCTGCCGTTGTAATCAGAACGCGGCCTGCCGGATTGGCCTTCAGGTATGTGATGGCTGCCTGAATCTTGGGAAGCATGTCGGAGGCACCGAACTGACCGTCGGCAATGTACTTCTTCGCATCCTCAACCTTCATCGAGGAAATGGCTTCCTGATTCGGCGCACCGAAGTTCAGGAACACATTCGGAACGCTGGTCAGAATGAGCAGAACGTCGGATTTCAGATCACTTGCGAGCTTTCCTGCAATATCATCCTTCTCGATGACAGCAGAAGCTCCCTGCAGGGCCTCATCCTGAACGATAAC
>ULJH01059969.1_pt1 | contig 19953 bp, 22 predicted proteins | sample 1950781 | NCBI WGS metagenome assembly ULJH01 (sample SAMEA4835462, study PRJEB28245) | human gut metagenome | biome: gut microbiome; material: fecal sample | place: Denmark | collected 2008 | reverse complement strand
GTCCAGGTGACCCATGCGGTCCTTCAGGCGGCGTTTATCAAGCGTGCGTATCTGTTCAAGCAGCACTATTGAGCTTTTTGCCAGCCCGCTGTCGGTATGCACCTCTATGTGAGTCGGTAATCTGGCTTTGCCTGTCTGGCTTGTTATTGCCGCGGCTATGACGGTCGGGCTGTATCGGTTGCCGACGTCGTTTTGCACTATGAGTACAGGGCGCACTCCGCCCTGCTCGGAGCCGACGACCGGGGACAGGTCTGCATAGTATATGTCGCCGCGCCTTACGTTATTATTCATTGACACAATTAATCATCCTTTTATACATCATATTCGGCATGAACGGGCACTGCTTATATTTTTGCCAATTGTATGTCCCTTATTCCCGCGCGGTGCGGAATTTTGAACGACAAATGCGCATATAATCAAAGCGATATATCAGATAAAGGAGCAGAATATGATGAAAAGAATTATTGCGGCGGCTTTCGCATCGTTTATCGCCATAAGCGCGGCGGTTTCATCGCTTTGCGCTTTGGCAAAGAGTGAAGAGGATATTTCACCTGCCATAGACTGGCTCAGGCGCAACACTGCCATAGAAAAAAGCGGGACACGGCGGGGAAGTATTGCGCTTGACGAAAAGGATTTCGAAAAGGCAGTCGGGAAAAGGATCGGCTATGTCACGATCATCGGTCTGCCGAAGATGAACGAGGGCAGGCTTTGTCTGAACGGCGTCGATGTAATTGAAGGGCAGACGGTCACGGCGGCAAGCCTCAGTCGTCTTGCGTTTGTGCCTGCCGACGGTTCGGATGGCGGTGTGTTTTCGGTGAAATGCGCTGCCGACGGCTGGAACGATGTTGTTATACCGTGCCGTATTGCGATACGTGACAGCGAAAACGGATGCCCTACGATGACTGCGGGCGCGTTTGAGACGCTCAGCGGAGTCTGCTGTGTTGCGGCGCCGAAGATATATGACCCCGACGACGACGACACGGTTTTGCAGGTCGTGCGGTATCCCGAAAACGGGAGTGTGCGCATTGTCGGCACAAAGGTCTATTATACGCCGTTTGACGGCTATGTCGGCAGTGACAGCATGGTGGTTGAGGTCAGCGATATGTATGGCGGCACCTCGCCTGAGACGGAGCTTACATTCAATGTAAAGCGGAACACATATTCGATACGGTTTGCGGATATGAAAAACGATGCAGCACATTCCGCGGCTGTTGCGCTTGCGGAGAGATCGGTCGTGGCTTTTACGCGGCGTGACGGAGAATACTTCTTCTCGCCTGCCGACAGTGTCAGCAGGATCGATTTCGTTGTCATGCTGCTTACGGCGGCAGGGGTGAATACGGATACTTCCATGCAGGTTTCACTGAAATTCGATGATCTTGACGACGTTCCCGAGGCAAAGCTGAGATACCTCGAAAAGGCTGCCGATATGGGGTTGATACGCCTGACAGACAAGAGCTTTGCGCCTGACGGCGGCGTTACGAGAGTGGTGGCTGCAGAATGGGTCGGCAAACTGCTCGGAATGAGTGTGCGTCAGCCTGCGGAGTTTTCGGATATGGTGCAGTTTGACGAGAACGAACGCTTTTATGCCGCGGCGGCGGTTGAAGCGGGAATTATGGTTGCGGACGGGAACAGCTTTTGCCCCGATGCGGTTATGACAAAGAGCGCCGCCGCCATTGCTCTGAAGGGCGTTATGGACAGGTGTGCCGAATAAACAAAAAGCGAATAATAAAAACGCCTTTGACCATCGGTCAAAGGCGTTTATGTTCAGTTAAATGAGCTGATCAGCGGGATTTCTTGACGATGAACGCACCGGCAACTGCGAGAGATGCCACAACTGCGAGAGCGATGATGCCGCTGTCGGAGGTGGGCTCTGTGCCGCCCTTGGATTCGTCTGCGGAGGGTTCAACGGAAGGTTCAACAACAGCAGAAGAGTCTTCTTTGGAGGGTTCTTCGGAAGGATCAACAACGACGGGATCGTCGGAGGGGACATCGGTACCGAAGCCTTCGGGAATTTCATCAATGGTGCCATAGTAATAGAAGGTCACTTCATCACCGACATTGCCGGAGAAGGTGTATTCGATATCGAAAAATCTGAGGACAGCATAGTCGCCGGTGACAAAGTCAGCGCCCTTGCCCTTGCTGAGGTATTCGTAAATGTTCCAAGCACCGTAATTAGTGTTTGCATCGCCTACTTTATAGTAGTTGGGGTTGGCTCTCATACCGGCGAGGTAGAGATCAGCGGTCTTGTCCTTGCGGTCGTAATGAGCGAGAGCCTGGACGGTTGCGCTGTCGGAAACATACCAGTAAGCGATATAGGGATAATCTGCGATTTCGGAATAGGGTTCTTCGTAAACAGTGGTGCCGTCCTTATAGAGCATTTTGATGCTTGCGGTTGCGGCGGTGAGTGTTACGGTTACGGAACCGTTGCTGTTGACCTTGACTTCGCAGCCCTCGGCAGTCATTTCGCCATCGGGATTGGGAAGAAGGCTTGCTGCGCCATATTCTTCAGCAGAAGCGAAAACTGCAAAGCAGGTTGCGCAGAGAAGGCAGCTGAGAAGAAGTGCAATGATTTTTTTCATAACTTTTTCCTTTCGTAAATATTTTATTTACATTCGTATGATACCACATCATTCACTCTTTGTCAACAGTTTTAACGAAAAAAGCAGGATATTTAATTTTTTCCATATTGATTTTTCAGGTGCGGGGATGATAAAATTAAGAAAATTAACTTTCAAAACAGGAGGAAGCATTGATGAATACAGACGAAATCAGAAGCAAGCTGGCACGGGATCGCTTTGCGAGCGAGGCTCTCGGGGCACGGATCGAAAGCGCCGGGGAAGGACACGCCGTTGCGGTTGCCGACATAACGGACGCAATGAAAAATGCCGAAGGAAGCGTTATGGGCGGTGTGCTGTTCACGTTGGCGGACTTTGCGTTTGCCGCTGCGTGCTATGCATCGGACGATGTTTCCGTTACGCTGTCAAGCTCGGTCACATTTCTCACGACGGCAAAGGGAAAACGCCTTGTCGCAGAGGCTGTTGCCGTTAGACGCGGCAGAAGGACGAACTGTTACCGCGTTGACGTGCGCGATGAACTCGGAACAGAGATTTCGACGTTCATAATGAACGGATTTGTTGTCAAATAAGCGTTTCGGGCTTGATTTATCCGCTTTAATGTGTTACAATATATACAATATGCGGGGCAGACGCTCCGCCGCGCCGTCTGACGCAGGAAGGAGGACTCGCCATGCAGCTTCAGGAATCGGGCGAGATGTATCTTGAAACAATTCTCATATTGTCCCGGAGGGGAGCGGTACGTTCGCTTGATGTTGCGGAATATATGCATTTTTCAAAGCCAAGTGTGTCGCGCGCGGTGTCGCTTCTCAAAAACGGCGGATTTATCGTCGTTGACAAGAACGGCTTCATTGAATTGACCGATGCGGGCAGGGAGGTTGCCGACAGTATGTATGAACGGCACAGACTGCTTACATCACTTCTTACTATGCTCGGAGTTGACGAAGAAACGGCGGCTGAGGATGCCTGCAAGATAGAGCATGATATCAGCGAAAAATCCTTTGAAGCAATAAAGAATCATGTGAAACTTTACATGAAAAAATAAAAGCGATACCGCTTTCGGGCGATATCGCTGCCATTTCGGGTGACGGTTCTATATTGTTATTTTCACCGATTCGCCATCGCTTCCGGTCACTTCGACGAGAGTGAAGTGACCGTTTTTTCTTATGTGACGCCGTACGGCTTTATACAGACGGATACGCGATGGGACTTTTCCGCTTTGCGAGATTGACCTCCAGAAGCTTTTTGACAGCAGGAGCATGTTCGGAATGCGTAGCGTCATGTGTGTAGCTCCGGCTTTTATAACTATTTTCATAGAGTCACTCAACGAATATGCGGACGTTACTGCCGTCATCGCTGTCGATATTGATCAGCTCGCCCACGATGCCCTGTTCAACAAGCTCGAATATACGCTTGAAGTCGAGATGTGCGATGGCGCTGTTGCCGCTCGTGACAGTGGGCTGAATGCCGGTTTCAAGGCAGACCCGCACGAGTGCGACCGGCAGATTGATTTTTACATTGTCACCGCCGTCGTTTATCAGTATGCGGAGCACCATTTTGTCGATGTCCTTCTTTTCGGCGAGAATGCGCGTTGGACCGGGGTCTTCTTTGCCGAGCAGAGTGTCTGTCGTCACGCCGAGAAGCTCAGCCAGCGGAAGCAGAAGAGATACATCCGGGGCAGAAAGGTCGTTTTCCCACTTGCTGACCGCCTGAGGTGAAATGTTCATTTTTTCGGCTATGACCTCCTGAGTCATGCCCTTTGCTTTTCTCAGCCTTGAAAATCTTTGTCCGAAGGTTTCTTTCATAGTATTATTCACTCCTTATTATGTTCGGGACGGCGGTACCATCCGTTCCCGATGGCATTATTTTAGCAGATGAAGGCGGTGCTTACCAGCAACCGTTTTTTTACTTCGGAACATTTTTCTCATCCGACGGTTGTTTTTTCACTCAACTGTCGGTTGTCTTAACCTATTTTAACACAAATACTGCATTTTTGCAATACTGAGAGGTATTTTATCATGGAACTTACGAAGAATTACGACGGAAAGCGCTGGAAGCTGGTTTACGGCGATTATTGCGGCATGGAAGCGCACGCGGTTGACCTCGTTCAGGCAGCGATCAAGAGATTTGTGCCGTACATTCTGCCTGTTTATCGTTATGACAATGTGCCGGACGACGGAAGGAATACCGTTTATGTCGGGACAAAGGACAGCAATCCGTTTGTCGGAGAAAAGCTGGCGGATGTTTCGCCGGCGGACGACGGAATCTGCGTCAGGGTAACGGATGACGGGGGATGCGTTGTTATCGCGGGCGGCAACGCCGCGGCGTGTTATTATGCGGCGACGGTTTTTGCGGATGATTATCTTCCTTCGGCAAGGCGCAGGGCGGAGGGACATCCTTTTTTCGTAACGCCGTTCGTCGATGCTCTGCCGGAATATGAGTATATTTCATCGCCGATGATCGCGGAGCGCGGACTCTGGACGTGGGGACACGTTATTTTCGACTATCGCGGATACATCCGGAACATGGCGCGGCTGAGGCTCAACAAAATTACCGTATGGAACGATTTTGCGCCCATAAACGGCAAAGAATTCGTGGAATACGCGCATTCGTGGGGTATCAGGGTCATATGGGGCTATTCGTGGGTATGGGACGAGAGCCCGGACAAGGTGCTTTCGGATCCGGCTGAACGCGAAAGATGGAAGAACAGCATTGTAAACAGATATGTCAATGAATACGCACCGCTCGGCGGCGACGGGATATATTTCCAGACGTTCACCGAAACAGAAGCGGAGACGGTCGCCGGTAAAAACCGCGCGGCTGCCGCAGTCGAATGGGTAAACGAAGTGGCTGACGCGCTGCTTGAAAAATGTCCGGGGCTTGTCATCGAGTTCGGTCTGCACGCAAGCTCGGTCAGGAATCATCTTGACGAGATCGAAAAAACCGATCCGCGTGTCGATATAATCTGGGAGGATTGCGGTGCTTTCCCGTATCATTACAATCCCATGAAGACAGAGAGCTATGACACTGACAGGGTGTTTTCGGAAAAGATCGCGGCACTCAGAGGCGGAAAGGGCTTCGGTGCGGTCATGAAAGGTATGACATGGCTGGATTGGGCGGCGTTCGAGCATCAGGTCGGACCGTTCATCATCGGTGAAAGCGAACGCACCGAGTGCGAAGAAAAGCTGGCGCTCAGACGCGACATCATACGCTTCCAGGAAAGCTATTGGATGCAGAACGGTAATCTTGCCTGCGATATGTTCCGCATGCTTGCAAAGGCTACGGGCGGCAGCGCAAAGCTTTCGGGGCTTCTTGAGGACAGTCTGTTCGACGGTCACATATGGCTTCCGGCAGCGCTCTTTGCGGAGCTTCTCTGGGACGGAAAGACTGAATGGAACGAGCTTCTCGGACGTGTGGCAAGAAGGGAATATATCTGAGACAATGCTACACGGTTCCGGCTGTGTGTTTTGATGCCGAAAAGTGAAAATATAAATATACCGCCTGCAGTTTTCAAAGAAGCTGCAGGCGGCATTTCTGTTTTTGCTGTTTTATTGCGAAAATGATACGGTTATTTCCGTGCCGACGCCGGGCTTTGAGCGGAGTGAGATCTCTGCGGAATAGAGGGAGCAGATGTGTTTGACTATGGCAAGACCGAGTCCCGTGCCGCCCGTTTCGCGGGAACGCGATTTGCTGACGCGGTAGAAGCGTTCGAAAATACGGCTTTGATGCTCATCGTCGATGCCTATGCCGTCGTCAGCGACGGAAATCACGGTTTTATTCCCGGATTCGGTTACGGTTATTTTTACAGTGCCGGCGGAATGATTGTAACGTATTCCGTTTTCGGCAAGGTTTTTGATAAGCTCGGTGAGATGCTCCTTTTCGGCTCTTACTCTTCCGCTGCCGTTTACTGTGAGTGTCACGTTCTTTTCGGCTGCAAGCGGGGCAAGTGTGTCGGCGACCTCCTCGGCAATCTGCTTTGCATCGAGCGTCTCGGGATGCAGCTCGCTCGTGCTTTCAAGTTCGGAAAGATCGAGCATATCGGAAATGAGGGTTATCATTCTGTCGGCTTCCTTGCCTATCTTGCGGCTCATTTCACGTATATCTGAGTCGGCCGTCTTCATGCCTATCATTTCGTTGAAGCCCTTTATGGCGGTGAGCGGTGTTTTCAGCTCGTGAGAGGCGTTGGCAAAAAATTCGCTTCTCATACGTGCGCTGTTTCTTTCCGCGGTCACGTCGGAAAGAACGATCACGGCTATGCCGTTTTCGAGACGGCTCATGGTGTAGGAATATATCTTTCCGTCGTCTTCAAGCTCACCGGACATTCTGCCGCCGTCGGTGAGCAGTTCCTTTACATTTTCGTTCCAAGTTCTGTCGGAGGTCAGGAGAGCATATCCGCGTCCTTCGGCTTCCGTCACGCCGAAGATGGCGGAGGCAGCTTTGTTGCAGAGCGATATGGTACCGTCGGCGGCGCTCAGGACGACGATTCCGTCCATAATATGGTTGAGTATATAGTCAAGGCGCTGCTTGCCGCTTTCGGCTTCGCGCAATGTCTGCTGAAGAGCTTCGCTTACGTCGTTTATGCCGCATATGACGGAGTTCAGTTCGTCATCGCCCGTGTCGGGCAGGATGGGCTTATAGCTTCCGTTTTTCACCTCACGCAGGTTTTCGCCTATCTTTTTGACGGGGTCAAGCAATTTCATGCCGAAAATCATGCTGACGATTGAGGTGATCGTGATGACACCCGCCATTATCATGAGCAGGTACGGGACTGTCTGGAGCGCGTAGTTTTGAGCGGATCGGATCGGAAGTGCGGTCCGTATGAAGACATAGCCGTCGCCTGTGACGGCTTTTTTGGCGTAGTACACCATGTCGACGCCGAGGGTCTCGCTTTTGCGTATCACGGTTTTCGGAGTGTCGGCAAGTGCGTTGAGGATCTCCTCACGGTTCATATGGTTTTCCATTGCTGAAACGTCGATCTCAACGCTGTCGGCTATCACCCGTCCGGTGCTGTCTATCACGGTCACGCGGGTGTCGCCGGAGGTATGCTTCACGGCGTTTTGCGGAGTTGTGTAGTTATTCACATATACGTCGGTGATCTCGGTTATTATTCGTCCCGCTTCGTCGTACAGATTGGAACGCGTCACGGATATTCCGAAGCCGAAAAACAGCAGAAGCGCTACGGTTATTATCGCGATGTTGAAGGCAATATATTTCTTTTTCATTCCAGCATATACCCGATTCCGCGTATTGTTTTTATTTCGGCGCCCGAGTCGCGGATTATGCGCCTTGCCTGGGTTATGTGCATATCAAGCGTGCGTGTTTCACCGTAATTCTCGCCCCATATTTCGTCGAGAAGCCTGTCACGCGAAAGCACGGCAGAGTGGTTTTTCACAAGCATACGTACAAGGTCATATTCTTTTGCGGTCGCCTGAATGCGGTTTCCGTTTACCCGTATTTCATGCCGCACGTCGTCGATCACAATGCCTTTGTAGGTCAGCAGTTCGTTTTGCTGATATGTGCGGCGGCGGAGGTTCGCCTTTATTCGGGCGATAAGCTCAAGCACGCCGAAAGGCTTTGATATATAGTCGTCGGCACCGAGATCAAGCCCCTTGACCTTATCGATTTCCGCACCTTTGGCGGAAACCATTATCACGGGCGTTTCCCGTGTTTCGGGATTTTTTCTTATGTCGTCAAGCAGCTCATAGCCGTCGCTGCCGTCAAGCATGATATCAAGCAGTATCAGGTCGGGCAGTCTTGCCGAAAGGCGAGCGAAAAGAGCGTCCCCGCCGTCAAACGTACTCACCTCAAAGCCCGCGCTTTCAAGGGCGTAGCGGTACAGTTCACGTATCGACTCCTCGTCGTCCACAGCGTATATGACATATTTTTCGCTCATCGTATTTTCTCCTCAGTTATGGTGTCCGGTCACGGCATAGTCGACCCATTCGCCGATATTCACGGCGTGGTCGCCGATACGTTCAAGGTATTTCGCAACCATCATGAACAGTATCGCCTGGTCGGCGTTTGACGGATCTCTGCGGATAAGCTCCACAAGATCCTTTTTTATTGTTTCGAACAGCATATCGACCCTGTCGTCGCGGTTGTCAAGATCACGCGCCGCCGCCACATCGCGGTTTATATAGCTCTGTACGCTGTCTTTTACCATTGCTATTGCACAGCGTGCCATTTCGGCAATGTGCTCGGGTTCTTTTATGAACTTTTCGTCGCCGAACCGGAGCGATATTTCGGATATGTCCGCCGCCTGGTCGGCAATACGTTCAAGGTCGGTTATCATTTTCAGCGCCGCCGAAACGTCGCGGAAATCGCCTGCCACGGGGCGCTCCATGAGCAGTATCTTCAGGCAGTCCTGCTCGATTTCGCGTTCCATCACGTCGATGTCCTTATCCTCTGCCATAACGCGGCGTGCAAGCTCTTTGTCACGGGTCGTGAGGGCGGTCACGGAGCGTTCTATCGCAAGCTCGGTGGCGCGGCACATGGAGACGAGCTTATTGAAAACAAACGAAAGCTCCTGCTCGTATTTTGTCCTTATACTCATTATAACAATTCTCCTTTGCTTTTACAAGTGCAAATCAGCCGAATCTGCCGGAAATATAATTTTCGGTGCGTTTGTCGGCAGGACAGGTGAAAATCCGCTCGGTGTCGCCGTATTCAACCAACTCGCCGAGGAGGAAAAAGGCGGTTTTGTCGGAAATACGTGTTGCCTGCTGCATATTATGCGTCACGATGACGACTGTCATGTCTCTTTTCAGCTCTTCCATCAGGTCCTCGATTTTTCCCGTTGATATCGGGTCCAGTGCGGAGGTCGGCTCGTCCATCAGTAAAACAGACGGGCTTGCCGCGAGGGCACGCGCGATGCAGAGCCGCTGCTGCTGACCGCCGCTCATCCCGAGAGCGCTTTTTCTGAGCCTGTCCTTGACCTCGTCCCATATTCCGGCGCGGACGAGCGAGCATTCGACGATTTCATCGATTTCCGATTTCTTTTTCACACCGAAGGTCTTGGGGGCGAACGCGATGTTTTCGTATATGCTCATCGGGAACGGATTGGGTTTCTGGAAGACCATGCCGACGTTTTTGCGAAGAAGCGTCACATCGCAGTTCTTTGCGAAAATATCATTTCCGCCGACAGTAAAGCTGCCGGTTATGCGACAGCCAGGTACAAGATCGTTCATACGATTGAATATTTTCAGAAATGTCGATTTGCCGCAGCCGGACGGTCCGATGAGAGCGGTTATTTCATTTGCCGGGATTTCGATGCTGATATCCTTCAGCGCATGGAAATCGCCGTACCAGAGATTGCAGTCCTTTACGGATATATCGGCTTTATTCATGATTAACGACCTGCCTTTCTTTCGATTGCCCTGCCGACGGCGCTTGCGGACAGGTTTATTATCAGTACGAACGCAAGCAGTACGACGGAGGTTGCCGCCGCCTCGTTCGGATAGCCGTAGCTTGCGAAATAGTATATGTCAAGCGCGAGACTTGTGCCGGGTGAGAGTATGCTTTGCGGCATTTTGTTGACGACCATGCCGATTGTGAGAATCAGCACGGCGCTTTCGGATATTATACGCCCGACGGCGAGTATGACCGCAGTGACGATGCCGCCGGATGCGGCGGGAAGCACGACGCGGAATATCGCTCTCGCCTTTCCGGCGCCGAGAGCATATGCTCCCTCACGGTAGGATACGGGGACGGAGCGTAGGCTTTCTTCGGTGGAGCGCACGATGACGGGGAGTATCATTATCGCAAGCGTTATGCCGCCGCCCAGCAGTGAATAGCCCCAACCGCAGGCTACGACGAACACAAGGTAGCCGAACAGACCGTAGACGATGCTGGGTATAGCGGCAAGGGTTTCTACGGCAATGCGTATAAGGCGGACGAGAGTGCTTTCGCCGTCTGTGTATTCGGCAAGGAAGACGGCGGTCGCGATACCGAGAGGAATAGCGATAACTCCGGCGATGAGTATCAGTTCAAGGGTGCCGACAAAGGCGGGAAGTATCGACGGCGTGTCGGTATATGAGCCGAAGAGCAGGTCGAACGACAGCTTGTCGGTGCCGTCGGCAAATACATATATTATCACGGCAAAAAGCGCCGCGACGGATAGCAGTGTCATGACACCGCTTATGAGTTTCATTCCCGTAAAAATACGGCGGCGAAGAGGGAAATGCTGTTTTTTATCCATATGGCTCACCCCTTTTTCTTTCCGCATCTGAGCGCCGAGAAGCTGATGTTCAGAAGCAGTGCGAAAACGAAAAGCACGACGCCGGAGGCGATGAGCGCACTTAATGCATCGTCCTTCAGCTCCATTGCGCCCATTGCGATGTTTGCGGTGAGGGTACGCACACTCTGGAACAGGCTGCCCGGCATTTCGGGGCTGCCGCCTATCACAAGCATGACCGCCATGGTCTCGCCGAGCGCACGTCCCGTCGCCAGAACGATGCCCGCCGTTATACCGTTTTTTGCGGCAGGAAGCACGATTCCGAAGACCGCTTCCTCCTTGGTTGCACCGAGGGCGAGCGCACCTTCATAATAGCTTTTCGGTACGGCGGAAAGCGAGTCAAGGCTGACGCTCACGACCGTTGGCAGTATCATGACCGCGAGGACGAGCGATGCGGCGAGTATGCCGTAGCCGACACCGTTCGGCGAAATGTAGTCACGCAGAAGCGGAACAATCGTCGTCATGCCGAAGAGTCCGAAGATTACGGACGGGATCCCGGCAAGGAGATTTATCAGCTGCCTGAGCGGAAGCACGAGTTTTTTCGGGCAGAAGGCAAAAAGACAGACTGAGGTGAAAAGTCCAAGTATTGTGCCGAGTATCACAGACAGCGCCGTCACGTACAGTGTGGCGACTATCATGGGGAGTATGCCGTAGGACGGCGGGCTTTCGAGGATAGCCCAGCGCCTGCCGAGCAGAAATTCCGCGACGCCTGTATGCGCGATAAACGGTATTCCGCTTATCAGCAGAAATACCGTTATCGTTGCCAGCGCCGCCATTGAAAACAGGGCGGAAACAAGGAAGAGTCCTTTTATGCCCTTTTCACGGAGCGTTTTTGTCATGATTTTTTATCCCTGAGCCTTGGACCACGTTATCACGGCGTTTTCTCCGGCTTCGGCGTCATAGATGTTTTTTAGGGCGATCAGGCTGATGCTGTCCTGTGTATTGTCCTTGTTGACGATGACGGCGATACCGTCCTTTGCCACCTCGTAGCTTACGCAGTCGGGAGCTTTTTCGCTGTTGAAGCTTTCGGATATCATGCCGAATTCGCTGACACCGGCTTCTGCGTTCTTATAGCCCTGTCCGCTGCCGCCGCCGGCTACCGTTACGCTTACGCCGCTCTGAAGCTCCTGGAACTTTGCCGCAAGCTTTATCATGAGGGGCTGAAGCGAGGTGCTGCCGGAAATGTTTATCGTTCCGCTGAGAGAGGAATCGGGGGAATACGCCTGTGCGTTATCGACGAGGGCGACATAGCCTTCGGCGGATACTATCTTCTGCGCCGCGTCGCTCTGCAGAAACTTCAGGTATGCTGCGTTAACGGAGTTTTCAACCGTTGCGGGCTTGTATACGACCCGGAGCGGACGCGCGATCTTGTAGGTGCCGTTTTTGATGTTTTCGACCGTGGCTTCGACACCGTCGATTTTCAGCTTTTTTACGTCGTCCGTGACATAGCCGAGGCTTTCGTATGCGATGGCGAGAGGATTGGATTTCACTTCGGCGAGAACGCCTGCCGTTCCGGTTGCGATTATTACGCCGGAAACGTCGCTTTTGCCCTTGAGTCCGATTATTTCCATGAACGCGGATTTTGTTCCGCTTCCGTCTTCACGTGCCACTACGCTGATGTTTTTACCTGCGTCAAAGCCGCTCTTCTGACATGACTGCATTACAGCGCAGGATATGAGCGTCATTGCCGCGAGTGCGATTGCAATTACTTTCCTTTTCATTTTTCTCTTACTCCTTCTTTTTTCTACGCCATTATTATAGCCTTATCGGAGATGCGCTGCACACAGCCTGCGGTAATATGTGAGTAACGGAATTGTAAAATTGTCGGGCGCTGTGTAATAGCCTCTTGACAAAACACGAATGTTGTATTAAAATAACGGTACTATGTGATGCAAGGTAGCGCGGCTCTTTCCGCACTGTCCTGCAAACGGAAGGAAACGTTATGCTGGAATTCGACAGATCGCAGCTTATGCGCGGGTCGCTTGAGGGATGTATACTCAAGATTATCAGCCTGCGGACGACATACGGATACGAAATAATCGAGTTGCTGAAGGAAAGCGGCTTCCGCGACGTGTCGGAAGGAACCATATATCCGATGCTGATCCGCCTTGAAAAGCAGGGAAGCGTGTCATCGAAGCTGATGAGCTCGCCGCTCGGTCCGAAACGAAAATATTACACCATCACCGAAGCCGGCAAATGGTATCTCGCGGATTTCGTAAAAAGTTGGGAAGAGGTTGCCGGTGCGGTTGACGGTATTATAAACGGAAAGGCAGGTGGCGGCAAATGACATCCGAACAGAAAAAGGCGTTGAAGCGTGTTTCAAAGCCGAACAGAAAGATCATTCTGAAGATGCAGCGTAATCTCAGCACTTATGATCTGAACGAGATGGAATATGAGCAGACGATATCAGATATAATCGGAATGGCGCTCGAATATGAAGAGCGCGGTGAAAGCTTCGGCGAGGCTATCGGTGATTGTGCGATGTTCTGCCGTGAGCTTGTCACGAACCTGCCGTTCCAGAGCAAGGGCGAACGCGTTCTTGACTGCTCAAGGTGGGTATTCGGTTTTGTCGGGCTGTTTGTCCCCGTCGTCTGGATTCTGTCGTTCTTCATTTCATATATGCCCACGTCAAGCAGATCGGTTTATCTTTACGCGACGACGGTGTTTCTGGTGAAGTATCTCATAGTTACGTGCGTTGTTGTTTACGGGCTGTTTTTCGTGAGGCGCAGTGTGTATCACTCACAGCCGCTTGTCTGGACGCTGTATTTCATTTCATTGCTTTTCACTTATTTTGCAGTCGACTTTCTGCCGATTGACCACATACCGGAGGTCACGGTAAGAATCAATATAATATTATGGTGTATTGCGTTTTCTGCCGTCATCGCGGCGCTTACCGTTGCGAAGCGTATGATCGCGCGCAAATATGCCAACAGAAAAAAACACACCGAAAGGAACTGACATATGGACCTGTTTGCAAAATGCTTTGAACCTTCTCTTGCCGATGAGGCAAAATCGAGAGGAATTTATCCCTATTTTCACGCGCTTGAGTCGCGTCAGGACAAGGAAGTCATCATGGAGGGCAAGCGCCGTATCATGCTTGGCTCAAATAACTATCTCGGTCTTACGACCAACGAAAACGTCATTGAAGCCGGAGTAAAGGCGATCGAACAATATGGTACAGGCTGTTCCGGCTCGCGTTTTCTTAACGGTACGCTGGAGCTTCATCTTGAACTTGAAAACGAGCTTGCAAAGTTCCTCAGAAAAGAGGCTGTCTGCACATTTTCGACCGGATTTCAGTCCAACCTCGGCATAATCAGTGCAATCGCGCGTCACGGCGATTACATAATAAATGACAAGGAAAATCACGCGAGTATATATGACGGCTCTCAGCTCAGCTATGCGAAGAGACTGCTTTTCAAGCATAACGATATGGCTGATCTGGAGCGCATTCTCCAAAATGTGTCCGGCAAGGGCGGCATTCTCATCGTAACGGACGGCGTTTTCTCAATGAGCGGCGATATCGCAAATCTCCCCGAGATATGCCGTCTGGCAAAGGAATACGGTGCGAGGGTCATGGTTGACGACGCGCACGGTCTCGGTGTCATCGGTGAGGGCGGAAGAGGTACCGCAAGCCATTTCGGACTTGAGGAAGAGGTCGATATCTATATGGGTACGTTCTCGAAATCACTGGCAAGCCTCGGCGGATATATGGCGGCGAAAAAAGAAGTCGTCGAATATGTCAAGCACAATTCACGTCCGTTTATTTTCTCGGCATCGATCACGCCTGCAAGCTGTGCGACGGCGCTTGCCGCGCTCAAAGAACTTGAAGCGCATCCCGAGCTCGTGACACGCCTTGCGTCGCTTTCAAATTATGCCCGTAAGTGCTACAAGGAAAAAGGAATCGGCATCATCGAGGCTTCCACTCCGATTATCCCGATTTATACGAAGGATACCATCGACACGCTTCAGAAGGCAAAGGACATCTATGATGCGGGCGTTTATCTCAATCCCGTACTTCCTCCCGCAACTCCGCCCGATGCCTGCCTCCTCCGTACGAGTTATATGGCGACGCTCACAGAGCCGCTTATCGACGAAGCGGTCGGCATAATCGCGTCGGTTATCTGCAATGAATAAAACCGCTGTCGTTACCGGCGGCAGCTCCGGTATCGGCAGGGTAACGGCGGCACTTCTTGCAAAAGAGGGCTGGAGGGTTTTCGAGTTCAGCAGACGTGATGTTCCGCAAAGCGGAGTTACGCATATCTATGCCGACATTACAAAGCCCGAAACCGTGAGTGAAGCGGTCGGGCGTGTTGTGTCTGAGTCGGGCGGTATCGATCTGCTTATAAACAACGCCGGCTCGGGTATATCGGGAGCGGTTGAATTTACTGAAGGAATCGAAGTCGAATTTTCTGTGAAAACGCTGTTTGTCGGTATGGACACCGTGACACGCTGCTGTCTGCCGCACATCAGAAAGGCACGGGGACGCATCGTCTGCATCAGCTCCGCCGCCGCTGTTTTACCCGTCCCGTTTCAGACGTATTACAGCGCGATGAAGGCGGCTGTCAATGCGTATACGATGTCACTTGCGAACGAGGTCAGGCGTTTCGGCGTAAGCGTCTGTGCCGTCATGCCGGGCGACACGAGTACGGGCTTCACGGCATCAAGGAGTAAGGAAACAAAGGGCGACGATATATACGGCGGGGCGGTCAGCCGATCTGTCCGTAAAATGGAAAAGGACGAAACGCACGGCGTTTCGCCCGAAAAGGTGGCGCGGGTCGTCGTCAGATGTGCGACGAAGCGCCATGTCAAGCCGCTTTATGCGGTGGGATTTCAATATAAGCTGTTTTGTGTGCTTGCAAAGCTTCTTCCGTGCGGCATGACAAACAGGCTTATCGGAAGCCTTTATTCAAAGTAAATAATTATATTATCCGCTTCCGGAAAGCTGTGCCTTTCCGGAAGCGGATACTGCTTTAAGGAGGTTTACACTATTTTTTGTGTGTCTTGCAGAGTAGAATGATTATCACCGCAAGTGCGGCCGACAGAACGCCTATCGCTATCCAGAGTCCGGTGTTGCTGTCGGATGAGGATGATGCGGTGCTGTCTGCTGATGAATTATCCGGTGCGTCGGTTTCGAAGCTGTCGGTCTGATCGTTCGACGTGGTATTTGAACCGCTCTGATTCCCGGAAGGCTGATTTCCGCTGTTTCCGCCGGTACTGCCGCTGCCGTCGGCGGAGGCTGTTGCGGTGCCAGTTTCGGTGTTGTTTACGTAAAGAGTATAGGTCTCTCCGTTTTCAAGGGCGGACGACGAGAAGATGAGAACAGAAGCGCTGCAGAGAGCTTCACCGCTGTATACGGTATTGCCGGAGGAATCCTTAAGTGTTATCGTGCTGCCGGAGGATATGCTGACAGAACTGCCTGCGTTGCCCGGGAATCCGCCATACGGATTTCCGCCGGTGAAACCGCCCTTGGTGTCGTTAGTATCGCCGGAGAAGCCGCCGCTCGGAGGAGTCGGTATATCACCCGACTGATCGCTTCTGTCGGGGAAGTTGCCGTTTCCTCGACCTCCGCCGGGGAAATTGCCGCCCATGCCGCTGCCCATGCCGGAAGCGGAGCCGTATATCACATAGGGCTGAGAAGCGCTGAGATTCATGCCCATGCCGTTGCTGCCGCCTGCAGCAAGTACCGTGCCGCCGGAGATCGTTATTGTACCGTCGGCATCAAGAGGCTGATTGTCGGCGATGTTTGCGCTCCATACGACAAGCGTACCGCCCGAAATCGTGAGACTGCCGTTAGAATCGACACCGTCGCCCGAGGTCGTGTCCATGACGAGAGTGCCGCCGTAGATGTTAATGGAGAATGCATATCCGGAAAGGTCGCTGTTTGCGGCGTTGAGGCAATCGTCGCTCGCGTGTATCGTGATGTTGCCGGAATATACGTTGAGCGTTGCCGCTTCAAGTCCGCCATGGCAGTTTTTGATATTTATAACGGGACCTTCGCCGTTTTCACTGCCGATATTCAGAATGTAATCACTGTGAATGGCGTCGTCGCCTGCGGATATTGTGATGTTGCCGCTTGTGACGTTAAGGAGCTGTTCGGCGTTTATTGCGTCGTTGACCGAAGCGGTAATATTAAGCGTCAAATCACTTATGGTCATCCGCGCTTCGCCCTCTTCATCGGTGGTCGCGCCGGATTTTATTCCGCTTTTGCCGTTTGCGGTGATGTTCAGTGCGCCGGAGCCGGAAAGAGTTACCTGTGAGCCGTCCTTGCATTTTATGACTGCGTTTTCGGCATAGGTATTGTCAGGATAATTGTCATCGTTGTTTTTCGCACTGTCTGTGAGGGTATTCACACTGCCGGAGGCAACGATTATCCTGACTTCGGTGGATTTGTTGCAGGCGATGGGAGCGGTGGTCGAGCTTGTCAGAGTCAAACCGCTTAGCACCAATGTCACACCGGTTGTTCCTCTTTTGACCTTGACCGAACCGTCAGCGCAGCTTCCGCTCAGAACATATGTGCCGGAGTCGTTTATAGTGAGTGAGGTGCCTTCGATCTTGTAGCCGTCATATGTTCCTTCGCTGACGGTTATACCGCCGTCGGTGAAGGTAAAATACGTTGCGCCGTTTGCTTGGTATTCGGCTGCAAGTGCCGTCGGTATACAGCTCATCACGGCAAAGAGTGCGGTAATGAGTGCGAGTGTTATTGAAATGATTTTACGTGATTTCATAGTTGACCGTCCTTTCGCGGTTTTTGTTTTGTGCCTTAATAATAACCGCCATACTTTAAGTTAAACTAAAAAGAAAGGAAAACGGGAAAAATTTTCTCGGTTTGTTTTTTTGATGTGAGGGAAAATACCGTTGAGGTGTTTTTTATGAAACTGAGATCATTTATTGCGGCGTTTCTGGCGCTGACATTCATGCTGCCGTCGGCAAGCGTGGGTTTTGGCTCGGCAGACGGTATCATGTGTTCGGCAGAGAAAAACCGCGCGCCCGATTTCGTTGTCACCGATACGGACGGGAATGCCGTCACTCTGTCGCAGTTTTTCGGAAAGCCGATCGTGCTCAATTTCTGGGCGACGTGGTGTATGCCATGCGTCTACGAATTGCCCGACTTTGAAGAAGCGTTCCGTGAGTACGGAGACAGGGTTGTTTTCATGATGATAAATCAGACGAACGGTTACAGTGATACGTTTCAGGGAGTCAAGGATTATGCGGAAATATGCGGCTTCACGTTCCCTCTTTATTTCGATACGGAATCGTCGGCTACCGAACAGTACGGGGCAAATGCACTTCCGCTCACGGTGTTCATCGACAGGGACGGAAACATTCATATGTCCTATATCGGCATATTGGGCAGGGATGCGCTTGAAGAGCATATCAAAATGCTGTTATAAACGCTTTCTTTGCGGCGGATTAAAAGTGACACGGAGGAAGTGCTTTATGACAGAGATCATTGCGCGGCGGGATTTTCCGCCGCTTTACATATGGATGGATGTTGCGTTTCCCGCTATTTTTGCGGGGTATGCCGGCGTTATCATATATAACCTTTTTCAGAGAGACAACAAGGCACGGATAAACATACCGTGGCTGCTTGCGATCGGTGTGCTGTTTCGGTTCGGATGGGAAGCCGGACTGCTTCTCGGCGGAATACGTCCCGCAGGCTTTGAAGGGATTGCGGAAAAGCTTCTCTCGCTTGTCATCAATTCGTTGCCGGAAACGAATCTCGGTATGCCGTATATTTATCTCATATATCTCGCATACAGCAGCAGATTCACGGAGGATATGCGGCGGCGCGGTGCTTGACAGCTTCTTCTGCCGGACTACAAAGCTTTACAGATGTAATGCAAAATGATTCAGACGCATCGTTGACAGTGTTGAGACCAAATGCGTGCCGCCGGAGCGTATTGCCGAAAAAACGCTCTCAATTCCCGAAAAAATGTAGTCTGCCTTTGCTCATTGCATAAACAGGAGTTTTCTTCTCAGACTTTACGGCATCATGCCGACACGACTTCAGCTTTTTGCAATAAAATGTGCTCTGAAGTGAATAAAAATTCAAATTGGGTATTGACATTCCGAAAAAACGGTATATAATTATCTTGTTGTATAATCATGATTATGCAACTGACTCGAAGCATCATGAAAGAAAGGGTGACGATATGCCTCCGAAGGCAAAATTTACAAAGGACGAAATGATTAATGTCGCGCTCGCTATAACGCGCAGAAGCGGTATCGAAACGGTGACGGCGAGGAAAATGGCTACCGAGCTTGGAGTTTCGACACGTCCGATTTTCACATATTTCAAATCGATTGACGAGCTGAAACGCGCCGTACACGCACGAGCAATGTGTGTTTACAGAGAACGCATCAAGGAAGGACTGAACAGTGATATACCGTTTCTCGGCATCGGTATGCGTTATCTCGGATTTGCAAAGGATGAGCCGAATCTTTATAAGCTGCTGTACCTCAGCTCTGACAAATACAGCGACGGTAACAGTGCGATTGAGCTGGTGAAGTATACTCAGGAGCTGATACGCGATACGCATATGAAGATATATAACATGACGACAGAGCAGGCGGATCTCTATTACAACGCGCTCTGGCTTGTCGCAAACAGTCTTGCACTTCTCATCGTGAACAACAGCTGTCCCTATTCCGACGAGGATATCAAAGCAATTTACGGTCGATTCAGTGTCAGCTATTGCAAGGCAATAAAAGAGATCCCGGGATTTACCGAGAATACCTATGACAAAGACGCTATCTTCAGCGAGATAATAAAGAAATAACATAAAACCGGCGCGGAACCCCTGAGGGAACGCGCCGGTTCTTTTACATTGTATAAATATTGCTGCCGGGGAGAATTTTCACACCGTTTTCGCCGAAAAGCTTTATTGCTTTATCGTTGTCGTCGACGCGGAGGATGACACATGCTCTGCCCTCGTCGCGGGAAATGAAAGCATATGCGTATTCTATTTCGACGTCTCTGTCTTTGAGGACATTCAATGCCGATGCGAATCCGCCCGGTGTGTCCGATATTTCTATGGCGATCACGTCGGTCAGTCTCACTGTGAGTCCCATTGACTTCAGTGCCTTTTCCGCTTCGTCGGGTTTATCGACGATGAGACGGAGAATGCCGAAATCGGTGGTGTCGGC
>ULJH01030216.1_pt1 | contig 20010 bp, 17 predicted proteins | sample 1950781 | NCBI WGS metagenome assembly ULJH01 (sample SAMEA4835462, study PRJEB28245) | human gut metagenome | biome: gut microbiome; material: fecal sample | place: Denmark | collected 2008 | reverse complement strand
ATCATCAACTCGATTGCAAAGTTACGACTTTATCACTTCGCTGCAAATATTTTCGTATCAATCTTTTACGATATTTTTACCCCAAATCCGCAATCTTTTGGAATACAGCCATATAAAACGTATTCAAAAAAGCAAAAAAAATTACGGCCAAAGTGAAATTCGGCCGTAAAACGTTTATATTCAGACGACTGCAATAGCAGACAGTCCTTGTTATTCCACATAAAGCAGCAGCCCCTTCAGGTACTCCCCTTCCGGATGATAGATATTCACGGAGTGGTCTGCCGGCTGATTGAGCCTGTCAAGAATCCTCACACTACGTCCGCACTGAGCGGCTGCTGAGAACACCGCAAGAGCAAAAGCCTCTTTGTCCACAACCTGGGAGCAGCTGAACGTAAATACAAGACCTCCTGGAGCAACCTTTGAAATAGCCGCAGCATTCAGACGCTGGTATGCTCTCAATGCATTTTTCAATGCACCGCGATGCTTGGCGAACGCAGGCGGGTCCACTATCATCAGATCATATTTATCTGCAGGAATGTCTCTCAGAAAATCCAGAGCGTCAGTGCAATAACTGGTATGGCGTGACGGCTCGAAACCGCCTAAGGCCACGTTCTTGTCCACCAGTGCCATCGCCTTAGCCGAACTGTCCACAGAATCCACATGAGAGGCTCCGGCACCTAAAGCGTAGATTGAGAAACCTCCAGTATAACAGAACAGGTTCAGTACATTACGACCTGAAGCATATCTGCCGACAAGGGCCCTGTTCTCTCTCTGGTCCAAGAAAAAGCCTGTCTTCTGGCCTTCTGTCCAGTTCACTATGAACTTGTTTCCATTTTCGGTCACGACCTGCTCATCGTCACAGAAATCCGCTTTCTTGTAAAGATAACCGTCCACAAGATCGAGCCCGGCCTTGAACGGAGCCGTACCGGAGCTCTTGTCATACACAGCCTTCAGGCTGTCCCCGAATATGGACACCAGAGCATCAGCTATCTGCTTCTTGGCCCTGAACATGCCCACAGAATGCGCCTGCATAACGCAAACCCCGTCATACCAATCGATTATAAGTCCAGGAAGCCCGTCACCTTCTCCATGGACAAGCCGGAAACAATTTGTCTGTGCATTGTCGGCCAGTCCGACAGCCTTGCGTACTGCAAAAGCTTTCAACAGCATTGACTTCCAATAATCCTCATTGATTACAGCGCTGTCGAAACTCAAAACCCTTACGGCAATGGAACCGATCTGATAATGTCCCGCTGCAAGAAACTTTCCGTCAGAGCCATGTACACTCACCACGTCGCCTTCAGCAGGTTCACCTACCACCTGCGCGATTGCCCCCGAGAACACCCAGGGATGGAATCTCCTCAATGACTCCTCTCTACCTTTTTTCAGTATTATCTTTACCATTGTCCTTATTTTTGTTTTTGTTTCTTCGCTTGTTCCTGTAATAGCGCTTACGCATCCAGTATCGCCTGTTATGTTTCTTCGCCTTGCTCTCTTCCTCTTCCTTTTTCTCCTTTTTCTCCTTTTTCTTCTCTTCCTCTTTCTTTTTCTCCGACTTATGTTCATCATTGTAAGCAAGTTGGGCAGGCGGAATCATTTCTTCTGGAGTCAGCGGATGCTTTTCCGACTTGAGCAGCGCCTTGTACATCTCCCGGCACACCCAAGCGTCAGTAGCCGCATAAAGCATCTGAGCCTCAGAAAGCACCTCCGCTTCCCAATTGGAGAGCTGCTGAGTCTTGGATATCCTCACGCCGAGAATAATCGCGGACATTTTCTTGACACTCTTGTCCCGAATTCCGTATTCCCATACGATTTTCTGCAGGTCCACAAAGCCACGGGCCTCGAACTCAGTGTATTTCTGAAGGCCTCGCACATCATCATGAACCGCGGCGCCCACTTTGATTATCTTCCCGTCAGACAATATCCGGCAAAGACGTTTTTCCATTCCGACATGCTTGATTCTGAACAGAAACGCCTCCTTAGGTCCGGAAAGCTGCAGAAGAGCCACACCGCCCTTCGGCTGAAATGACGTGAAACAAGGCCTTGACTCCGTATCGAAGCCAATGACCTTCTGCCGCCTCAAATATGCTACCGCCCTGTCAAACTCATCTCCCGGCTTGTCTATGACAGTGATCTTCCCGTCAAAAGCAGCCAACTTCAGTTTGTCTATTTCTTCCGGTTGAATACTAATTTGAAACATATTGACTATAAATATTTCCGGCATACCTTCTCAAGTAAGCCTTCTGACTGTCCGACAAAAATCCTCCTGGCGCTTCAATGAGAAGGAACGTCTCATTATCTGAATTATCCGCCCTATCGTACTTGAAGGAATCAGTAAAGCCGCCGTTTTCATCATAATCAGACGACGACAATCCTGAAACAGGCACTGTACAATAGATATTCACGATAGGATACGCCACCCTGTGAGTAAAATAATTCTCTTTTCTCAAATAGCGCTCGCACTGCGCCGTCACTGCATGCTTCGGATCAATGAACTCAAACCCGTCAGACAACAATGACTTGTAAACCTCGATGCCGTCGGTACCATTGTCGAGCATAATGCCCAATTCCGCATTCAGACTGTCGGCATCCAGAGACATATCATCCACAATCGCAGCATCTATCTTTTCAGTCATCTCCGTAGCCTTGCATTTGTCCAGGAAAGACAATATCCTTTCTTTCAATGTTCCTGAGTGATCCGGACAGACGGTCACATGTTTCATTGACGGATAATCATCAGACAAATCCGAGCAGACCGCAGAATAGACTCCTGCGCCAAGAATGTCTTCACTTGTCCATACCATGACACTGGACTTGTCCCCATGGCGGGAAACAGCATAATCAAACATGGAATGACAGACAGAAACCACATTGACCTGAGGCCTTGACTTCTTCACGATGGACATTATGTCCCTGTAACCGTAAGCGGACGAATATGGGGAAGCCAATATCACGATCTTGGAGGACTGCTTTCTTGTCAATGAATTCTTGTCGAACTGCCCCACGGCGCAAGTAGTGTCCAATGCGCTCAGGAAATTCTTGAAAGTCAATTCCTTAAGATAATTCTCATTGCCTTTGGCGACATATCCTTCATAGGGTGCATTCGCAGAATCGCATATCAGGTCAAGCGTCTCGCCCGCAAAATCAGGAAGTCCGTCCGGGACGCTTCTTCCGTCCACATTGTCGAAATAATCGCAACAGGACAATGCTTCCGTCATAATCAATGCCTCCTGAGCCGGTCCGATTACGGATATGGAGCCGTACACTCCATCCAAACATCCTGACTTCACCTGGCAATATACTGCCGATGTCGTGTCTGAAATTGCCTCCTTTACAAAAGGTATAGACAAAGGGTCACCGACCTCACGGTTCGTACAAGAAACCGCGAAGGCCGGTGACAGTAATGATAGTAATACTAATAACTTCCTCACAATCAATTTTTTAGAAGAACAATAGCTCTCGATATTTTGGTAATGGCCAAAGTTCATCATCTACAAGCATCTCGAGATGGTCAGCATTGTAACGTACCTTGTCCATTTCATTCTTGACTTCTGTCGAGTACAAATATGCCCTTTCAGCCATATCTTCCACCTTGTTCGCTTTCTTGCGGGCTTCCACAAGCGCTTCCACATCAGCGGAGATATTGTTCACGAAGCCGGAAATCTTCTTGTAAGTATCCATGTCCGCCTTGCAGAGGGACTTGAATTCTTCACCGAACACATCCTTGCATCCCTGGATGCTCTTCACCAGGATATTCTGGTAACTTACAGCAGCCGGAACCACGTGATTAAGGCAGACGTCACCGATAAGTCTGGCTTCAATCTGGAGCTTCTTCACATAAGTCTCATTCATAACCTCGTAACGTGCCTGTGATTCCACCGGTGACAGAACTCCCAGTTTATCAAACATTTCCACCGAATCCTTCTCAAGGAATACTTTAAATGCCTCAGGAACATTGCGCACAGCTCTCAATCCCCTCTTGGCAGCCTCCTCTTCCCATTCCTTGCTGTAACCGTTTCCTTCAAACATCACATTCCTGGACTCGGCAATGAACTTTCTCACCACTGTAAGCACTGCACTCTGGCGGTTCTCACCATTGGCTTCAAGCTCATCTACTTCCTTGCGGAAATCATTAAGACTCTCAGCCACAATCGAGTTCAGCACATATGTTGCGCCTGCCGCATTGGCAGAAGATCCTACAGCACGGAATTCGAAACGGTTTCCGGTAAAGGCAAATGGAGATGTCCTGTTCCTGTCGGTATTGTCCTGAACGATTTCAGGAATGGAGCTTACCATCTGGATGGAAGCCTTGCTGGCCTCTGCATCAGCGAAATCCTTCATGTTCAGGATATTGTCGAAAATTTTTGACAATGTAGAGCCTGAGAAGATGGACATTACAGCAGGAGGAGCCTCGTGACCGCCAAGTCTATATGAGTTGTTCAATGAACATACTGATGTCATCAGCAGGTAGTCGTGACGATATACTGCACGTACTACTGAAGCATAGAAAGCAAGGAACTGGAGATTCTTGGTAGGAGTCTTGCCTGGAGACAGGAGATTCACGCCAGTGTCTGTCTGCATTGACCAGTTGCAATGTTTTCCGCTACCGTTGATGCCGTCGAAAGGTTTTTCGTGGAAAATCACTTTGAGGTGGTGTTTCTCGGCCACTTTCGGCATGAGTATCATCAACAGCATATTCTGGTCAATGGCTTTGGTGGCCTCACAGAACACAGGGGCGCACTCGAACTGGTTTGGAGCCACCTCATTGTGTCTTGTCTGAAGCTGGATTCCGAGTTTGTATGCCTCAGTCTCAAAATCTTTCATGAATGCTTCCACGCGGCTAGGAATAGCTCCGAAATAGTGGTCGGACAACTGCTGGTCTTTGGCTGAAGTGTGACCGATTACTGTCCTGTCGCAAAGCTTGAGGTCAGGACGCGCATTGTACAGTGACTCATCGACAAGGAAGTATTCCTGCTCAAGTCCGACATTGACAGAAACTGCCTTTACGGACTTGTCGAAAAGATTCACCACTGACGTTGCAGCGTTACTGAGCGCCTGGATTGAGCGCAAATTCGGCACTTTCATATCAAGAGCCTCGCCTGTGTACGACACGAATACGGACGGGATACAGAGTGTCTCGTCCAAGATGAATACCGGAGAGTTAGGGTCCCATGCGGAATAACCTCTGGCTTCAAATGTGTTACGCAGTCCTCCATTCGGAAAACTGGATGCATCAGGCTCCTGCTGGACGAGCGCGCTTCCGCTGAATCTCTCGAATGCCTGGCCGTCTTTCACAGTAACAAAAGACTCGTGCTTTTCTGCAGTAGTACCGGTAAGCGGCTGGAAAAGATGAGTGTAATGCGTAGCACCCTTCTCGGTAGCCCAGGTCTTCATGGCTGATGCGATTTCATTGGCTACAGCCCTGTCGATCTTCTTGCCGAACTTTACAGCAGCAATGACAGCATCGTAAGCAGTCTGAGACATGTATTTCCTCATTTTGGCGAGGTCAAACACGTTTTCTCCGAAGTAAGCCGATACCGGCCTCTTCTCAACGAAGAATCGCTCCGCAGCATGTGCGGATGCTTCGTCCAATGCTCTTTGTCTGAAAGTTGACATAATGTTGTTGATTTTGTTAAGTACGTCCACAAAGGTAAAAAAAATCACTATCTTTGCATCACTATATAGGATATATTTTTTAACTAAAACGGTAATAGTTAAATTAAAACGTAACAAAATGACAAAAATCTCCCGCAAGTCTGAACTGATGCCTGCATCGGCCATCAGAAAACTGGTTCCATTCGCGGATGCCGCAAAATCTTCAGGTATAAAAGTCTATCATCTCAATGTCGGCCAGCCGGATATCAAATCCCCTGAGTGCGCATTGGAAGCAGTACGCCAGAACACATTGGACCACGTATCCTACTCAAATTCGGCAGGTCTGATAGAGCTGCGCAAAGGACTGGTAGAAAAGTACTACAAGAAAATCGGAATCGACATTGAAGTTCCTGAGCTCATCGTCACAGTGGCGGGAAGCGAGGGCGTGAACCTGTCCCTTCAGATTACTTGTGACGAGGGAGACGAGGTCATTGTGCTGGAACCGTTCTACACGAACTACAACACGTTCGCTTTCATGAACGGCATCACGCTGAAGGCTGTGCCGACAGACATCCGCAACGGATTCAAAGTTCCGGAAATGTCTGAGTTCGAGAAACTTATCACTCCGCGCACCAAGGCCATCCTCATCAGCAATCCCGGAAATCCTACAGGCACGCTCTACACCAAGGAAAACATGCTTGCGCTCGGCGAGGTTGCCAAAAAGCACGATCTCTTCCTGATTTCCGACGAGGTTTACAGAGAGTTCTGCTATACTGACGAGCCGCATTTCTCGGCAATGAACATCCCCGGACTTGAGCAGAACGTCATTCTGGTCGATTCCGTCTCCAAGAGGTACAATCTGTGCGGCTGCCGTATCGGCTGCATCATCTCACACAACAAGGACGTGATGACCGCGGCGATGAAATATGCCCAGGCACGTCTCTGTCCTCCGATCTACGGCCAGCTTGCCGCTATCGGAGCGCTGGATACTCCGCAGTCTTATTTTGAAGCAGTAAAGGAAGAATATATCAGAAGGCGCGACTACATGCTCAGCAGGCTCAATGCAATGCCGGGAGTGTTCTCCCCTGTCCCGATGGGTGCATTCTATACAATCGCAGAAATTCCAGTGGACAATGCAGAGAGCTTCGCAAAGTGGATGCTTACCGAATTCAGATATGAGGGACAGACCACGATGGTAACCCCTGCAGCCTCGTTCTACAAGACGCCTGGAGTCGGACAGAATCATATCCGCATTGCCTACGTTCTGGAAGTCCCGGAACTGGAAAAAGCCCTGGACGTCCTCGAAAAAGGCCTTGCGGCTTATCCCGGCAGGACAATTTAAAATAGTTAGAAATGAATCTGAAAAGGACACTTTCAGCGGCTGTGGTCGCATTTGCACTTACTATGATGCCGGCTTTCGTGGCTTGTTCGCCGGATGACAATAAAACCGACATTGAAACTCCTGACAAACCGGAAAATCCAGAACCAGAACCGAATCCTAATCCGGAACCTGGTCCTAACCCTGAGCCGTCAGTTACCACAGGTGCAAAGTGGTTCGAGCTTCCTGCCGTCAATGCCAAGAAAGAAGGCACAAAATACCTTGTTGATGCGGAAAACAGCGACTTGTATTATGCATATCATCTCTGCAACGGTCCGGAAAAATATGCCCACAACGGCAAAAGAGCGAGAAACTACACCGTATGCTTCAGCAAAAGTCATCATTGCCCGGTATGGGTGGCCGCAATCAGGCACAACAGTCTTCATCCGATAGGACAGGCAAACAGAACCAACGCCTACGGAAAAGATCCGGACATTCCTTCGGCTATCCAGTACAATTCCAAAGCAACTGGAGGAGGATGTAACAAGGGCCATATGCTCGGCTCCAATGAAAGGACATCTTCTACAAATACCAACCGTCAGGTATTCTACTATTCGAATATCGCCCCTCAGGACCAAGACGGATTCAATACCGGAGGTGCACCTTAGAACACACTCGAAGGATATGTTGACGGAATCGTCCCACAGGACAGTCTCTATATGGTAATCGGCTGTTATTTCGACGATTACACCGATGTTTACGGCAAGACACAAAAGGCAAAGACTATTCAGTTCGGAGGCCGTTCAGATGTGAGCATGCCGACAATGTTCTATTACGCCCTGCTCCGCACAAAGAAGGGCAACACAGGCAAATCAGTAACACAGTGCTCTGCTGACGAACTTAAATGCGTCGCTTATGTACTCCGTCATGAGACTGCCGCTAAGCAGAAAGGAAAGAACTACAAGCTCAGCGCCAAGGACCTGATGTCGATTTCAGACCTTGAGAAACTCACAGGATTCAAGTACTTCGTCAATGTACCGAATGCGCCGAAAAGCACATTCAAAGCATCCGACTGGGGATTTTAGCGAATTGAAAAACACGAAAGGCGTCAAAGCGGAATATTGACACCCATCTGAAGAGCGAACAGCGTGTCATACCAGGTGGTGAATGACTTCACGAGAACATTTCCGCTGCGGGACTTCCATGAATAAGGCACGACCGACATTCTCGGCTCGATGAAAAGGCCAAAATGGGAGGCAAGATTGAACCGGAACTGAATACCGGCAGAAAGACCGAGATACAGGCGGCGGATAGCATATCCGTCGTCTGTTTTCCATATAAGTCCTGCTTCAGGACCGAGAAGCAACGGCATTGAGAATATCTGACGGCTCTTTTTGCGCCAATAAAGCGTCTCGAACATTAGTTCTCCCCTGACACCGCCATAATAACAGTTCATCTGCCTTCCGTCATTGAACTTCTTCCATACATCACGACCGTAAAACCCTGACAGTCTGACAGAAAGCGGTCCGGTCAGCAGTTTGGCGTATGAAAGGGCAGCACTCTCCCGCGCTGAAGGAAGATAGCCTACTATTTCTCCGACAATGTCCGCGAGCTGAAGCTGGACACCTCCAGAGAAAGAAATCGACGCATCGCGGACAAACCAGGCCCCAAAACTTTCGCGCCCTGCGGCATTGACCCTGTTGAAATAAGCGAGCAGGCCGAAATTGAAGCCATAACCGATATGGCATCTGTCCGGAGAATAGAGGCAATCCGTACCGTCATTGCCGAGCATAAATGAAGGAGTGAAGAAGATATCCATCTCACGTGCGATTCTTGCACGCAGGTCAATGCCCATATTCACCTGAACAGCAGCAGAATACTTCCCGGAAGTGCGTACAAGCGAGACTTCCGCTCCCTCTATTGTGGAGACATTGAATATTCTTGAAGGCGAATAGCCGTAGAAATATGACGTAAAATCGAAACTGTGTGAAATGCCGGCACCTACACGCCAGACACGGACGCCATCCACATTGCGCCGGAACTCAGACACCGTTCCGCCTACGCTTACCGCATTAAGCGGATCAAACATCTTACCGACTGAAACTGAGACTGACGGTCCCTGAGAATAACTTGACACGGAATTGCGGAACAGGCCCACAGTACCCATTCCCGCACGCAGAAAGGTATTATCCAGGAATTTTTCCGAGACAAACGCCTCATTCCGAGGGCGATAGCGTTTCTGCATACTGTATTCCAATGCATTGAAACTCGTGGTATCCACCTCCTGAGCCTGGATGCCCAGAGGCAGAAACACAAGCGACAACGCTGCCAAAACCAATTTACTCCCCATTCTCATATCTGTCACGTGCACTTTTCATTATAGTTTCTACAATATCCCCATCCCCGGCGGCTATGTCAATGAACGCCGGATCTTTATGGAAACAGGACAGGAGGTAATCTTCCGACGCCATATCATCCATAAAATCCTGAGTCCTGGCTCCCTTGCGGCCATAAATCACGGCCTTGAGATAATCAGTCAGTGCGGCCTGCTCAGGCAAAGCGGCCACTGCTTCCTCCGCAAGAGCATCATAGGTCTTGGTATTCATGGCAAGACAGAGCACCACCTTGTTGAGCGGAGAACTTTCTGAAACAGTCTCGAAGACTTCACGGGCACGGCTTCGCTGCTGCGGAGTATTGCCACCCTTGTAATACCCTCCGAGACAGAGAGCAAAAGCCCTTACCAGACGGTTTCTGTCATTGTCCGGAAGAATTTTCGTGAGCTGACCGGCCTTACGGAAGTTATTGGACATCACGTACATGATCATCTGATTGGCGACCACGGCCTCCGGGTTCACTATCTCATATCCGTTCCCGTCCATCCTCATCAGACGGTAATCCACAGAAGGAGTCTGGAGGTCAATGAAGCCTTTGAGCAATGTAGTGTCAGTCACGCCTCTGGCGATGTAAGATGCTGCAAGTGAATTCGCTGCAAGTATCCAAGGCCTTCCGTTCGCATCTATGGGCTCATCATAAGCCCTCTTGTATAACTTCTCCAGTTCATCCTTGTCCTTGACCATCTGAAACAGATGCCAGTATTCATAAAGCGCGAATTTCTTTTTCCCGCTCCTGTAATCTTCATCGGAACGGTAACGTTCCATAATTTCCGCCGGCGTCAGTTCCCTGAAAATCTCATATCCGTACTGATACCTGACAGAACGCAGACGCGGAAGGTAATTCACTATCAATGAGCGGTAATATGGCAATGCCCGTATCTTTCCCCATTGACGGTCAGGAGTCCCCGGATTGGCCGAGACAATATCCCTTATGGCCTTGGCCTGAACCATAAGCGAATCTGCCTCAAGCAGTTCAGCGACATCTGTCCAAGGAGCAACAGATGCGGAAGTAGTCATGTACACCCTGTCCCTTACGGCTTTCGGCAGCACCGAAACTATCTGATTCAGAGCGTATTCCATACGTTTTTTCGCAAGGTTCACATTTCCCGCATAAGGTCCGTCCGGTGAAGCCGTACCGGTAATATGGAACTCCTTCAGTTGCGAGCCCTCGCCATGGATAATGTCCAGCAGGACAGTCTTGATGGAATCTATTTGCCGCCGACCCACCTCGTCATCAGCCGAAAGCTGCGCTTTTCCGACCATAAAGGTCAATGACATGTTCCCGGCAGTATTGCGTTTTTCTCTTCTTGCCTGCTCACGATATTGCTCAGGGTCAAGCATATACGGATCCATAGAATACTCCAGAAAACGAAGCGGACGTCTCAGTCTCGATGATGCGAGGAAATAATCCTTCCTGAAATACGGAAGATTGTAGTCCTCGAGCTGGATGATGCCCTTCACCTGATAGTTCTTCGACGGGTCCTCCAGATAAATAGTATCTGCCCAATTGACGATTTGAGCGGATGCAGTGAGCGTATCCGGTGATATCCAACGATTCAAAGGATCGAGTGCAGGATTGTAGTTCATACGCCTCAGCTGAGTGAGACGATATTCCCCGCCGTCCATCACGGTAGGTTTCAGATAGCGGAGAGTGTCCTTGGTCACACCATCCAGCAGGACCGGCTGGACAATCATCCTCGCATTGCTCTTGCCACTGTTCTCAGGAAGCGCGATCGTGCTCCTCGCCTTGAGCCAGTTTCCTTCTATATCTCCCTGAGGGTCAAGCACTCCCACCTGATCACGTACTGCAGTGACTGTACTGGTACGGATATAGTTGCCCATTTCGATCTTGACATTGATCTCAAGCCGGAAATTGACTTTCTCCAAGACCGCAGGCTTCATGTCAGCCTTGAAAATCAGCGCGCCAGTCTCCGGAATGGAGATTTCAAAATAGCCGTTGTCATCCGGAAAGGCCTGTGAGTCAGGGGCTACGAAAGTGTTTTCATCCCCGTCCATCTGCTTCTTCACATCTTCAGCCTGAGCAACCGTATTGAATCCGTAAATGTTTACGGACACTTGTTTGAGGTCAATCGGCTTGCCGCTGGTCTTGTCGAGTATATGTCCTGTGACACGCTTCATCTCCTGCGCCCCGAGAGGAAGCACGAAAAACAGAAGCGTAAGCAAAAGGAATATTTTCAGATACCTCTTCATTACCGGCTATTTCATTATATATATGAATGTAACGCCGAGATTCATCGGCATAAGCTTATAACCTCGTGAGTTGTGCGCCTCTCCATCCAGGTCACCAAAACTGTCATAACGGCCCGAACGCCTCTGACTGAATGCGACCACGCCTACGCCCCCGGAGAATTCCACGCCCCAGCGCCTGCCCAGAGGCAACACATACCCTCCTGTAATACCGATTCCGCCTGCAATACCTTTGTAGCTGCGCTCGCCCATCGACATGTCATAGGACGAGAACAATGCCGCGATGCCCACATACTCCCGGACCAGAGGCCTGCCATTGAACCACCAGCGGAACTGCGGCTGAGCCGCAATCAGTTTCGAGTCAATGCCATAAGGCTTGCTGTGTCCGAAAACGGATACGGACAGTGAACTGTGCTCGCCCGTCACCATTTCCAATCCTATATCAGGAGTCAGCAACACGTCATTCAGAACATTGGAACGCAGGGCAACCTGCTGAGCACCGGCAAGCTGCTCAAAGCCCAAAAGGACTCCGAGCAGCACAGCAGATGCCATCAGATATTTTTTCAACAGTCTCAAAATCAGATTTCTCCGCCAGGTGTAGGATTGGTACCCGGTATCCATTCTTTCAGCCCTGTTTCCACGATTGTGATTTCCTGAGGGCTGTTGATGGTGACTGTAAAATAGTAGATGTAACCGGCGTCATACTTGGTACGGCCGTCCGTGCTTCCGAGAGGAAGAGCGACCGTGCTCTTGTTCGCGCCGTCAACAGTAAGCGTAATGGCCGCGGTATAATTTCTCGCAGGCATCGCCAAAATTGTACAGAGTTCCGATTCGGTTGCAGTCGGTGCCACATCCAAGTCCGTGAATCCTATACTGCCGCCGTCTTCGCTTCCGGTAAGCACGCCTGACTGTTCTCCCTTGCTGTCAGCAATGCAGAGTGTAGCCGTGCTGGAAGTGTTGGTAATCTGCATTCCGGTAACCTTGACATCATAATTTTCGATATCATTGTCCTTGCCTACAATGCGGAACACGAGCGCGGTCAGAAGGTGGCTGTACTGAAGTTTCGGATAATACTGGGAATCCACGCCGTCGAGTTTCACGGCACGGCAATAGGCAGCATTGAAACCGGTCGTACCATTGTAATCCTGAGCGACTGCACTTGCCCAGAGGATATCGGTGTTTCCGAGATTGTAAGTAATCTTGTAAGCACCGTCAGCGACTGAAGCGGTCTGGCCTTCCGTATTCTTGTACGGATAGTAGCTGTAGAATGAATACGCGTACTTGTTGCCGAAAGGATAGTAAATCTTCGGAGAGAAGACCACTGCACCGGTGGATGTAGTCGTAACTCCAAGATTGTCAATGAGTATGGACCCTTCGAGGTCAGTACTCCAAGTGACAGGAGTGGCATCGCTCTGCTTTTCGGCGACACCGACAATGCCCACGTCAAGGCTGTTCATCACACTTCCCGTGACGAGGCCGTCCTGTATGGCTTTGGTAGTGGCTTCTATATTGGAAGCCGAACCGAAAAGTACCGGGACACGCAGACTTTCGTCGTGTATCCAGGCATTTTCATCTTCCCTTGCAGAATCCTTGTTGCATCCTGCAAGAGAAGCCACAGCCAAAGCTAATATGCAAATGTATTTATTCATTTTTCAGAAGTCATTGACAATAAACAAATTACATCAAATCCGGGTCAAGAACAGTAGAACCGCCCTCTTTCCAGTCCTCAAGTTCAGCGGTAATCTTTACTTCCTCAAGACCGTAGATGACGATCTTCACCTTATATGAATAACCGGCCTCGAATTTGGTCGCGCCTTCCGGAGCACCTTCTATCTTGGTAATGTCGAGAGTCCACTCCTGAGGAGCGATTTCTGTAGTCACGCCATCCTGACGAGTAGAAACATAAAGCTTGTAGGTAGCCTCTCCAGGGATAACCATGATGCTCTCACCGATAGCCTTGTAGTTTGCCTTGCCTTCCACATAAGCTTCCGGCTTAACCTCTGTAAGTGCCTGGACACCATTGTCCACCTTCTCCATAAGAGCAAGTTCTGCTGTCTCTTCAGCAACATTCACAAGGCCTCTGTTCTGTCCTACAACTTCGAGACTTCCCTTGTATTTGGAAGCAATCTTCACGTCAGTCACATAGATATTGCTTCCTGCCTCGGAACCTGCCACGATTTCGAAAGTGAATCTTGTAAGCAGGTGTTTGAACAGAAGGTTCGGCTGAACACCACGTCTTGCGGCAAACGCACTGTAGGCTTTGTCTGCATTGACCTCGTCAGTCTTTCCTGCTGCGTCGATATCGGTCTGCTGGTCAGCCTTTGCAAGCATAAGATCCTGGGAACCTTTGAGTTCGAATGGAACTGACACTGATGTTGCGGTCTTTACAGGCTCTCCTGTAGCGGCATCGTCAATGTGGTATCCGTAGAAATCATAGTATTTGCCTGTAACATAGTAGAATGGCTCGTTCTGAGCGGTATTGTTATGCACTTCGATAGCGCCTTTGTTGCCGTCAGCCGGTGCTGTTGCTGAGACATTGTCAATGAACGCCTCGCCTGCGAAGTCAGTGACGGTCCTGTCATAACCGTAGATCTTGAGTTCCTGACCGCTCCACGCCTTGTCAACTGCGCCTACAGATTTCACCTGTACTCCTGTTGATGGGGAAACAGCAGAGAAAAGTACCGGAACCGGTGTCCCGTCCTCGAGAGGATCAGTAATTTCAGGAACATTGGTCTGTCCGTTCTTGGTGCAAGCTGCCAACGCTACGAAGGCAACAGCTGCGAGTAAATGATACTTTTTCATAATCATTTGGGTTTAAAATAGTTATGTTGTTTATTTAATTTTGTCTTCTTCGTCAAGGATTATACTTCCTCCAGTCCCCCACGGCTCCACTTCCACATTCGGACGCACATCCATCATTCCGTATATGGCCAGTCTCACCACATATTGTCTGCCTGCCTGAAAGCCGGACGAGGTGCGTATGGTAAAGGATGATGTCGTCTTGTATGACTGACCTTTAGCCTCTCTCATCTCTATCTTCACTTCATATTCTGTGTCAGGTGCAACAAGGAGCGAACCGCCTACCTGGACATGAGGCCTTTCATACAGAACGTCCGTGAAATCTCCGTTGTAATCCGTATGATAAGTGTCCTGTTTCAACGCGCTGCCGTCTGCCTCCGCCAGATAGAGCGGACTGCGGCCGGAAGAGAAATTCACTCCGAGTTCCGACTCTTTCCTGCTCACTACCGTAAATGTTCCCCGCGTTTTGGATTTGACTTCTACGGAATTGACCATCACCGTGTTGGCTCCGTCTGATGCCGGATAAAGTTCAAAACGGAGACGGGTGAGATGGTGCGTGAATTCAAGTTTTGGATTTATGTTTCTCCTCGCCGTATATGAACTGAATGCATATTTGCGCACCAGCGCCTTCTCGGTTTCAGAGAGCAGTGTGCCTTTGAATACATTCTCGCTGAGAGGAGCTTTTCCTGTCATCAGGTCAATGCTGCCGTCGATCGTGACCGGAAACGAGATCCTGTCCCTGCCACGGCTTATGGAAGACTGCGGAATTTCCAGATTGTCAATGTAATAGGCATAGAAATCATATATCTCCCTGCCTGTAGGGTAATAGGCCTCCTTCTCAGAATCCACCCATGAGAGATAGCCGTCGGAGCCGTCATAATAGGCTTTGCGGCCGGAACGCCAGCCGGCATTGTCCAGAGACGCATCCACAAGACATCCGTTCCCTGATGAAGTTGCTGTGGTGGAGAATGAGGATCCGTCCTGATTGAACGCATAGACATAGACATTGACATCAGCCCATTTCTTGCCGTCAATGCCGTCAACGGCTCCGCTGCCCTTACTGTAGGATACACCCGAACCGCCGACTCCGACAAGGACCGGAACCGGCTCTCCCCCTCCGAAGTCGTCGTAATCGCCGTCCCTCACTCCCTGCCAAGAATTCTGGCAAGCCGTGAGTATCAATGCGATAAGCGATATGCGTAACAGTTTATCCAATTATTATATACTAAATATGTCTTATATTTCTACATCTATCACTCCGCTGTCGAACCAGGCTTCCACGCCGTCTCCCCCACCTTCACTGCTGAAATTTTCAGCCCCGATCCGCAACTCATCCCCAATCTCCAGTCGCGCCTCACGTTTTGCTATGCGTCTTCCGTCCGAACCAGGCACTGACGTCATCAGAGAAGCGGATACTATTTTGTCTCCTATGTTAATTGCCGGGTAAAGTATCCTTGTCTCGTCTCCTCTTGACGCTGTAACGCTCAGCCTCAGTATGCCCGGACCTGTGCGCAGGCTGCTGTTTTCAGACGGAAGCAGCCCAGGAACGGCCACAGTGCCCTCGTAGCCATATTCCGAACGGGACATTGAGAATATGACTCTTGCGATATCTTTCTCTGAAACTTCTCCTGTAAGAAGCGCAAACGATGCCGGGACTCCTGAAAGCTCTGCTGTAACCGAGATGATTCTGACGTCTTCTTCAGGGGTAATCTTGACTGCCACAGTGATTTTCTGCTGCATCGGCTGCATCGTGAGACGATAGACATTCTCTCTCGTGTCTGAAACCACTCCTTTCAGCGATGCTGTCCAGACAGGCCCCGGCGTACGGATAAAGCGGTAAGCCGAATTGAAATCCACTTTCGAGCCGCCGCGGAAATCATCCAGTTCCTCTGCAGGAAGGTCATTGACAGTCGCGGTGAAATCTCTCACCGAAAGGGTTTTGTCCTTCATGAAGCGCTGCGGTCCAGAAAGACTGTAATCGCTTCTGTCACAATAATATGCCAACATCACATAGTTACCATACACTGCATATTCCCGATGAACTCCGATAGTATCTTCATCTGTAAGGAAGAACGCTCCAGCTGCATCGGTCGAGTATGAATACCTGATATTGTCGGAGATCTTGTTCATAGCGATGTAAACCGAGTCCGGACGCGACGTGTTCTCTTTTTCGCCCCAATCCACAGAAAAGGCAATCGCCGTCTCATCCGAAGTATCGTCCGCGGTCTTCAAGTCGAGCTGGACGCAGGAAAATGCAAAAGCACCGATAAGGGTCAGCGGAACAATTACTTTCATTGTGCCACCTCCTTTTTCTCGTCATCAGCCTTTAGGCGCTGCTGTTCAGCGACTTCACGTTTCTGTTTTTTGATTTCCGCTTTCTGATGCTTGAGTTCTTTCTTTTGCTGCTTCAGTTCGGCCTTTTTCTCGGCAGCCAGACGCTTGGCATCCTCAGCTTCCTGCTTGAGAATCAGTTTCTGACTATCTACTTTCTTATATTTTTCCTTGATGGACAATGTCCTGAACACCAGACTCGCCTTGATTTCAGATACGACAGGGAAAGGACACACGTGCCATCCTTTGGAATGTTCCGGGGCCTCCACAAAGTCGGTACTGCTGCGGTTCATTGAATATCCTGTATAGGATGTCACGCCGATTCCTGCAGCAGCTCCGAGTTCAAAGTCTATCGCAAAATGTCTGTATGTATATAAAGGAAAGTCATATCCGAAAAGGGCTCCGACACTGAAAAGAGGTCCTTGAATGCCGTATTTTCCCGGTTTTATGGAATATGTGCCGCCACTGACATAGCCGCCGATGAAGTACGCGCGCTCTTTGACAGGATCTTTCGAACCTTCTTTCGGCTTCATTCTGAACCACTTGCGGAATTCCGGCCTTATCTCGAACATATTGAATACATGAGATGGAGGGACGCTGTGCCACGTGTTCCAGTTATATTTTGCAGTTAGTCCGAGAGTCCATCTGTTATAAGGTGAAGACGAAATGTCGAACTCAGCATTGACATTGGGAACTGTACAGAGAAGTTCGAGGGCATTGACCCGGAAAGACCAGCGGTCGATTCCTAAAATCTTGTCGGAATTGGACTTGGGGCGTGTGGCAGTTATATTTACGCCGGCACTTACAGACTCATTGGACTGAGCCTGAAGAGCATGAGTTGTAAGTAGCGCAGTCATAACGACTACTGTGTATAGCCCTGCCTTTTTCACCAACGGATTTGGTTGCGTATTAAATCAAACGTCTCCTTAGACATACCTTGCTAACGAAAGTTTAATTCTTTCACGTTACTTAATTACCGCAAATTCGTCCAAAGTTAAAAAAAATTCTTCTTTGTTTCCGCACTTTTTCAGCGTAAAGTAGAATTTTTCAAATATGCCTTCCCGTCAGCATCCAGCTTAATGCTGTTCAGAAGTGGCAGTTTGTTATCGTCGATGAGCTTGAGGATTAGTTCTCCGAAGAGCGTGTTCTGCCAGGCAAACCACTCACGAGTGAAATCGTATTGGTCATCTTTGTAGAATGATTCGTGAATGAATCCGGTGCCGGCATCTGTATTCATCAGCATCAGAATGCAATCCAAAAGTTCATCGTCATCGGTGGAGGTGAATGCGCGCATCATTATACTCATCGGCCAGATATTCTCAAAACCGATATGCGGTCCGCTGATGCCTTCGCCTGCCGTGCCCTTATAGAAATACGGATTGCTGTCACTCCATACGAAACGCCTGGTATTGAGATATATAGGATCATTGGCCATGGACGGATCGAGGTATGCAAGCGACAGGAGGCTTGGTGCATTGGCATCATCCATCAGGAAATGGTTTCCGTAGCCGTCCACTTCGAATGCATAGATGTTTCCGAACTCAGGATGATATACGACTGCTTCCTTCTTGAGTGCTGCAGCCACTTCATCTGCGATCGCACGGCATTCCTTTGCCATTTTCTTGTCCTTGTTCACCTTTTCGAAGATCTCGGCTGCTTTTCTGAGTGAAGAAACCGCGAAGAAATTGGACGGCACGAGGTATTCAAATGTCGTGGCATCGTCTGACGGACGGAACGCTGAGGCGATCAGGCCGCACGGTTTCACCGGATTGCCATGTCCCCGGTAGCATTTGGTATCGAGCTGACGGTCAGTTACTCGCAAGAATATATAAGAGCCCGGACCCTCTCTGCGCTGCTGTTCTCTCATCACCTCGAGGACACGTTTCATTCCGGTCATCCATTTATCACCGAATACCGATGTATCACCGGTGACTTTCCAATACTCGTAAGCAAGGCGTATAGGATAACATTGAGAGTCGATTTCCCACTTTCTTTCATAGACATTCGGATCTTTTGGCGAGCCTGTATCGTCAGTCGTCCAGCCTTCTCCAGTCGGGCCGTCATTGAATGCATTTGCATAAGGGTCAATGCCGAGGGACAGGAACTGCCTGTTTATGACTCCGGCAATCATTGCCCGAAGATGCGCATCTTCAGACGCATAACGGACGTACGGCCAGACCTGTGCTCCGGAATCCCGCAGCCACATCGCATGAATATCTCCAGTATATACGAAGGTGTCCGGGTTGCCGTCACTGTCTTCGCGGAAGTGCACGGTAGTGTCAAGCGTATTAGGGAAACAGTTGCGGAACATCCACGCGAGTTTCGGATTCGTAAGCTGCGCCGTGACATTGTCTATCACGCTTTCGATTTTCTCTGATGTGAACAGCCGCTCCCCTTCTGCAGGTCGCCCGGATTGGAAGTTCTGCGCTGAAACAGCCACTGAGGCCGTTAGGGTGAAAAGAAGTACTGTCAATCTTGCTTTATTCATAACATTGAAAATTATATTTTCCGTCGGCAAAGATAATATATTTGTTAACTTTACAAAAACACAGATTAACAGACAGTTATGGCGATAAAGATAACTACTTCATTGACAGAAGGTTCTCTCCAGGGAAAGAGCCATTGGTGGGGATTTCCCGACCTGCCGGACGGGGTGGAGTTTCCGCTTCTGCAGGACAATGACGATGACTACGATGGCGAAGGCGAGCTGCTGATGACGTTCATCTGTCAGATAAAGCTTGACGAGATCGCCGGATATGATGAGGAAAACCTTCTTCCGCACAAGGGAATGCTGTATTTCTTCGCCGACCTCGATTATTTCCTGGGCGATCCGGAAGCGCCAGCCGAGGGATTAGGTTTCTGGCCGAAGGAGGCGTTCAAGGTAATCTATACGTCTGAGGATAAGAACTTTAACACTCATATTATTCTCAATGAAGACGGCGAGGCGGCTTGTCTATGTGACGAGGAGATCTGTTTCAAGCCGACTGAGGATTTCGACTATGGTCACAAGCTTCTCGGCATGCCGTTTTTCGAGGAAATCCACGAGGCGGCCCCAGAGTACATCTCCCTTCTCCAGATAGACGAGGACGAAAGATGGAACCTGCGCTTCTACGACTGCGGCATGCTGAATTTCCTCATCCGCAAAGAGGACCTGGCCGCTCGGCGCTTCGATGCCGTCAGGCTTTACTTCCATTGTATGTAACGGTGAATTGGGTTTTGCTCTCGAAGTTTCATCCACGGGGGCAATAAGGCCTGATTTGCACACGTGAATCCAGCGACGGGGGCAAATGCCCACGATATGCACCCGTGATGAACAATATGAAGGACGACGGGGGCAAAAGAAGCGATTTTGCCCCCGTGGTTTGA
>ULJH01001564.1_pt1 | contig 20028 bp, 14 predicted proteins | sample 1950781 | NCBI WGS metagenome assembly ULJH01 (sample SAMEA4835462, study PRJEB28245) | human gut metagenome | biome: gut microbiome; material: fecal sample | place: Denmark | collected 2008 | reverse complement strand
CGATAGCCCGGCGATAGTCTCTGCCACAGCGGAGGCTGCTGCGCTTCATGATGCAGGTCTTCGCGAGTGTCAGGATGATGCGCTCTGCGCGGGCCCTCTTCACCGGATCTTCAATCGAAGTGATGTCCTTGACATTGGCGATGCCAACCGTGCGGCGGATCATTTCAATGCCCATGACGCCGGCCGTGTCCGCGAGGACCGTGCCGAGGTAATAGTCGAGGAAACCTTCTGTCTTGGCCATCTCATCCGTGACCTTTTCTTGATACAGAGCCCGGAACTTCGCAATGAACTTGTCCAGGATCTCCTCGATGGTCTGGAGCACCCAGCCGCAGAATCTCTGGCGCTCCGCTGCATCCACGATCGTCGCATCGCCATTGCACCAGGCGAAGAACATGTTGGCCAGGATGTTGCCGATGTCGTAGCCCATCGGGCCGTAAAAGGCAAACTCCGGGTCAAAGACAAAGGTATGCGTATCGTTGATGAAGATGGAGCCTGTGTGCAGGTCGCCGTGAATCAGCGACTGCGCGTTGTTCATGAATTCAAATTTCAACTTGGCCGCCTCGAGATGCAGGGCCTTGTCCCCATAGATCTCCTTCTGCACAAAGTCGGCATTCGGAGGGAATACGTGGTTGCGCTTGGCACAGTCGTTGTAGGGCTCAGTGTAGACGAGGTTCTCGGTCAGGTCACAGAGGTCTGGGTTAATGAAACTCTTGACGAGCTCCTTCTTCTCCTGATGGTCCATGACGATATCCGTCGAGAGCAGCAGTGTCCGCGCCATGAACGTCGAGATGTCCTCCGCAAAATGCGGATAGATATGATGTTCGAGCAGCCCCGTACGCATCATCGTATGGCCGACCATGTCCTCCATCGTGATGGCACACATCGTGCCGTCGTAAAGGTAGACATGCGGAACGAGCCCCGGTGCCAGCTTTCCCTGGATGGACAGGATCTTGGCCTCAATGCGGCCGCGGTCAGTAGACAGGTGCATGTCCTTCGAGATGCGCAGCTCCACGCCCGCCTGCTTGACGATGATGGTCTTGCCCGACTTCGCATCACGGACCCGGAAGACGTAACTTACCTTGTTATAATAACAACTATGTGATATTCTATACCTGCGAGAATGAATGCTGCTTCCAGTACCGCAGATACTGGAAGCTACTGAATGAAGGAAACATATATGACCTCCCATGATTTCTATCATAAAGATGATTCAACACCAACGCTCTCTCTTGATCAGGCCATCTCGGCCCAGGAGGTGGCCGACCGCTTAAGAGTCAGCCGCCACTATGTCAACCAGAACATCCAACCCCACATACGTGCATATTGCTGGGAGAAAAGCTCCAATACGTCCGTATATTTCGAAAAAAGAGAGCTTCGTCACTGGCTCATGATCAATGCGTACTTCTCACGACAGACCTGGCGCTTCAAGGAAGGAAATCCCCCTCCCGAACGAGGAAAACACAAACCGCCCCTCATACCGTATCAGCGGAACAAAGTCCCCTCTGTCCTTGTCATGCCATTCGACTTCCTAGACCTCCCCTTGATTTTCCCAAAAGAATATCGCCGACCGGGTTCCGACAAGGTGACCTCGGCAGAGATCTGCTATCGCGACATGTTCAAGGCCGGCGCTGTCAAGATACAGCTTGGCACTAAGAAGACCATGTTTTATATTCCCGGACTCGACAGCAACGATCCGAAAGCCATCCAAGAGTGGATCAACCGGCCATTCGACGATCCAGACCTCCCTCTGCTTCCTGCCTTATGGCTGCCGATCGATTATGAATGTGACAAAATCTTTTACGCAGATACCCCATCCAAGCGTAAGTACATTGGCTGTTATCAAGATCGAGCTTATGACCTTTCCGATTCATTCCCACACAACGAAAATGAAGCTTCTCAGATACCGCTTGCCTACAACATTGACCCGCTGGATGAGATCATGTCCCGTCAGGAAATAACAGGCATCGTGTCGGATCTAGACGAATCTCCTTATCCTGAGGACGATGACAGTCTGGACGACCTGATAGAGCATGCCGAACTCTATATGCCGCCAGCTAAGATTGACGGCACACCTCCAACGCCAATCGACGATGATCCCGGATCCGAAGAAAGCATGGAAGACCTCATGCGTCACGCCGACCAATACTTCCAGCCCGGCGATGACGTCGAATACTACGACCCTAGCAACGACTGGTATGTCAAGAACTGGGAGGACGAAGACATCCCCTGAGTCTCTTATCAAAAACTGTGAATGATAAGATTCTCCCATAACTTCAGAGACTATAGACAAACGATATCATATTTGGTATGATAATAAGATAACGCACGAACAGGAGGTATTATAATTGTTTCGTTTAGGTGAGCTCTTTTCTGGACCTGGAGGTTTGGCCTGCGGGGCCCTGCAGGCAGATATTGACGACGACAATTTCCGCATCGTCCACGCCTGGGCGAACGATTTTGATGAATCAACCTGTCAGACATACCGTCATAACATCTGTAAAGATGATAATGACAACAGTGTTTACTGTGGAGACGTACGCAGTCTAGACATTAGTCCCGACAACCCACTTTTCAAGAACCATCCATTTAATGCATTTGCATTTGGCTTTCCATGCAATGATTTTTCGGTAGTCGGCGAGCAAAAAGGCTTTGATGGCACATACGGACCACTCTATACCTATGGCGTCAAGGTCTTGAAGACCTTCCAACCTGAGTGGTTCCTAGCAGAGAATGTCGGGGGATTGGCTAGCGCCAATAAGGGTGGTGCGCTGCCTAAGATCATGAGCGATCTCCACGCAGCAGGCTACAACATCTTCCCTCACCTCTATAAGTTCGAAGAATACGGTGTTCCACAGGCAAGACACCGCATCATCATCATCGGCATCCGTAAGGATCTCAATTTTGATTTCCTTCCTCCGGCTCCAACTACGCCAACGCCAGAGACCTACAGGACAAGTCGTCAAGCCCTTGAAGAACCGCCTATCCCCACGGACGCGCCGAATAACGAGCTGCCAAATATGTCGAGAGTCGTCATGGAGCGCCTCAAACACATAAAGCCAGGGCAGAATGCCTTTACAGCAGACCTACCACCTGAATTGCGTCTGAATATCCAGGGTGCACGCATAAGTCAGATTTATCGAAGACTCGATCCCGATAAACCGTCTTATACTGTTACTGGCTCTGGCGGAGGCGGCACGCATATCTACCATTATGAGAAGAACCGTGCCCTTACGAACCGTGAGCGTGCCCGCCTGCAGACCTTTCCAGATGATTTTGTCTTCCAAGGGACTCGTGAAAAAGTCCGTCGTCAAATTGGCATGGCTGTCCCCTGCGATGGTGCAAGACAGATTTTTGAGGCTGTCCAGAAGACTTTTGCTGGGATCCCCTACGACCATGTTGAAAAATGCAACATCGAATTCAATAATGAGATATAAGGATTTCAATCCTTTCGAACGAACAGTCAAAAGACTGCTGTAAGGCAGTCTTTTTTTGTGGCATGCAAACCTAGACAATATTTTTCTTATATTGTCTACATACCGCATATATTGACAATATTTATATATTGTTGTAGTATGAGACTTAGAGGTGATGTGGATGGATAATCCCAAACGAGAACGCTTCTTGCGCGTAGCTCCAGCAAGAACAGATAAGATTCTCAATCTCATTCGATTGCTTGGCAACTGCGCGAACACGTCCAACTATAGCTATACCAATGAGGAAATTGCCAAAATTTTCAACAGCATACGGAAAGAATTGGATGTTCAAGAAGCAAAATTTCATGATAGCTCTGAAAAAAGAAAACGCTTTACCCTTTAATAAAGGAGGCCTGACAATATGGCACATTGGCGGTTTGCCAAAAATGATGATGGAGAAGAATACGGTATCAATGCAAATTATGCGGCGAAATTTCGCGGAAATCGCATCCCTTCTTTAGCAAGAGAAATCTGTCAAAATTCACTCGATGCTGCCCTAAATGGAACAGTCCGTGTTGAATTCTCTCTTTTTGATCTTCCTAAAGAGCAATTCCCAGAAGAAGTATCATACGAGGAAATTCTCCATGATTGTTTAAAATATTGGGAAAAAAGGAAGCAGAACAATGAAATAAAAGCATTCAAAAAAGCATACTCTGTCCTAAAGAATAAAACGATACCTGTTCTTCGTATCAGTGATTTTAATACAACCGGTGTCCGCAAGAATACCCAGTCTGAATGGAGAAACTTAATTCGTTCTACTGGTTCTTGTGATAAACCAGAAGGTGCCAACGGTTCTTTCGGCCTAGGCAAGGCCGCACCATTTGCCTGCTCGAATTTATTGACCTTATTCTATAGCACAAATACCTGTGAACATGATAGAATGCATCAAGGCGTAGCACGATTCGCTACATTTGTTGATAGTGCAGATATAGAACACAGAGATGTTGGATATTATTGTGAGGGAAACAGTGAACCAGTTTCAGGAGAATTACATCTTGATCCCGACTTCTGCAGAAAACCTGAAGAATATGGTACAGATATCTATATTATGGGATTTTCTATGGGAGATGAAGTAGATTGGAGCGTAAAGCTGCTCGGTTCTATCGTTGACAGTTTTCTGCTTGCCATCATGCAAAAACGCTTAGAAGTAGTTGTGCAAGGTACCCCCTTAAGCTCTGATACAATTGGAGATTTCGTAAAAAAACATTCTGATTATATTGAACAAAAGTCTTTATATTATAATATTCTAACTAAATCTGCCTCCTATCATAAAGATCTCGATTTTAAAGGAGAAAAAACAATCGAGCTTTGGCTTACCGATAATGATTCAAATGCGCATCGAAAAGTATGCATGGTACGGAAAAATGGCATGAAGATTCGAGAATTGAATAATATCTCAAGTATCCCATTCGCAGGAATTGGCTGGATAAAGGGAGATGAGCTCAATACAATACTGCGCGGTATGGAAACACCGGAGCATACGGACTGGTCTATAGATTATATCGATGATCCAGAACAACGTCATCACGGGGATAGACTGTTAAAAGAGCTCAGAAAAATAATTAGAAGTGAAGTTCGTACCTTTCTATCCTCTGGTAATCAAAAAGAGATGGACGCTGTAGGAGCAGGCGTTTTACTTCCTGACGAATTGACAGCTATATCAGCCTCCTCTCAGATAAGTGAAGGAAATGAAGAAAGACAGCAGAGTGGTGCAAACATCACTCTTGAAAGTCAATATACCCCTTCTGTTCTTCCACACGGCAACAGTGAGCAGGAGTCAAGCGATACCTCCCTTTCTGCCTCCCCCAATAATGCCAGACCAGACGAGGCAGACGATGACAGCGACGATCCCCCAATGCTCCCAGACAGCAACGAAACGGAAGGAGATACTTCACCTTCTGACAATACGAGTACAAATAATCGGGATAATACAAAACCAAAAGATGAGGAAACCGGAAAAGAAGAGCAAAATGGCCAGCGTAAAAGTGCAACACGCAAGCCCATTTCTCTGACCAGCCTTCGTTCCATCTGCATCAATCCACTCAACGGGCAATACCGCCTATCGACAGTTCCAATGCATGATGGAAAAAATGGAGAGCTTGATATCCGTATATCTGCCGAGACCGAAACTTTTCCAGCAGATATTCAATCTGCTACTGTGAACGGAGTACCTGCGTATATAAGCGGTAGTATAGTAAGAGGATTGACTTTCCATAAAGGAACTCCCCTTGTCATCGAATTTACCATACCACTAGAAGGTTATTATTCTCTGGAGGTGTCCGCTTATGCGACCCAAGCATAATAAGCTATATTCTCTACCAGTTCTTGGTAGAGACAGCGACAGCTATAAAACGAGTTCCTTTATAACATCAGTTCAAGTAAATAAAGATATACATACTGTCAATATTACAATGCAGTCCGAATTAAAAAACGCAGAGCTTGAGAAACTCATTGAAGATGGTCATCTTGCTTTTTGTTGTCATGTAGAATGTCCTCAGACATCTTTTCGACGTGCTTTCCAAACAAATAACACGAATGATACCTTCCCAATTGATGATATTTATTTAAATGGATCTATAGAAATAAATACCTATCTTGTCGTGACGAAAGACATAGAAGATTTTACGAGTAAAGACCTATCTGAGGCCTATGATGGAATCCACTTCACCTTTACGCGTGGTCTGAAGATTGGAATTGGGGCTTATTCATCCTTTTTCATTCAAAAGAATGAAGGAGAATTTTCTGATTCCCCGTCTATCTTCTCGATAGTTCTTGACACAAATAAGAAGCGTACAAAAGCTCGTATCGAACTGACTGATCATAAAATCCAAATCTGCCTTCCTGGAAAGACATACAATGATTACAAAATGCTATCTCATGCACCACAATTCATGGAAGTGATGCACAGCATGCTTCTTGTCCCCGCTTTGATGAAGGCACTTACAGAACTGCAGGATCCAGACAATGCACTTTCCTACCAAGATTCTCGATGGTACAAAAGCCTTGATGCCGTATGTCGGCGCAGCGGAAAAACTCTTGTTGAGTTTGCACAAACAGATGACCCCTTCATCAAAGCGCAAGAATTACTTAGGAATCCAATTGTAAAAGGGTTGCAAAAATTGACAATAGGCGGTGATAATGATGAAGATTAATTTTTTGACGAAACAAATCGCTGAACAGTGTCATGCCAACCTCGATACAATTTTTAATGAAGTTATTTTGCATAAACGTCAAACACTGGGAGAATTGTTTCACGATGACCATCTTCTTCACAATATGAATCTAGAAATGAAGGAGTTAAAGCTGGTACGTTCAGAAGAAGTAAAGCGACGCAATAGCACTGATGCAGAAAATGCAAAGATTGTGTACGAATCTATGCAGAATCTTACCGATTCGCAAGCATCAGAAGAAAATCTCTGGTTAGCCTATACACTCATCCTGCAACGAGACTATGTGACATGGCGTTGGCAACCTAAATCACCCCAGGATTTCAAAAGTCATTTTCTTTTTGGATTCGGTAACAGCATGCATCGCTCCATATTTCGAAACGGCATGGCTCGTCTCTGGTGGATTGCCCGCGTCACGGTAGATTCAGAATTTGCCGACCCGTATACCTTGACCCGCTACGTTTGTTCCAATACTGACATCATACAGTCTATCCTGGAGCAGCCTGTCTTCCAAGCCCCAAACGTTCTGCACGGAACAATTCGTGCCATGTATGACTTAGAGCAGCTTGATCGCCAGGAAGCTGAGAGAAATGTCCCTGCCGCTGTCAAATACGGCGTTCACATCAAAAAAGAGGATATACAGAAAACCGGACAGTATATGAACATGAAAGCCGGCACATATCTTCTAGATATCCTCACCGAACAGGAAATACATGACATGGTCCAACGGTTCATACAGAAACGCCATGGAATCCCTGCGAAACCATGAGATCTGATAACCTTCCCTTCCTCTGGGAAGGTTATTTTTGTAAAAAGCATATGAAATGTCTTGACAATGTGTTATGATAGAAATCAATAAGAATTGGACGGTGATTCATATGCAAATCTTATACTCAAATATCCCCCCACTCAGAACAAAGGCAAAACAACACACGTTCTTGGAGCGGTTCAAGGAACTTGCATCAGTATCAGATAGGATTGACATTGCGGTTGGATATGCCTCAAAAGGCTCACTTATTGAGCTAGATTCAATTGTGCAGGATCACGGAATCAAAAATATACGCATATCTCTCGGTATGTATCAACTAGAAGGTTTTCCTGAAGGCATTTACCATACAGCTGTAAAGATCAATGCCGAATGGATGAAGAAGGAGATTGGCGAAATCCGTCTCGTACAGCCATTCAAGTATCATGGAAAGCTTTATGCTTTCTACCATGAGGGAAAACCATTTGCTGCTTTTATTGGCTCTCATAACCTTGGTGCCCTGAAGCTAGAAGCATCAAATCGTCGTCAATATGAAATTTCAGCAGAAACGACAGATATCGATGAAGTCAGAGAAATTTCTGATTTCATTAACACACTCTGTCACACGAATTGTACACGCAATATCGCTGATATAAGGCCACAGGATATACAGCTGATTCATGAAACAAACAATGCTCTTTCTGGTGTTGAACTCGTATCAACGGTACCTACTAAAACAGTTGAACTCTACGCTAAACATCATGTTGGACATCTGTTTCGTTTACCATTAAAGGTCCCAACAGAGGCAGACCTAGAGTACGATCGAACACACGAGGATAAAATTGCCAAATATACAAAGTCCAATATCAATGTCTGCTATGCAGCGCCACGTTCTAGCCGCAAAAGTTGGAGCTGGTTTGAGACACAGCTCACTGTTAGTGTAGCTGTTCGCCGCCAAGAAGGATATCCAGAAAAGAATCATCCCTTTTTTGTCGTCACGGATGATGGCTATTGGTTCAAGGCACACACAACAAGTGATAATAATAAACAGTTCAGTGCTGTCGGAGATGAGCTCATTATGGGACGCTGGCTAAAAGGTCGTCTTGCAGCAGCTGGTCTTGTTACTCCTATCAATGACACGGGAGCTGATATTGAACGTCGAGGGATGATCACTCGAGAGATGCTTGATGCTTATGGTGCCGATAATCTTGTATTTTGCCGCACAGACCAAAAAGCTGTCGATGAAGATGGTACAGAGCTTCCCGTATGGACTCTCTCCTTTATTTCCGAAAAGGCTGCTGATGATATAGAAGCAAAGCAGAATCAGACTTCAAGTTCGTTTCATTATGATACCTACAACACAGAAAACACCGAAATGATTGCAGATGGAAAGGAAACTGACGAATGAATTATCTTGATAGTTACACTAACGAAATCCGTCAACGTGGAAATAATCTGCTTGCCGATGCAATCGAAAAAACAGCACAAGATATCGGTAAAAGGTATCTTGAAAAATTTGATTATATCAGTCATGAAATTGGTTTATTATTCGGCAATATTCAGTCTGGAAAGACAGCGCAGATGTTTGGTGTCATCTGTGAAGCATCTGATCAAGGATTTGCAGTCTTCCTATTATTGACGACCGACAATGTAGCCCTACAACAACAGACATTGACACGTGTCAAGAATGATCTTAGTCATTTCTGCATCTGTGGAGAAAACGATGCAATGAAATTCACAGAAAATGCTCTAGCAGAACCAACTATTATTGTACTCAAGAAAAATTACCGTATCCTCAAAGACTGGACAAATATCATACGCTCAACAACTTTTATGAAAGGAAACCCTTTATTCATCATTGATGATGAGGCAGATGCATCGTCTCTCAATACGATGGTAAATAGTAGGAAACAGTCTAGCATAAACAAGTATCTTAAGGCGATAAAAGATGAGTCATCCAGCAGTATTTATTTGCAGGTAACTGGTACACCACAAGCTATTTTTCTGCAAACTATGAGAAGTGGATTCCGACCAACATTTACATATTATTTCAAACCAGGTAAAACATATTTAGGCGGAAACTTTTTCTTTCAAACACCAATGTCTTCCTGTATTAGAATCATTGATGAAATGACTGACCCGCTTAGAGAAGCCATTTTTCATCATTTAACTGTGTCGTGTCAACTCTTATGTTCAGGGAAAAAGGTGTCCAACTTTTTGATTCATCCGAGTGTGCGGACTACTGTGCATACTAAATATCAAAAGATGGTGCTCAATACTATTCATGATATCCGAAAAAACTTTTCTTCAGAATCCGTACAGCAAGAACTGAAAAACACCTATGATCGCATAAATCCTGAAAAAAATCCACGTTGTTCTTTTTCAGATATATGTACCAAGGTTCATGATCTTCTCATCGATGATAAGATAAAGATACTCATCATGAATGGAAAACATGAAGTGCCAGCAGATGAATACGAGTCTGGTGTCAATATATTGATTGGCGGCAATACACTAGGACGCGGTGTAACATTCCCCAGCCTTCATACCATTCTTTATACACGAACATCAAAACACCCGCAAGCAGATACGATGTGGCAGCACAATCGCATGTTCGGCTATGACCGTGATCCGTGTCTTGTCGAGCTGTATATTGATCAGCAGCTATATAAATTGTTCTATGATATTAACGCCACTAACAATGCAATGATTGCTCAAGTTGAGCGCGGCGTTGATCAAATCAAGATATACTATCCCGAATCCATCAATCCAACACGTAAAAATGTACTAGACCATCGCAAGTTGTTTGCATTATCAGGTGGTACGAATTACTTTCCCCTCGAACCAACTAACAATTCAATTGAGTCGATTGATAAATTACTCACTCCTTTTGAGGATAATATGAGAAGTTATCAAGTTTCATTGCATATCATTCAACGTATACTCAATCAAATCGATACTGAGTCAGAATTCCCTATGCAATCATTCCGATCCTTTCTAAATGTTTACATAGCTAAGAATCCTACTGCACAAGGAATCCTAATCGTACGACGTGAACGTTCTATCAAAAAAGGTTCTGGTGCACTATTATCACCAAATGACTGGAACCTTGGAAAATCATTTGCAGATAAAATTGTCTTGACTGTTTATAAAATGACCGGTGAAAAGGGATGGAATGGTCAAAAAATATGGGTACCAAATATTAAGTTGCCAGACAACGCAGTATACTATGACATACACGATGATGAAGGGGAGAATGCCTAATATGGATGATATGACTCCTCTCCAACGTCATCGGAATATGCAGCATATCCGCTCATCAAATACGAAGCCAGAAATTATGCTTCGAAAAGCCTTATGGCATATCGGTATACGCTATCGGAAAAACTATTCTAAACTTCCTGGAAAGCCTGATATCGCACTGACAAAACAAAAAATCGCCATCTTTATAGACGGCGATTTTTGGCATGCAAGAGGTCATCAGGATCATCCCGGAGAGCAAGTCAATTCAAATAAAGAATACTGGCAGAAAAAACTCTCCAGAAATGTAGAACATGATAAGGAAGTTAACGATGAACTAACTGAGTTAGGATGGGTTGTTTTGCGCTTTTGGGAAAGTGATATAAAAAAGGACTTATCTGCTATCATACAAAAAATAAAGCAATTCATAGCTTAGTGAATCATCAAGATAAATACAACCTCTTTGATTGCTACATAGTATTTTATAGCATAACTCTGAATAGATAGTAATGTAGATAGTTAAGACACTTTTTATATCTCATGAATTCCACACGATTTCAAATACCCATATATCGCATCGTAATACGCATGATTTCGTGTTGGATCCTCTTCCGCATCGACACCTTTCGGAACAAACAAGATCATGCCTTGTCGTGCTCTCGTCAATAGGACACGATAGGAATTGACAAGATATCGCTTCTGTTCTTCTTGACGCCGTTTTGTCCATTTTGAACCGCGGAAACGGTAATACTCCCAACCAGTCCCATCCGCGTCACGACGCAAATCAGCATCCCAGCACACAATGGCCCAATCGATTTCCAGGCCCTGTACCTTAAACTCACTGGCGACAATCTCAAGCATGTTGGATGACCGTAAATCGTCACTTGGTGCCAGAAACCAATTCTTGACATCAATATCTGTCGGTACGTAAATACCCTCCGGCTTCAGGCGTTGTGCACTGCTCGATGCCACTACGCCGCAACGTTGCGAGCCGCGAACCTGTGCCTTCACCCATCGTTTTGCTGTTGCATAGTCTCGTGTCAGGAATACAGGATATTTCGCCGCAATATTTTCATAGAGCCTCCTTGTTCGCTCTGGTTGATTATCAAGCAGCGCATCGACGAACCGGCACTGACAATCAGCGCGAAACGAGCGAATGGAGGTCTTGAGGTGAAGCGCCTCTCTTGCTTGACATCTTGGACAGGAGAGAATCATCTGACGGTCAATGGTACGGTCCTCCACCTGATTGAATATTTCTGGCGAATAAAACATTTCCCATTCGGGGAAGTCCTCAGCGCCACAGCGGAACCACTCATTGATGCCAACTTCACCATCATAGATATCCTGACCAAGTCCGACAAGGCAGATCATGACAGCCCAATCACGATGGCGGTCCATGATGCTGAATAGAAGATGTGGTTCGCTGACCGCCATCGCCGGGTCATTCTTGTGCTTCGCACTCATCTTCTGCTGATTCCAGACACGTTGCGCTTCATCAAAAATCATGATATGCTCGACTGTCGGTTCATCATGTACCACATTTTCTCGCTTAAATGCGAAACTGCTCTGAATCAACGCCTCGATAGCTGCCTCCGTCTTGCGATTATACTGCTTCTTCGCCTTGACACTTCTCTTTAGTGCCTCACGCAGGACTTCAACGAGCGGGCCATTACCTGAGATATAAACGCTAAGGCTCTTTTTCTCCGCTTTCAAATATTTTGCCACAGTGTCCAAACCAACCAATGTTTTACCAGCACCTGGAACGCCTGTGACGAAGCAGACACATTTCTTTCTCTTCTGCTGCGCATAAGAAATAATATCGTTTAATTCCTTCTCACATCGGTCAATATCACCCTGTCCAGCTTCAGAGTTTGCGATCTCACTGATGTCATGTGCTGTGTACGCTTCTACTGCTGCTGCAATAATCGTTGGCGTTGGATGATATGGAGCATTGAACCATTTCTCAAAGTCAATGTTCTCATCATCCCCGTACAAACCGATGAGCTCTGCGATTTTTGGGATGACCGTCTCGATATTCTCACGCTGCAGGTGGATCTGCTTATCCGGATATGCCGCAAGTGACTGTTCCTTGTGGTATTTCGGTGCATCTGTTGCAATCAATATAGGACAGACATAGAGGTTCTCTGATTCCTTATGGAAGTTTTTAATATCAATAGCATAGTCTTCAGCCTGTTGTGCATCCTGAGCAGTATAGACATTTTTCCCATTTTTGAATTCTAGTGAAAATACCATATGACGAATCAGCAGGATTACATCAATACGCTTACCTAGGCGGACAATATCATATTCGAATATGATATCTCCTTCCATCCCACATGCATCCAATCGTCGTTGTAATTCCTGAATTTGGTTATCCCATGCATCCGACTGCTCCTTGTTGATTTCAAAAGAGTGATGAACCAACTGCACAACGATAGATGACGACGTATCACGAATAAAGCCTGGTATTGAATTACAGTAGTAGGCCTTTCCTTTCTGTGTCGAAAACATATATTTATTCATACCAACGATTCTTCCTCATGCTATGTTTGTACAATAATAATCCTACGACTACTTTTACTACCATTCTGTCCAATAGGCATCATTTCTATTAAAAGCCTGAATGTATTCATCTTCAGAGAAATGCTGATACAAGCATTCATCAGAGCAATAATAAGCTTCTCCGTCATAAAAAACATATCCATTATTCATCAATTTTCCGCAGTGAGAACAGACACGTTTATTTTCGGAGAGATCGATATTTTTACTACCGCAAAACTTACATTTATTAGGATTTGATCTAGTAATAAATGTAGAACCACAATCGTCACAATGATAGACAGTATGGTCAATATATTTCCCTAAAAGGTTCATAATAACCTCCTATTCTATTAAGATAGCACTACTGCATATACCAGTAATCCATAGATAAGTAACTCACTCAAACTTCGCATACCTGAAACCCTTATGAGATAAAGTTCTATCCGTTTTTCAGACATGTATCATCGTCACATCATGCACACTGTTTCAGGCATTTCCCCATAGATTGGGCAGTTTTTCCACGAACAGATCGAGCAGCTGGTTAACCTGCTCTTCGTCAAGAATCTCTGCTTCTTTAGCGCAGTCCATCCGCAGGCTCAGCAATGAAGCCAAAGCGTCCAGATAGCGCAGGTCTTTCAGTTCATCTATCGTCAGGTAAAAGAGCTCGCCAAGGCTCCGCTCATCCATGTTGCGCCGTTGTCCTAAAGCGAGCATCATGTACCGCGCGAAGACAATGGCCGTGTGAGCGGTCAGGGCGTCGTAGGAGATGGATCTCGTCTCTTTGCCCAGCTTCAGATAGGACTTGCACATCTTGAAGAAGACCTCGATGTTCCAGCGCTTGCCATAAGTCTGGATGATCTCTTCTTCGGACAGTGTCAGGTCCGTTGAGACCAGGACGAGGTAATCGCTGCGCTTGTTCTTTTTGCGGACGTAGACCAGCCGTACAGGAAGACGCTTGCCATCCTTGACGGCCTCAGCCTCTACGGAGAGCAGGTACGCGGAGCGCCAGCGGCGCTTCTTCTGGCTCCGGTATATGGTCTTGACGTCCTGCATGCGGCCTTGGAAGGAGAAGTGCATCTTGACACGCGCGATGACGTCGTAGCCGAGCTCGTGGATCTGGTGGAGCGATGCCGATGAGCAGAACCACGAATCGAACAGAACGTGCTGGGCAGGAACACCCGCCTCGCGCGCTTCCCGCAGCAGTGTCAGGACTACCTCTGGAGCCTTGCACTGTGCCAGCCTGTGCTGCTTGCCGCCGTTGTTGCGCGGGTCGACGTCTTCCGACGCACCCTGCAGTTGCTGCTGCTTCGACGACGAAGATAGCAGGCAGTGGCTGAGCGGCAGAAAGGTATTCCCGTCACTCCAGCCGAGCGTGAGCATGCGGAAGCCCTTCACGTACGTGCCGCTGACGTGGACCAGCAACTCCACTTTCTTGGAGCGGTTGCGGATGAACAGCGAGTCGTCGATGATGCGGACGTTCCTGCGCGCCTCGCTCGTCAGCGGCGCGATAGCCTTCTGGATGATGACTGTGCCCAAGAGCAGCGTAAACTTGCGCCAATGGATGGCGCAGGAGTTCAGGAAGCGGTAGAACGTGTCCCGCTCGAACGGGATGGACTCCGGAGCATCCCTTCTTCCTCTGGTAGAAAGAACGCCGCTGGAACGCCGCCTCGAACGCGATGAGAAAGATGGCCATGACCGCAAAGCCGCGCAGCTTGTAGGCATTGCAGCTCCGCAGGATCTGGCTGACATGGAACTCAGCAAAGAAATGCTGAATCTTGGAAGAAGCAACTTCACAGGAGTGATGATGATGTGGTACAATATTCATAGCATAAGCCCTCCGGTTGTGTTGTGGAATTTCGTCACTTTCATTATACAAAACGGAAAGAGCTTATGCTATTTTATTTGCAGATTGCCGCTAAGAATAAATCAGCAGGTTAGCAACTGCGAAGTTTGAGTTACAGATTTCTCGGTGTATAGTGAAGCCATCGCATAGCCTCTCTCTTTGCTGTTGGTGTTTTTTAGCGATTTCATTATGCATCATCAAGAGGCTATGCGATTTTATCATATTACAGAAAGCTACAGACTACTATTAAATGTTATAAACTGCTATCAATATACTTTTCCTTCTTCCTTCAATCTATCAAGGATTTTTAATAACATTTGACATTGAAATGGTTGTGGTATCTTTCCATATTGAATTTTTAATGCCATCTTCAATGCCCTTGCCTCTTTATCATTAAGAATCACACTATAATGCTTGGCATCTGTGGCAATTTGAGCCCACTTGATACCTAAATTTATTACTCTTTTTTGTACCTCTAAATCTGAGTCAATTTTTTGTACTTCAGATGCAGTCTTCCGATTACTTCGAATATCTTCTTTATCTTGAATAAAATCACACATAATATTAGACGGTAAATCAATATTTATATTCTTTTTCATACCATTCCAACAAGCTTCTTGTTTACACCATTGTGTAACATTTGTAATAGGACGACCTTCATCTGTGATATATTCATAAACAGCATGAGCAATCCGATCAAGAATTGGTTGCAGCTTTATTGATATGCTTTGTTTATTCCATATTTGCATCAGATCAAAATCCTTGGACTTAAACTGTTTCTTTAGTAAATAGTGAAATAATGCTATTGTATAGGTAACAACATTGGCACGATAAGAATTTCCATACCATGACGCATGTGAGACTATTGATTCCAATGTTTTAAAAAGAATTGCTAGTGCTATAGATTCCTTAAAATAAAGTTCATTAAATTGATCTTTATTAGATTCCCATTTATCTGTAATTACTTTAGCGAATTCAGTGAAGTTTGTTTGAGCACCGCGACTAACAATATTAGGATGTTCTTCCCAGCTGAATCGATATTTGGCAAGATCAGTCTTTTGGATACGTTGATTTTTGGGATTCTTCTGTTGGAACTGCTTCTGTTTTGCCTTTGTCATTCGCATCTGTTCCTGGTCATATTGGCCACGTGCACGTTCATAAAACCATTTTGTTTCTATTTGTGAACCATTTTGTGCTGGAGCCCAAATTCTACGAGAAAATCTTTCCATCTCAATATGGAATGGAGATGTTGCAAAAAAATCGGCTTCACTCACTTTATTTTGACTATTGGAATACCGTGATATTTGATGAACTAATTCATCTGCAGCATCGCGACTCATTTTGCCTATTTGAGTAATCTTCATCTGTACGTATATATCTTCTAAATCTGCTTTATCTTTAAATCTTGTATTTGACAACGATGCAGTTGTCTGACCACCATTAATAATCTGAAAATCCTTTGCTTCTATTAAATAAAGTCCTGAGTTACGTGATTCGAAAGTTAAATCCATAGCTGTTGCTGCAATACCATTATTATAAGCAAAAAAACGTGTTGGTTCATTTAGAATTGTTGATCTTATTTTTTTATTAACTGCACGTTTGGCAGATAGGAATGACCGTACATTTCCTTCAAGTAAACGACTACCATATGTATCATATATATCAGCTAATACATCGCCAGGAATGATACAAAGATAGCTTTTATAGTCATCAGTAAAAGCAGCGCTGGCCTCTAGACTTGGTATCCCCTCAAAAGTATAATCTTTAAAATCAATTTCGATAGGTTCTTTAATATTAGTCACTACTAGATTATAGATACGTTCTAAGTCCCACAGAATACACTCTATTGGAACCCCGTTAATATTCATTTCATCGAAAGATTTTATATTATTACTTTTTTTTGCATTAGTCAAGATATAAAATTTATATTTTGTTATTTCTCCCTTCGACATCAATACACGTAGACGATCTATAAGGTCTGAAACAGGCGTACTTGGTTCAACTTCAGCATACAGATCCGAATATAATGCTTCTTCTATAAAATACTGCAATTGATGGAACCCTTGCATTGCCTCAGTCTTTGTAAATCTACGTAATTCTTCATCATAATCAACCCAAAATAATGACATTGATCCATCTGCAACATCTTCATAATAACCATTAATACGGACTTTTCTATTTCGTTTTCCATATCCTTCATAATATACTTCTGTAATTTCCTCTGGAAGAATTTCTGCATCAATCATTAACGATGCAACTTCTTCGATAAAACACGCATGTGGGCCAATTCCAGAAAGCATACCATCTGCAGTAACTGTCTGTATCAATGATTCATGGTATTCCTCTAATGTCATTTATTTAACACCTCACTGCTTAGAATCTATCTGCCAGGCATGTAGAGCATCAAGACTTAATTCGTACGATGCATTAAGGACAGAAGAAGGCAAATTATCTTTAGTTAAGGCTGGAAAATTCTGATTAACATCATACCGTAAAGATTTTGCTATAATATATGCTTTTTCATCATATTCTTCGCGCTGAATGTATCCTGCCTCTATTAATTTTTCTTTATAAATAATTTTTGCTTCAAAATCACAATCTAATTCAAATTCTATCAATTCTACCAGTTTGTATAAAGTCTGCGCTTTACTATTCTCTTTCGGAGCTTTTTCTAATTGAAAAACTACCAATTCACCACGAGATAATGTATCAAGTTGTTCTATAGATGAAATATGAACACTATTCTTCCCTTTACAAATTGTTTTAATTTCATACCAGATAGTATTATATAAAAAATCCTGGTGATTATTATCTGGACCGTTCCATCCTTTAACTATCGATCGAACAGATTTGGGGTATTCTTTTATTTTTTTATAAAGGAAAGACAATTCACCAAAAAGGCCACGCTGCATTTCATCACTCAAAAGTTCTTTCCGAACCTTTCCTAATAAGTTATTCCATTGCTCATAGCGATGTGATAGTAAAATATAAGCTTCTTGCTCATCTTTTCCTTTTGCAGAATAATTGATCAGATCAGTACACATATCAAGAAATACATCTTTTTGCTCTTCTTCTAACAAATTCAGAACATAAAGCCATTGACCATTATCTCTTCTCTTACACTCCGAATCAATAGACAGCGATTGTGGTAATTTTTTAAAATACCCATTACACAGAATCATCAGGCTACGATTCAAATTCTCACCAAATCCAATATACCATTGAAGCACATGTTTTACATTTATTTTCGTAGCCATTTCACTTTTTATTATAGTGTGATCCCACTGATTTTTCAGTTGTATTTTACTAATCATTCTTCAACCTCATCAATATTAAAATCATTATGTATCATATTTTGATAGGCTACAATATTAACTTTATACTGAACTAATTTTTCATCACTCCCATTTCCAGGGAATCCCAAACCAAGGGCACATAATGGCGTATGCTTGGAAATATGTTTAGGTAAATCATTTGTTGGACGGATGAAATAAATAAATAAAATAGGATTACGTTTTGTCTGCAAGAAGACTTTATCAGATGCTGCTTTTTTACTTGGGAATTTGTCATGAAAATTTTTGTTTAGTCTCTTGACTTCAGTATCTTTAAGTCCATATTTAGTTAGGCCAACCGAACCGATACGTACTTTTTTATTATTAATCAATATTGTATCTGTGATTTTATCATAGCCAATAGGTCGAGGAATTGGATAAACCTTAATATGCGAACTATTACAATCTAGAATAAGTCGCTCCTCTTTCTCTCGTGGGTCAACAATAACAACATCCCATAATTCATTCTTCATATGCATTGAGATATAGTCACTAAGTATTGGTCCCTGAAAATCTAAATGCCATGTCGACGATTGATATTCTTGTAGTAGCTGACTAATATATGAGCTTTTTATTCCACGCCAAAAAAGTCTCGGTCTACAAAGATTTGAATTGTTATCTCCAGTGTATATCGGAGGAAGTATTGAGATAAAGTTTTTAAATACCTCATAATTCTGCTTAAGAATGTTTTCATCACAAACCAGCCGAGGAGACTCTAGCAGTCTTCCAGCAATAGAGATTGCTTGTTTGACATCATGAGCATTTTTCATTTTATTACGAGCAGTAACAATCAAAGATGCTGGATTCTGACGAACTTTTAAGCCAAATTCATTAGGTGTTCGATGAAGTCTTTGCATCTCCCGAATTTGATCCTTTAACTCCTCCGTAGCATCGGTGATATAACGATACCATCGAATTGCTTCTGAAGAAAGCCAAATCCTACAAAGATCCTCATAGCCAGGTCTATATCCAAACCATCGCCCCATTTGTAAAAGCGTATCATACATCATCGAACGACGATAAAAAAAGGTAACACTTAGCCCTTCTAATGTTAACCCTCTAGAGAAACTATTTCCTCCTATAGCGATAACACGAAGCCCCTCTGGATGATGCTGGTAATCTAATGCTTCTTTATTGTTTTTATCGCCATTTTGTATACGAACTACAATTGGTGCAACTGCATGATAAAGATATTTTTTACGTAAAGAGCTCCAAGTAAGTCCTGCATATTTCCCTAAATCCATTTTCTGATAAAGATTTTCCATCTCACTCAAAACCATATTGTTCTTTATTTTAACATCGCCATCTGGGAGCGCTGAAAAGTTTCGAATTTCACTAACTACATCGTGTAGCCAATCATTAACTAATCTTCCAAGTTGATTCTGTACATTAATAAATCGGCTTGTATGAATCATCATAGAACGATGTGTCTTTTTTTGTTTTCGAAAATCCTGTATAGCATTAACAATAAGAAAATAATATAAAGCTTGTTTTAAGCTAGATGGAATTCCCTTTAGTATGTAATCTTTTTTATGATTATACGGAAGATACTCTTCCATTTCCTCTGAGTCTATTTCTTGCAAGAAATATTTGTGATCTCCACTTTCATTTTCTGACTCATCATCACCAAAAATTCTTCGTGCTCCAATATAATTTGTTGGTGTATCAAGAGAATATATAAAATCAC
>ULJH01048230.1_pt1 | contig 20271 bp, 20 predicted proteins | sample 1950781 | NCBI WGS metagenome assembly ULJH01 (sample SAMEA4835462, study PRJEB28245) | human gut metagenome | biome: gut microbiome; material: fecal sample | place: Denmark | collected 2008 | reverse complement strand
GTTATTTTCCGTTAATGCGACAGCCCCTTTTTTTTCGTCCTTATCAATTAGAACAGCCAACCCGTCTCGGACAATTTGTTCAACAACAGCCGGAAGCTCTGCAAGCTCAGAACGAGACATGTCTTTGGTTTCAATCGGTTTGTGAACCATGAAGTCGATATGGCATCCTTTTGTTACCTTGCCCGTCTCTTCGTAAGTGTGGTATCCGCCGTTTAAAGTAACAGGAACAATCGGAACTCTAGCCTTGGTTGCAAGTTTAAAACTGCCGTGCTTGAATTCTGCCATGGCAGAGGAACGACTTCTTGTTCCTTCAGGAAAGATTACAAGGGAAAATCCCTGTTTTAAATATTCAACACCCTCGTTGATTGTCTTGAGAGAGGCCCTGGCATCACCCCGATGAATATAAATCCCGCGGATTCGGGTAACCCATTTCCCAAAAATTGGGATTTTAGACAAGCCATCTTTTGCGATGAATGCAACCTGATGATTCTTTACATTATATAAAAAGCTCAGTATGTCCGCATAGGATTGATGGTTTGAAATAAAGACCACAGGTCCTGATTGTGGAAGATTTTCCGGATGAATGACGGTAAAGTCAACCTTGAATTCATCGACAATATGAGAAGACCAAATCTGGCAGGCCTTAAGAATTTCTTCCTGCTCCTTTTTTACATCGCCCGATGCTTTCGCATTTTCAATCGCAATGCGGTTTTCTTTTAGTTTGTTCATTCCGCCTATAACGGTAAGAATTCCATATATATTATTAAATAGTTTCAAAAGAACACCTCCGTTTTGTAAACTTACAAGATATTATAGCACATTCCTGTTGTTTTTTTCTACATAAAAAGTGTATAATATTCAATATGTAAGACGAAATAAGAAAAGGAGACCAAGCATGAAGGTTTACAACAGTGTTACGGAAATGGTGGGAAATACCCCCATATTGAAATTAAACAGAATCATTGCGAAAGAAAACCTGTCGTTTCATCTCTTCGGTAAAATGGAGATGATGAATCCAGCGGGGAGCGCAAAGGACAGAGTCGGTTTGGCAATGATTCGCGATGCAGAGCAAAAGGGCCTCTTGATGCCGGGGGCAGCGATTATCGAGCCGACCAGCGGAAATACGGGAATTGGTCTGGCAATGGCCGCGGATGCTCTGGGATACAAGGTGATTTTGACGATGCCCGAAACCATGAGTGTGGAAAGAAGAAATCTCCTGAAAGCATACGGTGCAGAGTTAGTTTTGACAGAGGGCGCAAAAGGTATGCAGGGGGCTGTCGAAAAGGCGGAGGAACTGCATAAGGAAATACCGGGGAGCATAATTGCCGGACAGTTTTACAACCCGGCAAACCCGAAAATACACTATGAGACCACGGGGCCTGAAATTTACAATGCACTCGACGGTAAGGTTGATGTTTTCGTTGCAGGAATCGGAACGGGAGGAACGCTGAGCGGAGTCGGCAGATATCTGAAAGAGCAGAACCCGGATATAAGAATCATAGGCGTTGAACCGACAGGCTCTCCACTGATCAGTCAGGGACATGCGGGCCCGCATGATCTTCAGGGAATCGGTGCAAACTTCATCCCGGAAAATTTGGATAGAAATGTATTTGACGAAATCGTGACCGTGGAGAACGAAGAGGCATATGAAATGGGACGGAAGATGGCAAGAGAAGAAGGCGTCCTTGTCGGGATCAGTGCCGGTGCAGCGGTATACGCAGCCGTAAAGGTGGGAAAAAGACCCGAAAATCATGGCAGGAATGTCGTTGCACTGCTTCCGGATACGGGCGAGAGATATTTGTCCACGAAAATGTTTGAGGAGTAATACGGATGGAAAAGAAGAAAAACGCAAAAACGATTATGATTGCCGCAGCGGTGATTTTGCTTGCCGCTGCAGGATACATTACATATGAAGTCGCGGCGGTTTATGAGACGCTTCCGCTTCCGCTCGACAAGGCGGTTCAGAACTTTTTCTTCAGCCTGCGCGGACCTGTGCAGGATGTGATTATCAGTTCGATTACCCACCTGTCCGATACGGTGACGATTATAGCCTTTTGTATCGTGCTTCTGATACTGCCGAATCGAAAGACTTATGGGCTTCCGGTTTCGTTGGCTTGCCTGGGCGGCGTTGCGATTTACAAACCACTGAAACACTTTGTTCTGCGGGCAAGGCCGGATGCTTCCCTGCACCTTGTGACACAGGGCGGGTACTCCTTCCCAAGCGGACATTCGGTAACATCCATCGTCTTTTACGGGCTGATGCTTTATTTGATTCAAAAGCATTGCAAGAATGAAAAACTCAAAACAGTTTTGAGCTGGATCTGCGGAATCCTTGCGGTTGTCATCGGACCGAGCCGTATTTATGTCGGTGTGCATTGGCCGACGGATGTACTTGCGGGCTGGTGCCTCGGAGGAGGAATCCTTATTATTGCGATTTTGATTTTAGAAAAGATATATGTAAAAAAAGAACTTCAGCCCTAGAGCTGAAGTTCTTTTTTATCGCAGCACCGCTCCCGGCCCGCGGTCGAAGTAAATGCTTTTGTTTGTCGTGCTGAGCGGAATCGCATAGCATAAATTAACGTTATCACCGAGCAGACCGAGTTTTACGGCAGCTCTTCCCGCAGAGTACATCACGCGGTTATCAATACGATGATCTGCGGCAACGGAAACCGCCGAACCGACCGCGATTCCCAGGTCTGTTACGTTGAAAATACAAGGGCAGCCGTGCTTCTTGTTTTCCCCGCAGTTTTTAAATCCGCACATACTGCAGTTGTTTAACCCAAAATATGTATTGTAACATCCAATAAGAACGACACATGTGCTGTTATCAATATTTCCTGCATCACGCATCATGAATGCCTCGTTATACTCTTTGCCGAGTTCCGCAAGTTTGTCTCTGAGTTTGTCCTTTTCCTCTCCGGATACGATTGCAGTAATAATCGTATCTTTGCCACTTCCTTTCGGAGCCGTTTTTGCTGCGGCGGCCATCAAATCGGCAACGGCACAAATTGCATCTTTTTCCGCATCGTGCATGGTCTTTAACATAGTTCTGTATGCTCCTTCCTTGATTTTATGATAGTATTATTGTATCATAAGAAGAAAGGAAAGGAAAAGCGATATGGAAGAAAATAATAAAAAGTATTATATAAGCGCCATGGAATGCTGGAAAGGCAGAGAGGACAGCGACACAGACTATGACGCATTCCGCTGGCATCAGTGGGTACGCCCTTTGGATTTAAGTGAAAACGAAGAAGAACTGAAACCATTTGATGGAAAGCTTGGCTTTGCGTTTATCGGATTTTGCAGTGAGCAGGGTGTAAAGAGAAATAAAGGAAGGGTAGGCACGGCACTTGCCCCTGATTTTATAAGGGGACAGATGTCAAATCTGCCTTGCTCGTTTTCGCAGGAGGTAAAACTTTTTGATGCGGGCAATATTCTCTGCGACGATATATCAATGGAAGACGGACAGCGTGCACTCGGGCATGCCGTCGAAAAGCTTCTTAAGTTAAAGCTCTTTCCGATTGTGCTCGGAGGAGGGCATGAAACCACCTTTGGCCATTTTCTGGGTGAGTACCAGAACCTTCGCGGCGGCAGTATCACGCAGCCCGAACGCAAGGCCAATATGGGAATTGTGAACTTTGATGCACATTTTGATTTGAGGCCGTATAAAAACGGAAGCTCATCGGGTTCGATGTTTCGCCAGATTGCTGATATCTGCAAGGAGGACGGTGAAGAATATCACTATCTGCCGCTCGGAATCCAGCAGCACAGCAATACGGTGCAGCTCTTCAAGGTAGCAAAAGCACTCGGCGTGGAATATATATTAGCAAAAGAATTTCAAACGGCGGGGTTTGCAGGGATCCTTGAAAAAGTGGATATGTTTATGGGAGACTGCGAAAACGCATATATGACGATATGCACCGATGTTTTTTCATCCGCATTCGCACCGGGCGTAAGCGCAACGCAATCGCTCGGACTTGACCCGGAAATCGTACTCCCTGTAATCAAACATATCCTCAGGACGCGCAAAATAAGAGGATTCGACATCTGCGAAATTTCACCTCGTTTCGACCAGGATAACACGACGGCAAACCTGGGTGCGGTAATTATCTTTGCAGTCGTAAACACACTGTGCAAGATGAACGGATTGGATATAGACTTAGACGATATAAGCTGGATCTAAAGCAGGAGGGAGCATATGAAAAAAGAAGCGATTTTGGTTATAATGGCAGCCGGTATGGGCAGCCGCTTTGGAGGGCTGAAGCAAATAGAACCGATAAGCGATAAAGGGGAGATAATCCTGGATTTTTCTCTTTATGATGCATTTATGGCGGGATTCAAGAAGGCCATTTTTGTGATTAAACGCGAAAACGAAGAAGACTTCCGAAAGCTGATTGACAACGGTGCGGCAAAATACATGAAAGTTGATTATGCATTTCAGCAGCTTAATGACCTGCCGGATGGATACAGCGTTCCCGAAGGTCGTGAGAAACCGTGGGGCACCGCACATGCCGTTATGGCCGCAAGACATCTGGCAGACGGCCCGATTGCGGTTATCAACGCGGACGATTACTATGGTCCCGGTGCATTTCAGACGATTTACGATTTTCTTGAAGGCGCATGCGACGGAGAAAAATACTCTTACTGCATGGTAGGATACGATATTGAAAATACTTTAACAGAGAACGGCTTTGTTTCAAGAGGCGTGTGTAAAACTTCCGAGCAAGGCTTTCTCACGGAAATAACCGAGCGCACCAAGATTCAGTGGAAAGACGGAGAGATTGTTTATACAGAAGATGACGGAAAGACATGGAAGAACCTGCCGAAAGGCACGACGGTATCCATGAACTTCTGGGGCTTCACACCTTCGATGATGAAGGAAATGGAGGCGGGCTTCCCTGCGGCTCTCGACAAAATCCTTGCGGAAAATCCGCTCAAAGGCGAGTACTTTCTCCCAGGTGTGGTTGACAGACTCCTGCGCGAGGGAAAAGCGGAGGTAAAAGTACTGAAGTCAAGAGACCGCTGGTATGGAATAACATATAAGGAAGATAAAGAGAGCGTGGTTTCCGCCCTGCAGTCTATGAAGGACAAAGGGGAATACCCTGACAAGCTTTGGAAATAATAAACACTGCATGACGACAGAATGAAAGTAACGGGATGAATAAGATGAACACAATGGACACAAAACAGAAAGACTACTTACTTACGATAATATGTTATGTTGTATGGGGATTTCAGCCGCTCTATTACGCAATCAAGCCGGACACCGATGCGATGTTTCTTCTGATGTCCCGAATTCTTTGGGCCGGAGTTTTCGTAACGAGCATTGTTCTTGTGCAAGGACGAGGGAAAGAAATTATTGCAACATTCAAGAAAAAAGATTTGATGCTGAAGCACATTGTGCCGGGAGCAATCTTTAACTTCCTCGACTGGGGAGTATATATGTGGGCGGTAATGAACGGACATATCCTCGCTACCAGCATGGCGTATTACATAGCACCGCTTGCGGTTTGCTATTTCGGCGTTATATTTTTTAAGGAAAAAATGACATGGCAGATGGGAGTGGCGACGGCAATAATCGTTGCGGGCGTACTCTTTGCAGGTGATGGATTCGGAAATTCACCGCTGATTACAATTATTCTTATGTTTTGTTTTGCGGCATATGCGGCATTCATGAAAGGTGTTAAGGAGGATTCTCCTCTTTGCACCAGCGTAATGATGATTCTTGCAGCACCTGTTGCGATTATTTACATTGCAATTTTTCGCATGGGTGAAAACGGAATGGCATCTGTCGACCTTGGAATTCAATTTTTCCTGATTGGTGCCGGAATCGTGACGGTTCTTCCGATTTTGATTTACGCAAGCTGCGTAAAGCGACTGCCGATGACGATCATGGGATTTTTACAGTATTTATCGCCGACTCTCGGTATCGTCTGCAGTTATCTTATGGGTGAGACGATGGGGAAAAACGAATATATCCTGTTTGGCTTTATCTGGACAGGAGTGCTTCTCTACAGCATCGTTACAGCAATTCGCCAGAAAAAAGAAAGTCGCGCCGCCCTACAGGAAGAGGGACAGCACGAGCAAAACCAGTAGAGTAGCCAAAATTATAAACCGAATTCCTGAGCGCTTCAGCGGTAAAAGGAGTCCCTGCTCCGCCGCCTGGAGCGCTTTTTCATGCCAGCGGACATCGGCTGCAATTGACAAGGCACATGTAGCTACTACAAAAATCCAGAAAACCATAAGTACATATACGTAAGCATTTTAAATTTTTCGCGCGGCATTTTCCTACACCTCCCTCAGTAATGTTATCGCATTTCTCGAATATCGAGATTATTAAGCAAAATAGTGAAATAATAGTGAAAAAATAGTGGAATTTTTTAAATTTGTTTTGTAAAATATAAATATAGGATAAGAAGAGGTGGAGGCAAAATGATTAAAGTTTCACTTTCAAATGAAATACTAAACAGAATTTCAGCAATTGACGAAAATCGCTTTTCAATTAACGAAGCGAAACTGCCGCAAGCAACTGCAAGCAGGCTGCGAAAAAATTCCAAGAAAAAAAGCTCATATGCATCAAACAGGATTGAAGGAAATCCTTTGACGGAAAAGCAGGCAGACGAGGCAATTGAAAAGGACGAGCACAGACATTTCCTAAGACCGGAGCAGGAAATCCGAAACTACTTCATGGCAATGGAGTATTTGGAGAGAAAATGCAGAGAAAAGGAGCCGTTCTCAATTGATTTGATTTTAAGAGTGCAGGAATTAGTGGAGAAGGGTGCATCGAAAGAAAAAATCGGACTGCGAGGGGCTATGCCGCCCGGTGTTTTGTTTGCGGTATACGATGCAGAAAGCGGAGTGGCAGAGTACATTCCACCAGAATATACAGATGTACCGAATTTGTTGAATGAGCTGGTGCAATATGTGAACACAACAGATGATCATCCGCTGATTGCAGCCGCAATCGTGCATTATCAGCTTGTTACGATACATCCTTTTGAGGACGGAAACGGCAGATGTGCAAGGCTTTTGTCCGGATATATTCTGGACTTAAACGGATATGGATTCAACGGCATCGGATCGCTTGAGGAGTATTTCGCATATGATCCGGAGGAATACTATAATTCCCTGCAAATGGGATTGCCGCCGCTTTATTATTCCGGTCGGGAAAACCCGCCACATCCGGAGATTTGGGTGAATTATTTTTTGCGTATGGTGGAACTGTATTCGACAAAGGTACGCGAGATTTCCAAAGAATCGGCAGAGGGCAGCTTATATGAAAGCCTTTCGCATTTAAACTCGAAAGAAAAAGAAATGCTTCTGCTCTTATTGCAAAGGCATTTGTATGAGTACACGCCGATTGAGGTGAGCAAAATAAACGGAATCACGAACAAAACTGTTATTAACCGCTCTGTAAAGCTTGCCGCTAACGGATTCGTGACTCCGATTATTGTCAAAGAAAGGATTCGTTCCTATAAGCTCAGCCAATACGCAATTGCCAATGAAGATACCATTTTAAGCATTTTGCTTAGTGAGCATAAGTAAACAGCAGATAAAGCACAAGCAGATGCACCGGATAGAATGCGTAAAATCCGTACTGAAGTGCCTTGCTCGAAACACCCTTCCTGCCGTTGTAAAGCCAAATTGGAATCAGCGCAAACACAGCAAAGCCCTGCGTCTGAAGCTCAAAGGTGTGACCGAGGACGGTGAGCGGAATGTACTCTCCGGTGAACAGTATAAAGTTAAAAAGAATCATAAAACCGAGCTGAGCCGCCCACGCGAAGCGAAACTCGCGGCACAGATAAAACATGATAACCGTTGCAACGCCAAGCGCGCCATAATCCGTGAAGGTTACCGCAGCTACGAGGCAGCACAGCGCAGCAAGAAGTGCTCCGACAAGCCATGCCTTGACGGTGTGTTTTTCTTTGGCGTTATCCAGTGCCTTGACAGCCAGAAGTCCGAGCAGAAGTGTAAACATTACATTTTGGTGGAACGGGTAAAGCATCGTGCTGCCGTATACAAGGTCAAACGGAACTTCCGAAACCAGACCGAAAATCAGAAGCCTTACTGCGTATTTGCGGAAATTCGAAGTATGTAAGAAGCCTTCGGCAATTTGAAACGCGAAGATTGGGAAAGCAAGTCTGCCTACCCATGTCATCCACTCGTTGCCGGGCACGATGGTCGCCCACATGTGGTCGCAAAGCATCAGAAGACAGGCAAGTGCCCGCAGCATATTGGAGTCTAAAAAACGAATTGATTTTCTCAAGATAAAATCCCCCTTAGTTTTCTTTGTTATCAAAGTATATCAGTAACAAGAGGGTTTTGCAAGATTATGATTCAAACTTTGTGCTTCTTTCCGATGCATAATTTTCATGCAAATGAAAAAACTACAAAGAGAGTTTGTATGAAAAGAGGTGCAGGTCATGGAACTAAAGGGTTCAAAAACGGAGACAAATCTGATGGCAGCGTTTGCCGGGGAGACGCAGGCGCGCAGCAAATATACCTATTATGCGGCTGCTGCAAAAAGCGAGGGCTATGAGCAGATTTCCGCATTGTTTACGGAAACCGCCGATAACGAGAAAGAGCACGCCGAAATCTGGTTTAAACTTTTGGGCGGTATCGGAGATACGAAAGCGAATCTTTTGGCGGGTATTGCCGGGGAAAATTATGAGTGGAGCATCATGTATGACGATTTCGCAAAGGAAGCCGAAGATGAAGGCTTTACGGAAATTGCTGCAAAGTTCCGAATGGTAGGCGCAATCGAAAAGACGCATGAAGAACGCTACAAAGCACTTCTGAACAACATTCAGAATCAGGAAGTCTTCCAAAAGCCGGAAGAGGTCAAATGGCAGTGCCGCAACTGCGGACACGAATACGAGGGCACGAATGCGCCGCAAATCTGTCCGGTCTGCGGACATATGCAGGCATATTTTCAGGTGAAGCCGGAGAATTATTAAGAAAGTTTAAACCTGTAACCGTTGGAATCACCTAACGGTTACTTTGCAAATCCGGTACAGTATCTGGCAACCGTTGGCCGTGACGGCAAGGCCGTCTTTGAAAACAACATGGAAGTGAAAGAAATCTGCATGCAAAATCCGAAGAAAAAAGGGGACAAACACTATTCTTTGGCGAACTTTTCAACGAATATGAAGAGTATTATGATGAAGTATTAAGCACGGATACTAGGCAACATATTATAAATATGGAAGTTACACCAGATGGCATAATTGCAATTTCAGGATTAAATAATATGGCGAATGCAAATGTTACGGCCACATCAAGCATCGATTATCGTTCTTTTATTGACAAGGGTAAAATTGAATGGTATACTCACGATATACTTTTTAGAATAGGGGTTTGCCATGGGACAAATGACAAGAAAAGAGGCTGTCGCTGCGCTGCATAGAGCGCGGATTCTGACAGCTGCAGAAAAGCTTTTTTCAGAAAAGGGCTACGCACAGACAACGATAGATGATATTTCAAAAGCGTCCGAATATAGTCGGCGCACGCTCTATGCATATTATGAGAGCAAGGAAGATATTCTGCATCACATCATTGAAAAGGGGCTGAGGTCACTAAAGAAAGATATTGAAAGTGCTGCAAATGATAATATTGAGTTTGCCTGCGCCTATCGTGCGGTGTGCACGGCGAAGAAGCGTTACCGAAAGGAATATCCGTACTCACTTGAGACCTTAAAGCGTTCCGGCGCAGTGAAGATTGAGCAAACTGCAGCTTCAGATACCGTGAAAAATATACTTTGTCTTGGGACGGAGATAAACGAGATTCTTGAAGCACTTATTTTGCGTGGGCAGAAAAGCGGTGAGGTGCGGAAAGACGTCAATCCTTTGCTGACTGTCTATGTACTTTCAGCGAGCCTTGATTCGCTTCTTGCGCTTGCCGAGACAAAAGGGGAATTCATCTGCATGCAAAACGGCATGACTGAAGAGGAGTTCCTCGACTATGGTTTCCGACAGATAATCAATTCTATCCTTGAAGTACGAATATAAAAATGTGCAGATGCACGGAAACCAAGAGCAGCAAGCATGATCGAATCAAAAATCTATATCGGCTGAACGATTTAAAGACGATATAAATGATATTGCAAAAGATCTGTGTGCGTTCTTTCATCAGGAGTCCGTTCTGGTTACCGAAAGCCGGATACAGGCGCATTTTGTTCGTGAAACATTGGAATAACAGCAAATGCAATATCCAATAGAAGTGATTGGATATATGCTGATGGGCGTGCTGGTGCTGATGTCCATTATCAGAACAATCCTCTTCTGCCGGATGGATGCAAAGGGGGTTTAAGGCCGTGCTCGTAACGAAAATAAAGGAATACCGTGAAAGTGCCGGCATGGAACAGGCAGAATTAGCGGAACTGGTGAATGCGAGAAGGGAAACGATTGTACATCTTGAGTTTACAGAGTCCTAAAAATGAGGAAAGTATTTACAATATTATTCACGACCGAGACTACACAAACGCAAAAGCAAACGCAAAAAAATGCGTTTACTTTTGCGTTTGTTTTGGTATAATATATACAGATCGAAATGATACGGGAGGCCTGCAGCATGAAGGAAAATCAATCTTTAGAATTTTTAGAAGGTGAAAATCGTTCTTATGACGAATTAACCGCTAAAGGCAATGAATTTCATTTTTCAATTCTTGAACAAAAGCTGAAAGAACAGCTCGGTGTCAGTGCAATCAATTCGGACATTCTTAGGACACTGGGTTTGCTTGGGGCCGATGGAAAATACAAGAATGCGGGAGCATTATTGGCAGATGAAAATAGTTTTTACGGAATTGACTGTGCTCGTTTTGGTGACAGCATAGATATCATTTTGGATCGAGAAATTTTTGAACACAAATCCATTTTGAAGCAGTATGATGAGGCAGTGACACTTTACCGTAAATATTATCAATATGATGAAATCGAGGGAGCTCTTCGAAAAACCGTAGAACTCATTCCGGAAAAAGCGTTTAGAGAAGCGATTGCAAATGCACTTGTACACAGAACTTGGGACGTAAATTCACATATTCGTATAGCGATGTTCAAAGATCGTCTTGAAGTTTTTTCCCCGGGAGGATTACCAAAAGGAATTACGCAAGAAGAATATCTGAATGGTCAGGTTTCCGTGCTGCGGAATCCGATTGTTGCTTCGGTTTTCTTCCGATTAAATATTATCGAAAGCTTTGGAACAGGAGTTCAGAGAATGAATATGGCATATGCCGAAAGCAGAGCAAAGCCTAGACATGAGTTTTCCACGCACGCAATTAAGGTGGTTTTGCCGGTTGTCTCAGGGGGAGAAGAATTATCAGAAGACGAAGCGATGATATACAATAGCATGAATCGCCTTGGCAAATCAAGTTCTCAAATCGCAAAGGCTGTCGGATTCGGAAAGAACAAAACCCTGAAGCTGTTAGTGGCACTAGAAGAAAAAGGATATGTTACGAAGCTTGGAAACGGAAGAGGTATAAAATATTTGATAAAATCCTGATGGATGCTGCGACAGGAGATGTTTAGGAAGTGCTTCGAAGGGAAACGCAAAAGAAGAGATTGTAGGAAGCGGAGAAATACTTAATTTGAGAGGAGTTTACAGCATGGAAAATCTTTATGAAAAAGCGCAGCAGAGCGCAGAATATATTCAGGAGCATATCACAAAAAGACCGAAAATCGCTGTGGTACTTGGCTCCGGGCTTGGAAATCTGACGGCGGATTTTACAGAGACGGAAGAATTACCGTATCGTGACATTCCAAACTTTCCGGTGTCAACGGTAGAGGGACATAAGGGTGCTTTGCTTGCGGGAAAGCTGGGAGAAAAGGAAGTTTTTGCGCTGGAGGGACGCTTTCATTTCTATGAAGGCTATTCCATGAAGGAAGTCTGCTATCCGTTCTATGTTCTCAAACTGCTGGGAGTGGAACAGGTCGTGCTGACGAACGCCTGCGGCGGCATCAATCGCAGCTTCGAGCCGGGGACTTTGATGATCCTTACGGATTTTATCAATATGATGGGGACGAATCCATTGATTGGATCAAACGACGAACGCTTCGGGCCTCGCTTTCCGGATATGACCGAGCCGTACAGTATCAGGCTGCGGGATCTTGCAAAGCAAACCGCCGATGAAATGGGAATTTCATATAAAGAAGGCGTGTACATGAGCTTCATGGGACCTTGCTTTGAAACGGCGGCTGAGATTCGTGCCTTTGCCGGCATGGGTGCCGATGCGGTCGGCATGAGTACGGTGCCGGAAACGATTGTCTGCAATTACATGGGAATGGAAGTGTTGGCCGTCAGCTGCATAACCAATATGGCGACCGGGATTCAGACGGTAAAGCACAGCCACACCCGCGTGCTTGAAATCGCAAATCAGGCAAGCGAAGCGATGCAGCGCTGGCTGGGCGCAGTAATTCAGAGGATGTAAGGAAGGAGATTTTTCATGAATTACATTAGAATCACAAAGGACAATATCGACAAAGAGCATATCTGCTGCGCGATGTCAAACAAGCAGAGTGCTGCGAAAAAAGAATGGCTCAAACAGCGGTTTGAAGAGGGGCTTGTCTTTTATCGAAGTGAAGAAAGAGGCAAGTGCTTTATCGAATATATTCCGGCAGAATATGCGTGGGTGCCGATAGAGGCGGCAGGCTACCTTTACATAAACTGCCTGTGGATTGCGGGCAGCATGAAAGGGCACGGGTATTCCAACGACTTGCTCGACGAATGTTTGCGTGATGCAAAAGCGCAGGGTAAAAAAGGACTTTGCATTCTTTCTGCGGAAGGGAAAAAGCGGGAGTTCCTGTCCGACCCGAAGTATCTTGCTTATAAAGGATTTTTGACAGCAGACACATCGGAATGCGGGATTACGCTTTTGTATCTGCCGTTTGCACCGGACGCGCAGCCGCCGAAATTTAAGGACTGCGCGAAGCGGCCGCAGACAAGTGAGACCGGTTTTGTGATCTATTATACGGATCAGTGCCCGTTTACTTATTACTGGGTGCCGCGCGTGGCAGAAGTCGCGGCAGAGCATGGCATTCCGCTGAAAACGGTTCATATTACAGACAGAGATACGGCGCAGAATCTTCCTGCTCCGGTGACGACCTATGCGCTGTTCCGGGATGGAAAATTTGTGACACACGCAATCCAGTCCGACAAGAAGTTTTTGAAACTGGCACAGGGAAGCTGCGCGGAGTGACTTTAGGACAGAAAAAATGTAATGTTTGTTTAAAATTAGACCAGAAAAAATGTAAAAACCGACCTTGAATAGCCCGGAAAAAATGTGATATACTATAGATGCGACAGAAGAAGCGAAAATGAAGAAGAAAAAGGACGGTAATGGAATGTTCCGATTTGCGATAGAAAAACTTTTGATGTGGAAAGAAAAAGAGACCCGAAAGCCGTTGATCATTATGGGTGCCAGACAGGTGGGAAAACCGCGGCGGTACGTTTATCTGCCTTAAAATATAAGGAACAGGACTGGATGATCAATCTGCCGCTTTATGCGGTCTGTAATTTATAAGTGTAATTAAGATGCCGGCACAGCTGGGCATCTTTTTTGTTGCAGTATTTACTGCGAAAAGTGTAGCACATAAGTGAAGATAGAGGAGGGAGCATCGCCGGAATGAGTTTATGGAAAATTATCTGAGATAAAATATGAGCTAAAACTTGATATTTTACGCAAAATAGGATAAAATATTAGCTATGATAGTATTAGACAGACAAACACCAAAAGAAATACAAATGCAGATCGCACAAAACGTGCGTGCCGTCCGCAAGCGCAGAAAGATTTCACAAAAAGCCTTGAGCGAAAAGTCAGGCGTCAGTTTGGGTTCCGTGAAACGTTTTGAAACCAGCGGCGAAATTTCCCTGCACGCCTTGATCAAGCTCGCGATCGCGCTCGACATGGACGATGCGCTGATCCATCTTTTTGAGGATGCTCCGTTTTTATCCATAGAGGAGATCATACATGGACAAGATTAAACAGTTACAGGTTCTTTATGAGGGACGAACCGTCGGAACAATGGCATTATACCGGAAACATCTCGCTGCTTTTCAGTATAGTGAAGAATGGATTGCAGACGGATTTTCTATCAGTCCGTTTTCGCTGCCTTTGGGAAAGAAAGTTTTCGTGCCACAGATTTTGCCTTTCGACGGCATTTTTGGCGTTTTTGCGGACAGCCTGCCGGACGGATGGGGCAGACTCCTGGTAGATCGACAGTTGCTGAAGCACAATATCAATCCCATCGAAACGGAAAGCCTGGATCGGCTTGCGATCGTCGGAAGCTTGGGCATGGGCGCACTGCAATATGTGCCGGAATTCGACCTTGCGGAGGGAACGCAGATAGGCGATTTTGATGATATTGCACGCGAATGCAGCCGCTTGCTTGCGACAAACCAAACGGACAGCTTAGATGAGTTGTTCCGGCTTGGAGGTTCTTCCGGTGGTGCCAGACCTAAAATTTTGACAGAGGTTAACGGACAGCCATGGCTGATCAAGTTTCCGTCGAAAGAAGATGATGATGCGATTGGTTTGCAGGAGTACGAGTATGCGCTCTGCGCCAAAGCCTGCGGGATCGAAATGGCAGAAACCAGATTGTTCCCGTCCGGAATATGCAGCGGCTATTTCGGAACAAGGCGATTCGATCGAGCCCTTAAAGAAGACGGAAAGGAGCGGAGAATTCATGTGATCTCGGCTGCCGGACTTTTGGAGACCTCGCATCGTGATTTGATGTTGGACTACGATATTTTGATGAAAGCCTGCCTGAAGCTGACTGGAGATTTTCAAGAGATAGAGAAGCTGTACCGCCTGATGTGCTTCAATGTGTTCGCATACAATCGGGACGATCATGCAAAGAATTTCAGCTTTCTTTATGATGAACCAGAGAAAAGATGGAAATTATCGCCGGCATACGATTTGACCTACAGTCATTCAATCGGCGGAGAACACGCCACCAGTGTCCATGGAAACGGCAAAAATCCGGCAGCAGAGGACCTGCTTGGCGTCGCGTCGCAGATCGGTGTGGACAAAAAACAGGCGATACGCATAGCCCAAAATGTGCAGGAATGTGTCAGGGAATATTTAAGGAAATATCTCGAATGAAATAGAAAGACTAAAAAATGAGGTAATGTACATGAAATTTATGCGAAAAAATTATTTGGGAATTTTAGTTTGTTTTGGCATTGCAGTTCCGGCATGGCTGCTTGGCAAAGCGTTTCCGATTATAGGAGGTCCGGTGCTTTCCATATTATTCGGTATGCTGATTGCGCTTTTTTGGAGTGACAAAGGCAAAGCGGCGGCAGGTATCAAGTGGACATCCAAAATCATTTTGCAGACAGCGGTGGTACTGCTGGGATTCGGTCTGAACCTCGGCGTCATCTTTGAAACAGGAAAGCAGTCGCTACCGATTATTGTTTGCACGATCGGCATATCTCTCCTGCTTGCGTGGGCGCTGCATAAGGCGCTGCGCGTGCCTTCGGATACGGCGATTCTTGTGGGAGTCGGCTCGTCGATTTGCGGGGGCTCGGCAATCGCGGCAACGGCTCCGGTCATCGGCGCAGACGACAACGAGGTGGCGCAGTCCATCTCGGTCATTTTCTTCTTTAATGTGCTTGCGGCAATTTTCTTTCCGATGCTGGGAAGCGCGATTGGATTTGACACGAGCGCGGGAGATGCGTTCGGAATCTTTGCGGGAACGGCAATTAACGATACATCATCGGTAACGGCTGCGGCATCCACCTGGGACAGTATGTGGAATCTCGGCAGCGAAACGCTGCATAAAGCTGTCACGGTAAAACTCACCCGTACGCTTGCGATTATCCCGATTACCTTGGTATTGGCGATCGTTCGTGCGAAAAAGAGCGCGAAAGACAGCGGCAAAGCGGAGGGCTTCAGTTTGAAGAGGGCTTTTCCGATGTTTATTTTGTATTTTGTTATCGCGTCAGTTATTACCACAGTCTGCATTCAGGCAGGCATGGATGCGGATGTTTTCGCACCGCTGAAGGATTTATCGAAGTTTTTCATCATTATGGCGATGGCGGCAATCGGGCTGAACAGCAATGTCGTTCAGCTCGTAAAGAGCGGTGGCAGACCTCTGCTTTTAGGCGGATGCTGCTGGCTGGGGATTACAGCGGTCAGCCTCGTGATGCAGCATGTAATGGGGATAATGTAAAGATTTCGGAATAGATAATCGCTTTCCGAGGGATTCTGTAGATATATGATACTTATTGAGTGGGGATTCATGTATAATTTTAACTTAAACAAACAGGGATTTGCGCAGAATATTCACTTGAATAAACGGGGATTTGCGTTATAATGTTCTTAGGGAGGTATACGATTATGGATAAGCCGGTCTATAAAAGGAAAATATATAGTGAAATGCTTGAGTGGAAAGAAAAACGCAGTGATAAATATGCACTTTTGATAAAGGGAGCCAGACGCGTTGGAAAGTCTACAATTGCAGAGATGTTTGCAAAGCAGGAATTTAAATCTTATATTTTGATCGATTTTGCGAATACCAGCAAAGAAATTATCGGACTCTTTGATGATATGTATAATTTAGATTTTTTCTTTTTGCAATTACAACAGTTTACCGGAGTTAGATTATATGAGAAAGAGTCTGTAATTATTTTTGATGAAGTCCAGCTTTTTCCGAAGGCCAGACAGGCAATCAAGTATCTTGTAGCTGATGGAAGATATAAATATATTGAAACAGGCTCTCTTTTATCTATAAAAAAGAATACAAAAGATATATTGATTCCAAGTGAAGAACATAAAGTATCCATGTATCCTATGGATTTTGAAGAGTTTTTATGGGCGATTGGCGATGAAATAACCGCTGACACGATTAAAATGCTCTTAAAAAGCAAAAAAGCTGCCGGGAATGCGCTGCATAGAAACCTTATGCGAATTTTCAGATTATATATGCTCGTCGGAGGAATGCCGCAGGCAGTAGAAACTTATATAGAGCAAAACAACCTGCAGGCAGTCGATGAGGTCAAAAGAGAAATCGTAGATTTGTATGAGGAAGATTTCGTTAAAATCGATGGAAGCGGTCTTGCAGGTGACATTTATGATGCGATTCCTGCGAACCTCAGCAGCAATGCGTCGAGATATGTTTTGTCCAATGCAAGGGAAGGGACGAGGGCAGAACAGGTGCGGGAATTAGTACCGGATATGCTCAGTTCATTTACTGTCAATATTGCTTATCATGCAAATGATCCGAGTGTGGGTATGGCGCTGGAAAAAGACGCAGGCAGATATAAGCTGTTTCTGTCTGATGTCGGATTATTTGTGACGCTTGCTTTTAAGGATAAAAAATATACGGAAAATGTAATATATAATAAACTCCTTTCGGACAAGCTCGAGGCCAATTTAGGATATGTATATGAAAATGTGGCAGCGCAGATATTGATGGCCAAGGGAAATAATTTGTTTTATTATACTATGGAAAGCAGTACTTCGAATCATTTGTACGAGATTGACTTTTTGATTTCTGCGGGGGACAAAATATGTCCGATTGAAGTTAAGTCAGGCAATTATAGAAGTCATAAATCACTGGATGTATTTTGCGATAAATTCAGTCGACGCATCGGAGATAAATATATCGTTCATACCAAGGATTATAAATGGGAGAATGGCATTCATTATATCCCGATATATATGCTTCCGTTTCTGTAGAAACAAAAGGGAAAGAGAGATAAAATGTTACTAAAAGAAGACCTTTTTTTAATCGGAGCAGTGCTGTGGGCAGTCGGAATTGTTACTGCATGGATTTTAAAAAAAGCACCGCGAAAGATTGTCTTTTGGAGCGTTGTGTATTTTTATGCCATCGGAGTGCTGGCAGTAACCCTGTTTCCGATTCCGTATGATGGAGTAGAAACCATGTATCCGGTACCGAATAACCTGATACCGTTCCACAGCATTTTTGCGGGCATGCAAAAGGGAATTACGCGAACTGTACTGGTGCAAATCGGTGGGAATATCGCGCTTTCCATTCCCTATGGAGTATTGCTTTACCTTGTAAGCCGAAAAAAAGGCATATATCTGTTTCTGCCGGCATTGCTGTTTCCGTTTATTATCGAAAACTTGCAGCTGATTGTCGGCTGTATTGTTGGTTTAAATTATCGTTCTTTTGATGTGGACGACTTTATTCTGAACACGATAGGCGTATATATGGGATATATTCTTGGAAAGCTCATTTTGAGACCATATAGGGAAAAAATTCGTACCCGAATATTTTAAATTTTCTATGGTATGGAGATAGAAAATGGGATAAAACTATAAAAAGAACAAATGTTTGCAAGACGGACGAGACAGGAGGCAGCTTAATGATATACAAAACGCACTACGATTCTCCGCTGGGCGACATACTGTTGTCGGCGGATGACAAAGGGCTGACAGGACTGTGGTTTGACGGACAGAAATATTTTGCATATGGGCTGACGGAATCGGAGACTTGCGAGGAGCAGGAAAATTCGACATTGACTGAGGCGAAGCGCTGGCTGGACATCTATTTCTCGGGAAAAGAGCCGGGTTTCGACTTGCCGATTAGTCTATCAGGAACCGATTTTCAGAAGAAAGTTTGGGGGATTTTGTGTGCGATTCCTTACGGTAAAACTATGACCTATGGACAGATTGCGGCGCAGCTTGCGGCAGAGCAGGGAGCCGCGCATATGTCGGCACAGGCGGTCGGCGGCGCAGTCGGACATAACCCGCTGAGCATCATTGTTCCGTGCCATCGTGTAGTCGGCACAAACGGCAGCTTGACCGGATATGCCGGAGGCATTGACCGCAAGATTAAACTGCTCGCGTTGGAAGGTGTCGATATGAGCAGGTTTTTCGTGCCGAAAAAGGGGACGGCACTGTAAAAACTACCGAAGCCTCAATCCATATACGCAATCCGAAAATAATCCAAATATGCTTTATACTTATCCTGTGCAGTCAAGCAGGTATCTGTGAGATAACCTTTTTCGCGGTTCCATTCTTTCAGTCCGCGGTAATAAAACAGTTTCAAATTATCTTCAATGATAAACGGAACGATATCATATTTCAGACATTCTTTAAACATAATCAGTCTGCCTACGCGGCCGTTGCCGTCTTGAAACGGATGAATCCTTTCAAACTTTACATGAAAGTCCAGAATATCTTCGAGGGTCTGTGTGTTCTTGCTATTGTATTCTGCTAACAGTGCTTTCATCTTGCCTGCCACATCTTCTGGCAATGTGGTGTCCATGCCACCGACCTCGTTGGGAAGTTTCTTGTAATTACCGACAGCAAACCAGTCTTTTCGGGAGTCACTGGTACCACTTTTCAGGATTAGATGCAGTTCCTTGATGAACTTTTCTGTCAGCGGTGCTTTTGCGTGGTCTATAATCATATCAATGCAACGAAAATGATTTGCTGTTTCAATCACATCGTCTACATTGAGCACTTCGTTTTCTACGCCGATGGTATTTGTCTCGAATATATAGCGTGTCTGCTCGTGTGTCAGGCGGCTTCCTTCCATGTGATTCGAATTGTAGGTCAACTCAATCTGCGTCTTATGATAAATACCGCCGGAATATTTCTTCTTTTTTTCTTCCTGTAAAATATCCGGCAGCGTCATAGGCATAGCTGCTTTCTGATTAGAACGCGCAGGCTTTTCTGCGTTTTCGGGAATATTCCAAGTCTTTCCGGTAAGAAAGGCACCTGGTACACGTCCCTTGGCACAGTAATTTCTTACACTGCGTTCGGAGAGATTCCATTTTTTTGCTGTATCAGCAACTGAAAAATATTGCATCCAATATCCTCCTATAAAATCTGAAAGTTACCATTCATTAAAGATAGTATACCACATTATCGGCAATAAATATACAATTTATTTGGATGAATAGCGACGATTTTGCCGATAACAGCAAATCTATCGACCGGAGAATAATTTCGAGAAATTCTTTCGGGCTGCTGCAAAAAGCTGACACATGACGGAATTTGAGAAAAAGGACAGGTTTAAAGTGAACCTCATAGACTGTGCGATGCTCGGAGCTTATGTGCTGAATATGCCGGAAAGGCCGACTGTTGAGGCATTGACGGAATACTATGAGCGGGCGATGATGAAAGCTCTCGGGCTTTATGATTTGACGCCGGCGATGTGTCACCTTGACTATGCGATGAGCGAGGCGGGCGGCGCGTCCAATTTCGTAAGAGAATATACGATAGCGTCCGGCGGCCCATACTGTGACTGCGGATATAAAAAGAAATAAAAAGAAACGGGGCTGTCGCATTAACGGAAAATAACCGTT
>ULJH01074154.1_pt1 | contig 20651 bp, 19 predicted proteins | sample 1950781 | NCBI WGS metagenome assembly ULJH01 (sample SAMEA4835462, study PRJEB28245) | human gut metagenome | biome: gut microbiome; material: fecal sample | place: Denmark | collected 2008 | reverse complement strand
GCAGGAATGACTGGATCTATGCGGACGGAGCAGGACAGACGTGTCTTTTCTATTCGGAATATGCAAGAGTTACAGGAGAAAGGGGACGAGAAGCCATATCTCTGGCGGAGCGTCAGATGTCTCTTTTCCTGAAGAACGGGATGGATGAGAGAAGCGGGCTTCCTTATCACGGCTACGATGAGAAAAGCGGTGTCAAATTCGGAATCATCGGATGGGGAAGAGCTGTCGGATGGCTTCTTCTCGGACTTTCCGGAGAGAGCCTGCAGGAGATGGGAAACCCGGAAATTACGGCCCGGACGGAACGGATGCTCGGTGAAATTCTCGAAAGGATCCGGGAGGATCATCTTTTCTCCTGGCAGCTGGACTGTCTGGAGGGGCCTGCGGATACCTCGGCCACGGGGATGATCTGCTACAGTCTTCTTCAGATGAAGAAAACGGGGAGCAGCGAAAAGGTGAAGCGGGCTCTGGAGCAGGCGGCAGAAAAGCTGTTTTCGATGGTTTCGGAGGATGGAAAGATCGGACAGGCTTCGGCGGAGTGCACGGATTTTGCCCAGTACCGGCAGCAGTATGGGAATTATCCCTGGGGACAGGGAGCTGTACTTGCGTTTCTTGCGTGCTTTGTCCGAAAATGAATCCGGCCAGAAGTCGGGCTGCCTGTCTGGTGCAGAGGGGAAAGTTACTTTTTAATGCTTGCGCAGTCGTATCTGCGGCGTGAAAGGATCACATGATTATTGTTGAAGTGAAGGGCGGACTGGGAAATCAGATGCAGCAGTATGCGCTGTACTGCAAGCTGAGGAGCCTTGGAAAGGATGTAAAGCTGGATCTTTCCTGGTTCGATGAGGACAATCAGAAGAATATGCTGGCTCCGAGAAGCTGCGAGCTTCTGAAATTCCGGAATCTTCCGTTTGAGGAGTGCACGGAGGAGGAGAAAAAAGCGCTTCTTGGCAGCAGCTCTTTCTGGGGAAAGGCGGCAAGAAAGCTGCATCTGGGCGGGAAGGCAGCCGGAAAGCGGTTTACGGAGAGCCGGATGTATCATCCGGAAATTTTCGGACTGGAGGATGCCTATCTCGATGGTTATTTTGCCTGCACGAAATATTATGAGGACATCCTGGGAGAGCTCCGCAAGGTGTTTGTTTTTCCGGAGAGCGCAGAGCCTGCCGTGAATGCGGCAAACCAGGCGGTCATCACGGAAATGGAGGATGCATACACCTTTTCCTGTGCCGTGCACATCCGGAGAGGGGATTACCTGGATCCGGAAAACGCACCCCTCCTTGGAGGAATCTGTACGGAGAGCTATTATCAGGGAGCCATTGATTTCCTGGAGCGCGCTGTGGAGGCTGCAAGGAGCGGAAGGAGAATTCATTTTTATGTCTTTTCCGATGATCCGGGCTTTGCACATGCCTGCCGGTTCGGCAATCTGGGCGAGGAGATCACGGTGTGCGACTGGAATAAAGGGGAGGACAGCCTGCTGGATATGCAGCTGATGATGCACTGCAACGGTGTGATCGCAGCAAACTCTACCTTTTCGTTCTGGGGAGGGCGGCTGAATGCCAGAGAACCGAAGATTCTGATCCGTCCGCTTCGTCACCGCAACAACCAGATTCCGGATCCGGAAGCAATGCGTGACTACTGGAAGGGCTGGACACTTGTAGATACGGATGGAAAGGCGCTATAATCATGGCTTGGAGAGTTCTGAAATTTGTGAGAGGAAACAGGAAATGGGAAAGATTATTTTAACCGGTGACCGTCCGACGGGGCGTCTTCACATCGGACATTATGTAGGATCTCTGCGCCGTAGAGTGGAGCTGCAGAACGGCGGCGATTACGACGAAATCAATATCATGATCGCAGATGCACAGGCGCTGACGGACAATGCGGACAACCCGGAGAAGGTGCGCAAGAATATCATCAACGTAGCATTGGATTATCTGTCTGCGGGAATTGACCCGGAGAAGACGACGATTCTGATTCAGTCGCAGATTCCGGAGCTGACGGAGCTGACCTTCTACTATGCCAATCTGGTGACAGTGGCAAGACTTCAGAGAAACCCTACGGTGAAATCGGAGCTTGGCATGCGCGGCTTCGGCGGCAGCATTCCTGTCGGCTTCTTCACCTATCCGATTTCACAGGCAGCGGACATCACGGCGTTTAAGGCGACCACGGTTCCTGCAGGCGAGGACCAGGAGCCGATGATTGAGCAGACGAGAGAAATCGTCCGCAGCTTCCATCATACGTACAACTGTGAGGTCCTCGTGGAGCCTGAGATTCTGCTTCCGGAGAATCAGGCATCCATGCGCCTTCCCGGAACAGACGGCAAGGAGAAGATGAGCAAGTCTCTCGGCAACTGTATCTACCTGTCCGAGGAGCCGGATGATATCAAGAAGAAGGTCATGAGCATGTTCACGGATCCGGATCATCTCCGGATCGAGGATCCCGGAAAGATCGAAGGCAATACAGTCTTTACGTATCTGGATGCGTTTGTAAAGCCGGAGCATTTTGAAGAGTTCCTTCCGGACTATGCAAATCTGGATGAGCTCAAGGATCACTACCGCCGCGGCGGACTTGGCGACGTGAAGGTCAAGAAGTTCCTGAACAGCGTTCTTCAGACAACGCTGGAGCCGATCCGGAATCGCCGTCATGAATATGAGAAGAATATTGATTATGTTTACGAGGTTCTGAAGAAGGGCTCCGAGAAGGCGGAGGAAACTGCTGCGAATACCCTTCATGAAGTCAAGGAAGCGATGAAGATCAATTACTTTGATGACAAGGAGCTGATCCTGCAGCAGCAGAAGGAATTCGATGAGGCTGCAAAGGAGAGAGAGGCACTGGAGGCCCGCAAGGCGAGAAGCCGTGCAGCAGCGAAAAAGGCCTGAGAAGGAAGATCGGAGTAAGAGGTTTTAAGTTAAGAAGGCTTGATAAGAAACCTGATTTCAGAAAGTCAAATGATCACAGGAGGAGACAGGCAATGAAGATTCTTGTAACAGGCGGTGCAGGTTTTATCGGAAGTCATACCGTAGTGGAGTTGCAGAATGCAGGGCATGAGCCGGTCATTCTGGACAATCTCTACAACGCAAGTGAAAAGGTTCTCGGACGAATAGAAGCCATCACAGGGAAGAAGGTTCCCTTTTATCAGGTGGATATCCGTGACCGCGAGGGTCTGAACAAGGTATTTGATGCGGAAAAGCCGGAGGCAGTCATTCACTTTGCAGGGCTGAAGGCTGTCGGCGAATCGGTGAAGAAGCCGTGGGAGTACTATGACAACAACATCACAGGAACCCTGACTCTGGTGGATGTGATGCGTCAGCACGGCTGCAAGAATATTATTTTCTCCTCATCGGCAACGGTATACGGCGATCCTGCTTTTGTACCGATCACGGAAGAGTGCCCGAAAGGACAGTGCACGAACCCTTACGGCTGGACGAAGTCCATGCTGGAGCAGGTTCTGACAGACATTCAGTTTGCAGATCCGGAGTGGAATGTGATTCTGCTTCGCTACTTCAATCCGATCGGTGCGCATAAGTCCGGAACGATGGGCGAGAATCCGAACGGCATTCCGAATAACCTGATGCCTTACATCACACAGGTTGCTGTCGGCAAGCTGGAGAAGCTTCACGTATATGGCAACGACTATGATACTCCGGACGGAACCGGTGTCCGTGACTATATCCACGTGGTTGATCTTGCAAAGGGTCATGTCTGCGCACTGAAGAAGCTTGCTCCCGGATCCGGCCTCAGCATTTATAACCTGGGAACCGGAGTTGGCTACAGCGTACTGGATATCGTGAAGAACTTCGAAGAGGCAACCGGAATCAAGATTCCGTACGTCATTGACGGAAGGCGTGCGGGCGACATTGCTACCTGCTACTGCTCTGCGGCAAAGGCAAAGGCAGAGCTTGGCTGGGAAGCCCAGTATGGAATTCGCGACATGTGCGAGGATTCCTGGAGATGGCAGAGCCAGAACCCGAACGGATACGATGACTGATCGGATCGCATAAGCAAACAGGGAATAAACATCAGCGAATGAGAACGGGCGAAAAGCGAGCGTGAAAATACCGCTTGATTTTTCGCCCGTTTTTTGTACATGATACTGAGTACAGGTTATTGGCAGCAGGAAGCGGATATCCGGAAATGGCAGGATAAACAATGTTTCGATTATGGGCAAAGGAATGGGACGGGGGACACCTCCTCCGTGAGATTACAATAGAGGATGGCTCGGAGGAGACAAGAACCCATAAGGTCTTTCACGCATTGACCAGGGCTTGTCATGAATTCGATCTGCCGGAGCCGATCTGGCTGGATCAGAACATACGGGATTTTCAGAGACGAGCCAAGTGCCGCTTCTCGAAGGACAGCTTTGTGGAAGAGCTTCCCTTTGACTATCTGGAAATTGAAATTGTGGAAGAGGATCCGGATTTCTATGGATAGACAGATGAAAAGAAAAGCACCTGGTTCGGAAACTAAGAACGGAAAGCCCTTTGTACCGATCCGGACAAAGATCTTTGCAGGTTGTGTGACGATCGCTATTCTTACAGAAATGCTTGTATTTACCGCGGTATTCTCGACTTATCGGCAGAATGCAAGGAAGCAGTATTATCAGCAGACACAGCAGGCGATTACACTGCTCTCGGACAGCATGCGGAAAAACCTGGCAGAGATGGAAGAAGCATAAGGTGGGAAGCTATTTCTTCGGCTTTGTAAACGGGAAAGCGCAGTTCAATTTTGTCTGGGAATTCATCAAAAAGCTTCCGGATATTGACACCAGTCTGTGGATGCATGATATTTTCCATTCGGATTTTACCCCGTATGACACGGAGGAAATTGAGATCCTGAAGGACTGCAACAAGGATAAGAAAATTTTCTGACATTCATAAATAGGTAAAGGAAAACAGGATGAGCAGATACGAGGATGTTATTTATAAGATGACGGATACGCATCCGTTGTATTTTGATCTGGAGGTCCCGGAAAATGTGGAAAATCCGCCGCTGATTATGTGGATTCATGGGGGCGGCTGGAAGGACCTGAACCGGAAATGGAATCTGGTGTCCAATATGAGTGGACGCGGATATGCAGTGGCATCCATCGATTATCGTTATTCGGATGAAGATTGCTTCCCCGCGGATATTATAGACTGCAAGGATGCTCTCTGGTATCTGAGAAAGCACGCCGCAGAATATGGCTATGATCCGGAGAAAATGATAGTGGCCGGAGATTCCGCCGGAGGACATCTTGCAGAGTTGGTCGGAGTTTCCATCGGGAACCGGGACTGGGAACGGGAAGATGAGGCAGACTATGGCGTTTGCGCCGTGATCAGCTTTGCAGGGGCTGTCATGTTGAGAAATGATAAGCTCGGAATTGATAACAAGGTTCTTACACAACTGATTGGTGTGGATTCCAGGACCAAGACCTATCTGAGCCGGGTGCAGGCAGCAAGACCGGTCAATTATATCAATGGAACCGAACCGCCGTTTCTTCTGGTATATGGAACGGAGGATGAGTATGTGGCACCGCGAGATCCGAGAACGTTAAGAAACGCACTGGAAGAAGCGGGCGTTCCGGTTCACATGTATTACATTCCGGGCGGCCATCACGGCAATGCCGGAAAGCTGGTGGATGACATTGTCTGCGAATTCCTGGACTACTATGTGAAGAATGAGCCCACCGTTGTAATACCGGAGCTTCAGAAATGCCATGACCGCACCGTTCCGCTTACAGAGCGTTATATTGCAGCGGAGTGACGAGGGTGAGATTCGGAAGCGGATCAGGAAGAGGATGGAAGCTGCATATCGTTAAGCAGCTTCGCATCCTTTTCTGTGAGTGTGATGTCCAGCTTTACTCCCTCCGGAAGATATTCCACACGGCTGTCCGGATATTTCTTCTGCATTTCATTCAACAGGCCGCCGCAGGAGTAGGGGAGCAGGTAGGTGTGCTGCTCCTTTTTGCCATCGAGCGTCTGATCGAGCAGATCAAGGAGCGGCTCATACCCATCGCGGTTCCTTGCGGAGAAGTAAATGTGATCCGGGAACGAGCGAAGAACCGGAAGGTCTTCACAGAGATCTGCCTTGTTATAGACAACAAGAGTCGGAATGTCGGAGGCACCGATTTCATCCAGGGTTCTGCGGGTGACCTTCAGCTGCTCCTGCCATTCCGGGTCGGAATAGTCCACAACCTCCACGAGGAGGTCCGCATATTTCACCTCATCCAGGGTGGAGCGGAAGGCCTTTACCAATGTGTGCGGAAGGTCGGAGATAAAGCCAACGGTATCACTCAGAAGAAACGGAGAATGTCCGGGAATCCGGATGCTGCGCACGGAGGTGTCCAGCGTGGCAAAGAGCATGTCCTTTTCCAGTACGGTTCTGTCCTGGGCAGAGTCGGAAGGATTCGGACACAGGGACAGCAGACCGTTCATCAGAGTGGATTTTCCGGCATTGGTGTAGCCGACAAGAGAAACGAGCGGAAGGCCGCTCCGGAGTCTGCGGCTTCTCTGTGTGGAGCGCTCCTTCTCCACCTCCTTCAGCTGACGGTTGATTTCTGCAAGCTGGTGCTCGATGTGACGACGATCGAGCTCCAGCTTTTCCTCTCCGGCACCTTTGTTGGAGAGGCGGCCGGAGCCTCCGCCCTGGCGGCTTAGGTTCTTGCGCATGCCGACGAGTCTTGGCAGCATATACTGGAGCTGCGCAGACTTCACCTGAAGCCTTGCCTCGCGGGTTCTTGCCCTTGTGCTGAAAATCTGCAGGATGATGCCGGTGCGATCCATGACCTCAGTATCCAGAAAATCCTCGAGATTCCGGACCTGCATGGGAGTCAGGGACTCCTGAACAATCACAATATCCGCATCGTCCGCAAGGACAGCGGTTTTGATTTCCTCTACCTTGCCGCGGCCGAACAGAGTCTTCTGTGTGACGACCGGCGCATTCTGGACAATGGAGGACGTCACCTCCAGATCACAGGCCTCTGCAAGCTGCGCAAGCTCCTTCATGGAGGAGAGGTAGCGCTCCGGCGACTTTTCTGTATTCAGGCCGACGAGGACGGCTCTTTTCTTTTCGGCTGACGGCTGCAGTTCAATCATTTCTGTTTTCCTTTAAATCTTTTATTCCTTATGTTGCAATACATAGCATTCGTATTTGTCAGATGTTCTTATTAGATCACAAATGTTGCAAAAATCGAACACACTTTGAACACAATTATCCAGTATACTCAGAATTGTTTTAAAGGAAACCAATCGAGAAATCAGTTTGAGAAGCATTTCGCAATATATTTCGGAATGAATCAGTGATAGATTGAGCAGGAAAGTGAGGTATCTACCATGTCGGATGAATTCAATGAGAATCTGAATCAGAACAACAATGGAGCAACCGGGCAGACCGGAAACGGAAATTATCAGTACCACAGCAGTTATTCGACCGGATATCAGTCAAACGGCAGCGGCGCCTCTTACCAGGCGGGCGGAAACGGTTCGTATGATCCGAACGGAAACGGCGGAAAGAAGCGTGGCGGGAAGAAGCATGGCGGTATGGCGGTCATTGCGGTTCTTCTTGCGGCGGCAGTCGGTGTAGCCGGCGGCTTCTATGCCAGAGATCTGATGCAGGGAGAGACTCCTGCGAAGACGGAAGAGAGCGCTGCCTCGGGAAGCACCGAGGAGAACAAGAGCCTTGCGGAGGCTTCGGAGAACGCATCGGATTCTTCTGAGAGCAACGGGACACAGAAGAAGGCAAGCGATGAGCTCAAGACTACTACCGGCTCTGCGGTTGTGACAGATGTCACGCAGGTCGTTGAGGATGTTATGCCCTCTGTAGTATCGGTCTACAACAATTTTACCCAGACCACACAGTACTTCTTCGGACAGACCTATGCGCAGGAAGGAACCTCCACGGGTTCCGGTATCATCATTGCGAAGGATGAGGACAACGGAGAGCTTCTGATTGCAACGAACAATCATGTGGTAGAGGATGCGGACAGCCTGGAGGTTCAGTTTATTGATGAGTCCACGGCAGAGGCGAAGATCAAGGGAACGGATGCCGGAAATGATCTGGCGGTCATCGCCGTCAAGCTGAAGGATATCGACAGTGACACGATGAATCAGATTGAGGTAGCTACTCTCGGGGATTCGGATGAGCTGAAGATCGGCGAGCCGGTGGTTGCAATCGGCAACGCTCTTGGTTATGGACAGTCGGTTACAACCGGTGTTGTCAGTGCTCTGGAGCGTGAGCTTCAGGTAGAGAACGTATCCGGAACCTTTATTCAGACAGATGCAGCCATTAACCCCGGAAACTCCGGCGGTCCCTTGGTTGACTTAAACGGCAACGTGATCGGCATCAACTCCAGTAAGATCGGCGGAGAAAAGGTAGACAGCATGGGCTTTGCCATTCCGATCTCCAGAGCCGTTCCGATCATTGAGGACCTGATGAATCAGAAGACCAAGGAAACCGTGGCTGAGGAAGACAGAGGCTATCTTGGAATCAGCGGTGTCAGCGTGACCAGCCAGGTTTCCAGTGCATACAGCATGCCGCAGGGCGTGTACATTGCGCAGATCATCGATGGCGGCGGAGCTGCAGATTCGGACCTTCAGAAGGGTGATATCATTACGGCAATTGAAGGAACGTCGGTTACCGATATGGAAACTCTGCAGAAGCAGCTGACCTATTATGCAGCCGGTGAGACGATCAAGCTTACCATCGAGAGACAGGATGGCACGGGAGCTTATGACAAGCAGACGGTTGAGGTAACTCTTGGAGATAAGAGTGCTATCGAGAACTACGAGGACAGCCAGAGTTCCCAGAAGAGTCAGAGCAATAAGCACAGCTTCGGCTACAACAACGGGAAGAATTCGGAGGATAGCTCCTCGGAGAGCACGGAAGAGGATTCCGACAGTCAGGACAGCAGTAAGCAGGCAGAAAACGGACAGGGCAGCACGGAAGAAGCAGAGTCCGGTCAGTATTATTCCTTCCCCTTCGGAGATCTCTTCGGACGGAACTAAGACAGAGAGTGACCGGGGAGAAAATCCGGGTCACAGAATATAAGCGATAAAAGAAAAGGGTGCCGCAGCGCGGATCGGAGAAAATCCGAAAAGCGCTGCGGCCCCTTTTTTACTCGTTTGTTCTGTGAAATTGTGACGGGAAACGGAACTTCGAAAAAGCTCCTCAGAATTCCAGCTCGGTTCCGGTCAGAAGGCGATATGCCTCGAGATACTTGGCAATGGTCTTGTCAATAACTTCCTGAGGAAGATTGTAATCGCTGTCCGGATTCGCCTTCAGCCAGTCACGTACGAACTGCTTGTCAAAGGAGGGCTGGGAATGACCGGGCTCGTAGCCTTCTACCGGCCAGAAGCGGCTGGAGTCGGGAGTCAGCATCTCATCGGCAAGAATAACCTCGCCGTCCTCATTCAGACCGAATTCAAACTTGGTATCGGCAATGATGATGCCTCTGGTGCGTGCGTAATCGGCACACTTGACATAAAGGGCAATGGTTGCGTCCTTGATCTTCTTTGCATATTCCTCACCGTGGCCGGGGAATGCCTTCTCAAGAACTTCAATGCTCTTCTCGTAGGAGATGTTCTCGTCGTGATCACCGATTTCTGCCTTGGTGCTGGGAGTGTAGATCGGCTCAGGCAGCTTGTCGCATTCCTTCAGGCCTTCCGGAAGCTGAATGCCGCAGACAGTGCCGTTCTTCTTGTAGCTTTCCCAGCCGGAGCCGGTGATGTAGCCGCGCACGATGCACTCGATGGGGATCATGGTCAGCTTGCGGCACAGCATGCTGCGTCCGCGGAACTCCTCCGTGCGGAAGAACGCAGGCATATCATTTACATCTACACTGAGCATGTGATTCGGGATCACATCTTTGGTATAGTCAAACCAGAAACGGGACATCTGGGTCAGAACCCGGCCCTTGTTGGTTACCTTGTTCTTCAGAATTACGTCAAATGCAGAGATACGATCGGTGGCATACATGATCAGAGAATCGCCGATGTCGTAAATCTCGCGTACTTTTCCTTCCTTGACAGGACTAAACTGCTCCATGTGTTCCTCCTTATGTGCCGCAGCGCGGCAGTACTGAATGATTCGCCACAGTTAAAAGTATAGAAGGTTCAGAAAGTTCGGCAAGCTTTTTTGCAAAACTCCTGTGCCGAAAATAACGGTGAAATTACTGTCATATTTTTGTAAAATTAACAAGAGGACATCGAAATACGAAAAGAAGCGGGAAATCAGAGCATGAAAAATACAACCATCGGCATTCTGGCACACGTGGATGCCGGAAAGACAACGTTATCGGAGAGTATCCTGTTTCAGACGGGAGCAGTAAAAAAGCGGGGACGCGTGGATCATGGCGACGCGTTTCTGGATACGGATGAAATGGAGAAAAAGCGGGGGATCACGATTTATTCGAAGCTTGCAAGATTTCGGATCGGTGATCGTCCGTTTACCATTCTGGACACGCCGGGCCATGTGGATTTTTCTCCGGAGATGGAGCGCGTGCTGCGCGTTCTGGATGCAGCGGTGCTGGTGGTCAGTGCCGCAGATCTTACCGCGCAGCAGGGTGCGGATCCGCAGGTGAGAGTTCTGTGGAAGCTTCTGCAGCATTATGAGGTTCCTGCTTTTCTTTTTATCAATAAGATCGATCAGCTGCTGCCGCGGGTTCCAGAAGGGGAAAAGGCAAAGCCTGCGGAAGTGCAGGACGTCTGTGAAAAGCTGTTCGGGCTTCTTCGAAGCGATCTGGGGCAGGGGCTTGTCCGGTTTGATGAGAGGCAGATCTGCGAGGACAATGAAGAAGGGATCGCAGTCTGTGATGATGCTCTGATGGAGCGCGTGCTGGAGAGCGGTCACGTGGAGCAGGCGGATGTGAGCCGTCTGATTCGGGAGAGGAAACTCTTTCCTGTCTACTGCGGCAGCGCCCTGAGAAACGAAGGAACGGAGGCTCTTCTGGAGGGACTGTCGCTGTTTACGGGAGAAGCAGTTCCTGCAGCTTTTTCGGAGGAGCAGGAAGAGAATCTGCCGTTTGGTGCGTTTGTCTATAAGATCACAAGAGAAAACGGGACAAGGCTCACCTGGATGAAGATCACTCAGGGCACGCTTTCCGTAAGGGACAGTGTGCGGGAAGTCATGCCGCAGGCTGGAAATATGCTGTTTTCTTCGGAGCAGGGATCCCTGGCCCTGGATGGTACAGAGGGAATGGAGGATGCCGATGAGACTTCCCTGCAGGAGCGGGAGACCTCAGAGAAGATCAGCGAGCTGCGCCTGTATTCCGGTGACCGGTATGAGGTCAGAACCAGCGTCTGCGCAGGAGAAATTGCAGCGGCAGCAGGGCTTTCCTATACCTCCGCGGGAGATGGCCTCGGCGTGGAGGAGAACAGGAAGGAAGAAATCCTGACGCCGATTATGACGAGCAGCGTGACCGCGACAGACCGCTTCGGAAAGCCGGTGGATGATTTTACGCTGCTGAAGGCTCTTCGGGAGCTGGAGGAGCAGGAGCCGATGCTCCATGTCGAAAAGGAAGAAGAAACCGGAGACATCACCGTTCGGATTATGGGGGCGGTGCAGATTGAGATTCTGAAGAATCTTCTCCGCGAGAAGAACGATCTTCGTGCAGAGTTCGGCCCGGGCAGCATTGTCTATCAGGAAACCATCCGGCGTCCGGTGGAGGGCGTAGGTCACTTTGAACCGCTGCGGCATTACGCGGAGGTCCATCTTCTTCTGGAGCCGGGAGATGCGGGAAGCGGGATCACGTTCGAGAACCGCTGCATTCCGAATACGCTGGAGCGCAACTGGCAGAACCTGATTCTCTCGCAGCTGGCAGTAAAGAGCTTCAAGGGGGTGCTTACCGGTTCGGGACTCACGGATGTGCATATCTGCCTCCTCGGCGGAAAGGCCAATAAGAAGCACACCTCCGGCGGTGATTTCCGGAAGGCGGCATACGCGGCTGTGCGGCAGGGCCTGATGATGGCAGAAAATATTCTGCTGGAGCCGGTTCTGAATGTGACGCTGGAAATTCCTTCGGAAAATGTGGGCCGGGCGATGACGGACATCAGTCAGATGCACGGCAGGTGCCAGCCTGCGGAGTTTCGCGGTGAAGAGGCGGTTCTGGAGGGATCGGTGCCAGCCTCGGAGCTTGGCGATTATGCGGCGCAGGTTGCGGGCTACACAGGAGGGAGAGGCCGGCTGTCGGTATCCTGGAAGGGGTATGAGCCGTGTCATAACGCCAGAGAAATCATCGAAGAGAAGAAGTATGATCCGGATACGGACCGCAGGAATCCTACCTGGTCCGTGTTCTGCTCCCATGGAGCAGGGACCGTGGTTCCTTGGGACAGGGTTCGGGATTATATGCATGTGGACACCGGCTGGAAGTCGGAGCCGGAGGATTCGTCCTCAAAGGCAGCGTATCGTTCGGATGATTATTACACCTTTACGGGCACCCACACAGAGGAAATCGAGCTGGATCGCCCCGAGGATGGAGTGGAGAAGGATCACTCTGCACATCGGGAAAAGAGCAGGGATTTCAGAGAACGGCAGCAGGCCTTTCGCTCGGAGGAGGATGAGCTGAAGAGAATTTTTGAGAAAACCTACGGGCCGGTCAAAGAGCAGCTGCGTCATCCGGACAATGTGAGGAGAGGAACCGTGCTCCCTTCGGAGGAAGCGGGAAACGAAGAAGCGGTGCAGGGGATTTTGGCGAAAGCGGTGCAGGGGATTTCGGCGGAAGCGGCACAGGGAAACGGGAAAGCTGCGGGAAGCGAGGCTTCCGCACGATCCGCGAAAAAGGCTGCCCGTAAGGAAATTCAGGAATTCCTTCTGGTGGATGGCTATAACATTATTTTCGCCTGGGAGGAGCTGAAGGAGCTGGCACAGACAGATATCAAATCCGCCAGAGACCGCCTTCTGGAGATCCTGTCCGATTACGCCGGATATTCCGGTGTCAATGTCATAGTGGTCTTCGATGCATACCGGATTCCCGGAGGTAAAGGAGAGGTTTACCGGCATCATAACATCGATGTGGTTTATACCAAAGAAGCAGAAACGGCGGATCTTTACATTGAGAAGACCGCGCACCGGCTGTCGAAGAACAACCGCGTCACGGTGGCAACGGGTGATTTCGTCGAGCAGGTTATTATTTTCGGTGCGGGAGCCTTTCGGCTCTCGCCGAGAGGCCTTCTGGAGCAGATTCTGTTTGCAGCCGCTGAGCTGCGGGAGAAATATCTGACAGATTGAGAATGAGGAAAAGTATCATGCAGGAAAGACGATTCTCAAACAGGGAGCTGTGTGCGCTGATCGTGCCGCTCCTGTTCGAGCAGTTTCTGAATTTACTGGTCGGAATGGTGGACATGGTCATGATTGCCGGTGCGGGAGAGGCGGCCATGTCCGGTGTTGCCATTGTCAATGAGATCAACAATCTGGCCATTCAGGTGCTTGGCGCCATCGGAGGCGGCGGTGCGGTGATCATTTCCCAGTATCTGGGCTTTCGTGACAGGAAAACCGCCAATAAAGCGGCCAGCCAGCTGTTCACGCTGACGATTCTGATTTCGGTTCTGATCGGAGCGGTATGCGTCATTTTCCATTCCCCGATTCTGGAGGCACTGTATGGGAGTGTAGAGGCCGATGTCATGGAGAGTGCGAAAACCTATTTCTGGATCACGGCACTCTCGTTTCCGTTCCTTGGGCTCTACAACAGCGGAACGGCGATTTTTCGTTCGATGGAAAAAACAAATGTGACGATGTATGCATCCATCCTGATGAACGGAATTAACCTGGTCGGGAACTATATCGGTGTTTACCTGCTGCATCAGGGAGTAGCCGGCGTGGCGGTTCCGACACTTCTCTCGCGAATAGCGGCAGCTGCGCTGATGATGGGACTTTGCCTTGGAAAACGTTATGAGCTTCATGCGAGGCTTCCGGAGATTCTGCACTGGGATTCGTTCATTCAGCATAAGATCATTTCCATTGCACTTCCGAACGGAGTGGAGTCCGGAATGTTTCAGGTTGGAAAAATACTGGTCTCTGCTATCATTGCAACGTTTGGGACGGCCCAGATCGCGGCCAATGCGGCGGCAGGAGGGCTGACTTCGCTTTGCTACACAACGGAGTGCGCCATGCAGCTTGCGATTGTAACGGTGATCGGGCAGTGCGTCGGAGCCAATGACTATGAGGAAGCCCGCTATTATGTGAAGAAGATGATGGGGATTGCCTGGGCGCTGGCGATTCCGTCCAATGCGCTTCTGATGGCGATTTTCCCGTATGCCATCCGGATCTACAGTCTGTCCGCGGGAACCGAACAGATTGCAAGGACCATCACACTGATGGAATGCGTGGCAATTGCGTTTATCCATACGCCGGCCTTTGTGCTTCCCTGCGCGCTCCGGGCTGCCGGAGATGCAAGGTACACCATGATTTTCGGTGTGATTTCCATGTTCCTTGCCCGCGTTGGCTGTGCCTGGCTTCTGGGACAGGTGTTCGGCCTGGGTGTTGTGGGAACCAGAATTGCCATGTACGTGGACTGGAGCCTTCGGTCTGTCTTTTTCCTCTGGAGATTCCGAAGCGGAAAATGGACGAAGTTCCGCGTGGTGGGAAAAACGAGCTGAGGACCTGTGTTTGAATTGTTACAAAAAATCTGTTGAATTGTAACAAAAACTCTTGCGTGCGGGTTGCGATTGACTTACAATTTGTTGTGTTAACCGAACAAGTCAATTACCACATCTTGAAGAATCTGCTGAATTCGGAATCATCTTCCGGATTTCCTGAAGGGGTTCGGAGGATGCCTGCAGCGGGGACATGCCAATGTGCTGCTATGTCAACTCTATTGAAGAACAGGGACGGGACCACGTTTCCAGTATTTTGCTCGAGGATCAGTATTTTGATTCCGAGGTGAATTTCTGCCGTGTATATGCGACAGATATTCTGCAGTATCTGGAACGCATTCTTCTTCGCGGAGGAATCTCCTATTTTGTAAAAGAAGAGAATTCGTCATTTTTGTCAAAATTATTCAGCATGCATCGAAGCGGCTTTATTGTTCGGATTAATTGCCGCGATATGGAAAAAGCTATGTATCTGACGGAGAATCTGCGTGGGATAGAGATCCTCGGCAGAATTCCGGAGGAGGAATGGACCCCCAGACGGGAGAGACTCTGGCGGGAAGAACGAGAACGGGAAGAACGGTATTATTATCGTGAGAGTGAATGGAGAGACCAGAGCTATTACTATGAAAGAACGCAAAGAGCGTGAGAACGGTCGTGCACAAGTACGTGAAAAAGGTCATGCAAAGGACCGGATCCAAGAACGTGAAATAGGTCATGCAAAGGATCGGACCAAAGAACGTGAAATAGCACATACAGGTAAAAAGAAGAAATCGGCCTGTCCGTATTCTTCAAAATGCGGCGGCTGCACCATGATTGATCTTCCAATGGAGCAGCAGCTTTTGAAAAAGAAAACCTGGGTAGAGGAGTGCATTGGGGCCTTCGGGCCTGTAGAGCCGGTGATCCGGATGAAGAATCCCTACCGCTATCGCAACAAGGTGACCAGTATTTTCGGACTGGACCGCAAGGGACATCCGGTCTGCGGCGTGTACCGCGCAAGGTCCCGTGAGATTGTTCCAGTGAAGGACTGCCTCATTGAGAACAAGAGGGCAGATGAGATTGTACAGGACATTTACGGACTTCTGGCATCCTTCAAGCTGCGCGTTTATGATCCGGTGACGGGTCTTGGCGTTGTAAAGGCCGTGCAGATCCGGAGCGCGCATGTAACAGGCGAGCTTCTGGTGACGATTGTGACGGCGGGACCGGTCTTCCCGTCCCGGAACAATTTTACAAAGGCACTTCTAAAGCTTCATCCGGAGATTACGTCCGTTGTTCAGAACATAAAGGACAATGACAGCTCCATGATCCTCGGAACCCGTGAAAAGGTTCTGTATGGGAAGGGCTATATTACCGATGAGCTTTGCGGAAAGAAATTCCGAATTTCTTCCAGATCCTTCTATCAGGTAAACTCCGTTCAGACGGAAAAGCTTTACAATATTGCGATCGATGCGGCAGGACTTACCGGGAAGGAACGGATTCTGGATGCATACTGCGGAATCGGAACCATCGGAATCTGCGCAGCAGACCGCGCAAAAGAGGTGCTGTCTGTGGAGCTGAACCCGGATGCGGCCCAGGATGCGGATGCCAATGCCCGTCTGAACGAGCTCTCCAATGTCACGGTTTATGCGGAGGACGCAGGCCGCTTCATGCAGGAGATGGCGGAGCAGAAGGCACCGCTGGATGTTCTTTTTATGGATCCCCCGAGAAGCGGATCTACGGAGGAGTTTCTGGAGGCTGCGCTCACCCTTTGGCCCGGGAAGATTGTTTATATCTCCTGTAACCCGGAGACACTCGGGCGGGATCTGGAGATCCTGACAAAGGGCGGCTACCGCATGAAGAAGGCAGTGCCGGTTGACATGTTCCCCTTTGTCGAGGACGTGGAGACTATCGTACTGTTAGAGCGGATGCGTTAAGAGCAGGATCCGCGTTACGGGATTTTACAGGATGAAGACAGGGGGACGGCTGAAATTGCCAGGCCTCATGCGGAGACTGAACTCGTCATGCAGAAACTGAATTCGTCATGCGGAAACTGAATTCGTCATGCGAAACTGAATTCGAAAAGTACCGCGTGATACAGGAAATAAATCATCGGGAATGAAAGCCGGCAGTTTGAAAATCGGAACTGCCGGCTTTATCAGGGTACGCCCGGCAAGCGTTGAGGTGAATTGAGGTGAGCTCGGAGGACTGCGGGGGCGCCCGGAAGCCTGGGGCATAATTGCGGAGACGATGCATCCCTGCCGAGGAAATTTTGTCTGCAGGGATGAAAAATGCCGTGGCGATGCATCCCTGCCGAGGAGATTCTGTCTGTAGGGATGAAAAATGCCGGGGCGATGCATCCCTGCCGAGAAGATTCTGTCTGCAGGGATGAAAAATCCCGTGGCGATGCATCCCTGCCGAGAAGGTTCTGTCTGCAGGGATGAAAAATCTCGGGGCGATGTATCCCTGTCGAGAAGATTCTGTCTGCAGAGATGAAAAATGCCGTGGCGATGCATCCCTGCCGAGGAAATTCTGTCTGCAGGGATGAGTCCGGCTGAGAATAATAATCCTTATGTTTAAGAAAAGTAAAAACAGGATGAATGAGCTCTCTGAAAAGCATCTCCAGATACTGAAAAAGCAAAATGGGGGATGCAAATGCCACCGGTCACAGACAGCCACCGGGCACAGACAGCCACTGACCAGAACGTAAATTTCAGAACAAACAGGAGGAAGGAAATGAAAGATACAAATGTATTGTCAGATACAAATGCAGCGGTAAATGTAAACTGGCTGGAGCAGCTCCTTCGCAACGCGGGAAAGCTGTTTCAGGACAGAACTCTGGCGGGGCAGACCAGAGAAAAGGGCGTGGCAGATTATGTGACGGCTGTGGATTATGAGGTGCAGCAGTACATCCGGACTCAGCTGGAGGAGCAATATCCTAGGATCCAGTTTCTGAGCGAGGAGAAAAGCAATGATGATGTGGATCGCAGCGGGCTTGTGTGGGTTCTGGATCCGGTGGATGGTACAACCAATCTGATTCACGATTACCAGGCAAGTGTAATCTCACTGGCACTGATGGATAAGGGGGAGTCTGTGCTGGGGATGATTTACGATCCCTACATGAATGAACTTTTTCTGGCTGAAAAAGGAAAGGGAAGCTTTTGCAACGGCAGAAGGATTCATGTCAGCCGGGCAGCATCGATGGAAGAATGTCTGATTGCAATCGGGACGTCGCCTTATTATAAAGAGCTGGCTGAGAAGAATTTTGATCTGTTCAAAAGGCTTTTTATGGACTGTCAGGATGTTCGCAGAAGCGGGTCTGCGGCAAGGGATCTTGCCTATGTGGCGTGCGGAAGACTGGACGGATATCTGGAGCAGAGACTGAAAATCTGGGATTTTGCGGCAGGAATGCTCCTTGTAAGAGAGGCAGGCGGCTGCGTAAGGGACTATCAGGGGGCGGATCTTGGAGCAACCATGACAGGGGATGTGGTGGCAGCGAATGCGGCCGTGTCAACGGTGATCAGAGAAAATTATCTGTAAACACGCATAAAATATGCCACTGGTTCGATACGCATTTTGCGGGAGGACTTGATTTTATATGGAACGAATTACGTCTCGTCGGCTCCTTCTTCGGAATTTCCACGATCAGCACCTTTGCAGAGTCTGCCTCCGGAATTGAGGCAGGCGGACGTACCGGCCTTACGGCAATTACAACAGGCTTCTTCCTGCTGTGCTGCTTCATCAGCCCTCTGTTCCTGATGATCCCCGGCGCTGCACTGGTTATCGTTGGCATCTCTCTTCTTGAGACTGCAAAGGGCCTTGATTTTACACCAGTAGAATTTCTTCCGGTTGCCAGCATGTGGCTGGTATCCATCTTCATGTATGATTATGTTGGCGGTATCGTAATCGGCATGTTTGTCTACATGTTCATCTCGATTCTGCGTGCAATCTTCGAGAAGGATAAGGGCCAGGTCCCGACACTGCCTGTCTGGACTATGACGGTGCTGATGAGTCTGTATTATATTTTCTGAAAACAGAATGAGATTCTGACGGATCGGGGAGCTGCTGGCCATCAGTCCACGGTCGCCTTCAGGCCCTCTTCATCCGTGATTTCGATCTGGCTTCGCGACACAATGCGAAGCAGTCCTTCCTCCTGCATCTGCTGAAGCATGCGGGAGAGGGAGGGCCTTGTGGTGTTGAGAAAGGCTGCCAGCTCCTCTCGGTTTAAGGAAAGAGAGACGATGCTGCTCCCGGATTGCTGCATTTCGGATTCTTCGAGAAGGAAGGCGGCAACCCGCTGCTTCAGGCTCCCCAACGTCAGAAGATCAATCTGCCGGTTGTCCTGATCAGACTTTTCTGCGAAAACATGGAGCATGTTGTAGACCACCTTGCTGTGATGCATGCAGCACCGATCGCACTGCCCGCCGAAAAACTCCTCCGGAACAGACAAAAGACGCACTCTGGTCATGGCCCTGGCATAGGAATTGTAGCCATCTGCAGCCAGGAAGAGCTCGGTTTCCCCGAAGCACTCTCCTTCACGGAGGACACGAATGCGGGTCAGCCTTCCGAGCGCATTGCAGCTTCCAAGCTCCACACTTCCTTCGAGAACAAAATAGAGCCTGGTCGGCTCGTCCTCCTGTCGATAGATCATCTGGCCTTTTTCGGAGGAAATCACCTTCCCTCGCGAGCAGTGGAGGCTCTTTTCGATTTCTTCATCGGAAAGTCCGTAAAAAATGGTCAGATTCTGTGCATTCATGCTGAAAGCTTTCTCCTCGTGGAAAAATCTGTTGTTTCGTAACATATGTTACATACTATTTTAGCGCAATCGGCTAAGATAACAACATCAGATGAAACGAAATCTGGTATAACTAATCAGAAGAGAACAAGAGGCCGAGAGGTCATGAAAGGAGAAATTATGAAATACAGATGCACAGTTTGCGGTCATATCTACGATGAGGAGAAGGAAGGCGTTAAGTTTGCAGATCTTCCGGAGGATTGGAAGTGTCCTACCTGCAAGGCTCCGAAGTCCAAGTTTGTTCCGGTTGAGGAAGAGGGACTTAGCTGGGCAGCAGAGCACGTCATCGGCGTAGCAAAGGATGTTCCGGAAGACATCAAGGCAGACCTTCGCGCAAACTTTGAGGGCGAGTGCTCTGAGGTTGGAATGTATCTGGCAATGTCCCGTGCAGCATTTCGTGAGGGATATCCGGAGGTTGGCCTTTACTATGAGAAGGCTGCTTATGAAGAGGCAGAGCATGCTGCGAAGTTTGCAGAGCTTCTCGGCGAGGTAGTATCTCCTTCGACGAAGCACAACCTTGAGGTTCGCGTTGCAGCAGAGAACGGAGCAACGGCTGGAAAGGTTGACCTTGCAAAGAGAGCAAAGGAACTGAACCTGGATGCAATCCATGACACGGTTCATGAGATGGCAAGAGACGAGGCTCGTCACGGAAAGGCATTTGCAGGACTCCTGAAGAGATACTTCGGAGAATAAGCTTCGGCGGTATTCACAGATATGGATTTGCGAGAGCGGTCAGCGGTAAGCTGGCCGCTTTTTTGCGCTGGAGTGATTCGTTTTATTTCCACCGAAGGAGACTGTAAAAAAGTGTAAAATTCCTGTTCCGTTGCTTGTATTTCGATTTCGGTGTGATACCCTTAAATCAGAAAATTGTCGGCATCTTTCGGAAATGCGGGGTGAACATATGGGGTTATATGAGTTACTGGGCATACAGGATAACTGGACGGATGCGGAGATTGCGACGTATTTGTCGATGCAGCGAGAGGCATGGAACAGAAAGCGTATCAGTACCAGGGAATCCGAGCGAAGAGAGGCGGATTTTCGGGTAAAACAGATCGATGTGCTGGAGGGAGCAGAAGCAAGGCTCGGAGATTTTATTCGTCCGGCACTGGTGATGAAGACGCTGTGCGCAGCGATGGACAACCGGTATTCGGATTATTATGGCCTGGAAGAAGGATTGGTCCGCAGCTGCAATCTTGGGAATTTCCGCAGTGAATTCCGGTCTGTGATGGCATATCTGGATCAGATTGGTGAAACGGAGCTGATTCGCGAATGGAAGGAAACACTGGCGCAGCTTGGCGTTGAGGTTCCGATGCCGAAAAAACGGAATT
>ULJH01002648.1_pt1 | contig 20748 bp, 20 predicted proteins | sample 1950781 | NCBI WGS metagenome assembly ULJH01 (sample SAMEA4835462, study PRJEB28245) | human gut metagenome | biome: gut microbiome; material: fecal sample | place: Denmark | collected 2008 | reverse complement strand
GTTATGAGCCGGATGCTCTAACCAACTGAGCTACTGGCCCCTATTCAAACCGCTTAGATATTATATAGTATTAACGGCGATATGTCAAGACATTTTTTGTTGTCGGCGATATGTTTTTGTGATATAATCAAAAAGAGGTGAGACAGATGCTGAAAAACGAACATATTGACTGCGGAAAGGAATTTGATTGGGGTCTTGCGAGTGCGGATTATGCAAAGTATAGGGATATTTATCCCAACGAATTCTACAACAAAATCGTTCACCTCGGCTACTGTAAGGACGGTCAGCACGTTCTTGATTTGGCAACCGGTACCGGCGTTTTACCTCGGAATATGTATAACTACGGTGCTGAATGGATTGGTACGGATATTTCTGAAAATCAAATTAAATATGCACGGGAATTGAGTCGGGGACTTAACATAAACTATATTATTTCATCAGCCGAAAACTTAGATTTTCCCGAAAACAGCTTTGACGTTATAACTGCTTGCCAATGCTTTATGTATTTTAATCAAAGTGTGCTGTTTCCTAAAGCGTATAAATGGTTAAAACCGAACGGACATTTTTTGATTATGTTTATGGCATGGTTGCCGTTTGAGAGTGAATTGGCAATGGAGAGCGAGAAATTAGTTCTCAAATATAATCCGTCTTGGTCGGGTAGGGGAATGACAAGATATGAGGTTACAGCACCCGAAATGTCTAAAAGCTTGTTTGATGTTGCAAACACGGTTTCGTTCGATATTGACCTGCCATTTACACGGGAGACTTGGCACGGCAGGGTTAAGGCATGCAGGGGAATAGGAGCTTCATATCTTAATACAGAGGAAATACATAATTGGGAGAAAGAGCATAAAAAGCTTCTTTCACGCTATCCTGAACATTTTACAATTCCGCATTATGTTACGATACTTGACCTGAAATGCAGGCCGAATGGCTGATGTATCTTTGTACCGTCTAACAGTCTCAAGGTGCATCTGTCTGTGCCGACTGAACGAGAAATATAATCACACAAATAGGAGGAACTCAAACTGAGTTCCTCCTTAATTTTATAATTTATTCGATTATTCCGGAAGTGTTTCAACTTCAATACTTGCTTCTACTATATGGGAGCTGTGAACCTTTTCATAAATAGGCTCAAGGCGTTCCTTTGTAAGCGGATATGCAAATTTGTAAAGAATGAAAATAAGTGTGTATGTAATTGCAGGGATAAGCGTACAAACCTTGAGAATACCCTCGCTGACACCCTCAACATAGCCTGCATTAGCCATTATCTGAACATCATAGCCAACCTTGCCGAGAAGCATAAGTCCGCCGTAGTCTGCGATTGTCTGTCCGAGCTTGCGACAGAAGGTATAAACTGCGTAAATTGCGCTTTCGCTCTTAATACCTGTTTTGTACTCCTGATAGTCAATAACATCCGCAACAACTGCCCAGTTTGTAATTGAAACGAAGGAGTAACCAAAGCCGATAATGAACAATAAAATCATAAACAGCCATGATTGATCTCTGCCGGGCTTGATAACAAAGCAAGCGATTGCAGCTGCGGCAGAGAAGAATGCACCAACTGCACTCAACTCTTTTTTGCCGTATTTCTTAACAAGCTTCGGAACAAACGGAATCATAAGCGCCATAGGAAGATACTGCGCGATCGTACCTATTACCGAAAGGCTTGTATTACAGAAATAGTTTTTGTAAAGGTATTGGTTAAGTGAAGCAAACTGAAGCTGACCGCTGATAAGAATGCCTGTAAGTGCAAGAACAACAAACGGTCTTGACTTGAGCATACCGAGATATGTCTTTTTAAGGTCGACATGCGGATCTGCCTCTGACGGTACACGTTCTTTGGTTGTTGCGTAGCAGGAGAAATAGAAAATAATTGCACACGCTGCCATAGCAACCGCAAATAAAAGCATGCCCTTTGAATTTGCAACGTTGTAAGTTCCGCCGTTTCCGTCGCTGACCTTTGTGTAGATGATGAAAGGTGCGAGGAGCAGGGGAGCAGCACCGCCGATTCCGCCGCCGATTGTCCTGAAAGTGGAAAGCAAGGTTCTGCCCTCGGGATCGTCAGTGATAACCGATGCAAGCGAGCCGAAAGGCACGTTCATTCCCGTGTAGAGCATACCGAACGCAATGTATGTAACATATGCGAACAGGAGAATTACCCAATCACGATTCGTGAACTTGCTTATATCCATAAAGCAGATAAGCTGGGATAAAGCAAGGGGAATTGCAAGCCACTTCAAATAGGAACGATATTTTCCGTCCTTGTTAGGTCTTTTTTTTGCAACAATCGAGCCCCACATCGGGTCATTGATAGCGTCCCAAAGACGGGTTATCAAGAACAGATTTGCGACCTTGTTGGTAGCAATTTGCAAAACATCCGTATAAAAGACTTTAAGGAACGACGAAACATATGTCAGCACAAACAGGTTACCTGCGTCGCCGAGCATATATCCCATGCCTTCCTTAATGCCGATTTTATTCGGATGAACGCTTTGGGTCTCGGTGTTGTTTTCTTTTGTTTTTTTCAATAGAATCACCCCTCAAATGATTTAAATCCATTATATCATTGTAGCAGATATAAATCAATCTGTAATTTGTAAGTTGACATTGATAAATAAATAATGCATAATATTATAAAATATTGTCACATAAATATAAGTTTGTTTTGTTGTATATTATGAGGGGGAAATATGATAACACTTTATATGTCGTTTATTGACGATGTATAATATCGACCAAAAAAATGAACAAGTAAATTCAGGAGGATTATTATGAAAAGTAAGACCAAAAAGATTTTAATAACTATTGCAGTTGTTTTAGCTGTAATTGTGTTGGGAGCCTTTGGAGTCTTTTATTCGGAAAGCACGGTATTTTCGGATTTGTTTTCGAAAAACCCCGAAAAGGAAGTACAGGTTTTAGAAGCGCAGTATAAAATAAATCATAAGGACAAAACACTGATCTTTCTCTGCTCGGCGTTACAGGATGACAGCTTGTATGAAAACAAAGAATACACGGAAAAGCTTGTTACATACGGCGAAATGTATTTGAAATCGGATGTAGGTAAATCCGATGTCAGCTTCCACAGTCAATATCTTACCGCCTTACAGGCTTTAGGAATGAATGAGAAATTTGAAACGGAATGTCGTGCATGGTTTTCAAATATAACAACCACAAAAGAGCTTGTATGGCTTTGTAACGCTCTTTATTCTGTAAATATAAACGGGGCAGACAGTGAAAAAGATTTTGTAAAAGCCTTTTCAAAAGAGGTTTTGGAAAGCGGAAAAATTTCAAGCGAAAATAAGCAGGAATATGATGAATTAGTAAGCAGATTTACCGAGCTTGCCAAAGAATAAACAGTAAAAAGACGATTGCAATGCAATCGTCTTTTTTGTTGATCTTTAGTACGGCATCTTATCTACTTTAACATACCAAACACAATGCGCCGATTCAGCTCCCACAGAGCAGTCTTATTGCTGTCGTATTGAAGTACCTTTTGGGCTTCCAAATATGGCAGCCAAATATATTCTGTATGTTCTTGAGACAATTGCAAAAAAGTGTTTGCCACTCTTACTGCAAATGTGTACTCAGGAATGACAAAACACTCTTTTCCCCATATTGCTTCTGCGTTCTTAAAGCAGTTGGAGGGTATGCTGCAGCAGGTATCGAGCTTGAAAAAGTTACAAGTCTTAGAAATTCCGGCTTCTTCAAAAGCTTCTCTTTTTGCCGACTCGATGATTGAAATATCCTCATCTTCTCCGCCGCCTGCTATGAATTGCCAAATGCCTATATCACGCCTGCGAAACAAACAGAATTGTGCTTTGCCGTTATCTATGCAATATGGAATGACCAATACCTGATACCTTGCTCGTGCCATTGTCCGCTCCTCTTTTAATAGCAATTTCAAATTATTATATCATACAAAGAAAATAACCGCAATCTTATGATTACGGTTATCAATGGCGGAAGCGGTGGGATTCGAACCCACGAGCCCGTGAAGGCTACCTGATTTCGAGTCAAGTTGCAAAAACCGAACTTGGCGGAATTTGACGGAAGATAACGGCAGATGCGAGAACCCCGAAAACGCCGTGTTTCAAGGCTTTTCGCATCCATTCGCATCAAAAATGCAGTGAAAATCCGAGTCCGAGAGTCTCCTCAGATTTTGCCGAGTTCTAACGGATTTTCGGAAAAGCCTATTAGAATTTTTGATAGAACCGAGCGATTTTTCGCCCCAAAATCACGCTTTTGGCAGTGCGTAAAAAGCACCGGTTATGCCGGACAACACCCAAAATCGTGTAGGTTAATTCGTTTCAAAAAGTGAATTTTCACAGAGTTTTCACTTTTTCGCTCTTGAAAGTGAAAAATCATTTTAAACACTGATAACACATATCCTCGACTAAAATAGAAGATTTATTCATTTTAGATGGGGGTTCCATCTCTTTACTTTGAAATGTCATAAAAATTATCACAAGTTTGTGTTGAAATGTCATTTCTATTGTGCTATAATTCATTTGAAAAGTTTTGACGGAGGAATTTTTATGCTATATCGTAAGATAGAATCTCTCATTGAAGAGCATTTAAAATCTGATTCTAAAAAGATTCTTTTAATCGACGGCGCACGTCAGATTGGCAAAACCTACATCATTAATCATGTAGGCAAAAAACTTTTTGAAAACTATATAGAAATCAATATGATTGCTGATTCTTTGGGCGACCGCCTTTTTGAAAATACTAAAACCGTTGAAGATTTTTATCTGCAAGTCAGTATGCTTGCAGGAAATAAAATGAAGAATAAAGAAAATACACTGATTTTTATTGATGAAATTCAGGCTTATCCTCATTTACTCACTCTGCTCAAATTTTTGTCGCAGGATAATAAGTTCACTTATATTGCAAGCGGATCGCTTTTAGGTGTTACGCTGTCGCAAACCACCTCGATTCCAATGGGGAGCATACGAAAGGTCAGAATGTTTCCGCTGGATTTTGAGGAATTTCTTTATGCTAACGGAATGAACGAACTTGCAATTTCCTCAATGCGCAAAAAGTTTGAGCGGTTTGAAGCATTAGATGAGTCCATGCACAATAAGATGATGGATTTATTCCGCAAATTCTTGCTTGTAGGTGGTTTACCCGATGCGGTCAATACCTATCTTGAAACAAAAAACATTCAGGCAGTCCGAGATATACAAAATGAAATTCATGATTACTATGCAGCAGATGCTTCCAAATACGATGATGAAATGAAGTTGAAAATTCGCAGAATTTATGACCTTATTCCCTCTAATATGGAGAATAAGAAAAAAAGAATTGTTGTACAAAGCATTGAGAACAAGAGGGGCAAGACGTTCAATAATTATGCCGATGAATTCGATTATCTTATAAGCGCAGGTATCGCACTGAATGTTCAGGCAATTTCCAATCCGACATTCCCCCTGATCGAATCTACCGGAAAGAATCTGCTGAAACTTTATCTGAATGATGTCGGTATTCTTACGGGTATTCTTTACGGAAATAACATCCGAGCTGTGCTGAATGATGAGAGAAGTATCAATCTGGGATCTGTTTATGAAACAGTTGTTGCCAGCGAATTAATCGCTCACGGTCATAAACTCTTTTATTATGACAATCGAAGCAAGGGTGAGGTTGATTATCTTATTGATGATTATGATACCCTTTCTGCCGTGCCAATTGAAGTTAAGTCCGGTAAGGACTATACCGTGCATAGCGCATTGAACACATTTGTTCAAAACGAAGATTATCATATCAAAAAAGCATTCGTTGTATCTAACGAAAGAAATGTCACACAAAACGGCAAAATAACTTATATACCAATCTACTATATTATGTTTTTTAACGCTGATTGGGGCAATAAAAATTTGCAGTTCTAAAATGAAAGTGTTATCGGTAAATCACCCTTGGTGCTCGGCACATCCGCTGTCTCTGTATGAGCGACCGCCTCTCTGCCTTTGACAGAGATAACCTCATCGTCCCGATTAGGGTGATATGATAATTCAACAATTAGTTAAAAAATAAACTTTTGAAATGTGTTAGAAAGAGGAATCCCCAATGGCTAAGAAAAAAGCAGAGGAAAAGATAAATATAGATTCGATACTTTTCAAGTGTCGCGATATATTGCGCGCAGCGAGAAATTCAGGATCGTTCTTTGAAAAGCGCGATATGATGCTGACTCTCGTATTTTTACGCTTTATCGGAGAAAAATTTGAAGACGGCGTAGCAAAGCTGCGCGAGGATTTAATTGCGCAGGGGCTTGATCCCGACGACGAAGAGATTTTTGCGGCATTCTTTGACGATGCTACATTTACGGACGGCACATACAATCTGCCGATTGAAGCACGCTGGTCAACTATTATAAACACACCGGCGCCGCAGTTAAATGTTGCTCTTGATACAGCGCTGCACAGCATTGCCACAAGCAGCAATCAGCTTCGCGGCTGCTTTGTTGAGGGTACATTTACCACCCGTAATTTGGCGGCGAATGATATAAAAAAGATTGTCGATGAAGTAAATAAAATCAGCCATAAAGCGTTTGGCGAAGAAAAAGACCTTATCGGCCATGTTTATGAATACTTCCTTAAAGAATTCGCGGTTAACGCTACCAAAGAAGAAGGCGAATTTTATACACCTCATGACATAGTTCAGCTTATCGCAACCATGATTGAACCGTTTGACGGAACATTGTATGACCCTTGTTGCGGTTCGGGAGGTATGTTTATTCAGAGTGCTGACCTTGTAAAAGCAAAGCTCGGAGATATCAGCCGAATCAATGTTTACGGTCAGGAAAAAGAGCCTGCAACCTATCGTCTTGCAAAAATGAATCTTGCTTTGCGCGGAATCAGCCATCACCTCGGCGGAGAGGCGGACTCTACATTCACGCACGATTTACATAAAGGTATCTACTTCAATTACATTATGGCAAATCCGCCATTCAACCTTAAAGGTTGGTATGACGAGAATTTGAAAAATGATTCTCGCTGGGCGGATTATGTAACTCCCCCGGAAAGCAACGCCAACTATGCTTGGATTTTGCACATACTTTCTCACCTGAAAGCTGCGGACGGAGTTGCAGGCTTTCTGCTCGCAAACGGTGCTTTGGGCGACAGCGATACTCTTGAAATCCGCAAAAGACTGATTCAAAATGATAAAGTTGAAGCAATTGTTATTCTTCCGCGTGAGCTTTTTATCACAACCGATATAAGCGTAACTCTCTGGATTTTGAACCAAAACAAAAAAGGCGGAAGCTATCACGGCAGAAATCTGCGTAACCGTGAGCATGAAATACTGTTTATGGATCTGCGCACATGGACAGAAAACCCCGTAAAGGGCGAAAATAAAAAGAAAGTCTTGCTTGACAGCAAGCAGATTCAAAAAGCCGCAGATATTTATCACACATGGCAAAACGAGGGTACAAACGGCACAGATTATGCCGTGCCGGAACTTTATCGCAGTGTCGGTATAGACGAAATCGAAAAGAACGGATGGAGTCTTGTGCCCAGCAAATATATCGAATTTATTGATCATGATCTGGATATTGATTACAATGCCGAAATGAGCCGTATTCAAAAGGAAATGCATGAAATATTAGAACAGGAAAAGCAATCTCAAAAGATGCTTGAAGGCGCCTTCAGGGGGATCGGCTATGGCATTGAGTAAGTATAAGTTGGGTGAGCTGATTAAACAGCGTAGAGAAAAATATGATGGTTCGGAAGAACTTCCTATACGAGGGGTTGCCCGAGAGGGATTTATCTCACCTAAACAAGATGGGGCAGATCTTTCAATCTATAATGTATATTATCTAAATGATTTCGTTTTTAATCCGGCAAGGATGGAATTGAATTCCATTGCTCTAAATATGTTTTGGAATAAAGCAATTTGTTCTTCGCTGTATGAGATTTTTTACGTTATCCATACGGACCTGTTGCTTCCCGAATACCTTAATCTTTTCATAAAACGAGATGAATTTGCGCGCAAATGCTGGTTTGAGGCGGTTGGCTCAGCACGTAACTATTTCCGGGTGGCTGATTTGTCAGAGTTTAACATTGAACTCCCCGACTTGTCGACACAACAGAAATATGTTGATATCTATAACGCTTTGGTCGCTAATCAGCAAGCTTACGAGCGCGGCTTAGAGGACTTGAAACTCACTTGCGACGCGTATATTGAGGATTTGCGGAGAAAAATGCCATGTGAAAAAATTGGTAAGTATCTAATTGAATGCAATGAGCGAAACGATATCGGACTAACAGTTGATAATGTTCGTGGAATTGCAACGAGCAAAGAGTTTATCGATACTAAAGCAAATATGGACGGTGTTCCTTTGAGTAACTATAAGATGGTTCGCCCGAATGAAATTGCTTATATTTCTGATACTTCTCGTAGAGGAGATAAAATTTCTCTTGCAATGAATTCTTCGGATGAAACGTATTTAGTATCATCTATTTCAACCGTATTTCGTACAAACAAGAAGTATCTTCTGCCTGAATATCTGTTTTTGTTTTACTCAAGAACTGAGTTTGACAGATATGCACGCTTTAATTCGTGGGGGTCTGCAAGAGAGACATTTAATTGGGATGATATGTGTGATGTCAAAATTCCCATTCCAGATATAGCAATCCAAAAGTCAATCGCAGAGATGTACACGGTATATAACAAACGCAAAAAAATTAACGAACAGTTAAAGGCTCAAATCAAAAACATTTGCCCTATTTTGATTAAAGGGTCATTGGAGGAAAACTGATTTTTTCATTTTCTTATTCATTGTAAGAAAGGATATATAAAATGGACATAAAAAGCGAATTACTTGACTACATAAATTGCAACGAAAATACCGGTGCTCTACTTTTGACAGGACCTTGGGGATGCGGAAAATCTTTCTTAGTGAAACAAATTGCCAAAGAATTAAATGACGAAAAGTCTGCGGCGGTTGCTGTTATTTCGCTCTTTGGATTAGATAGTGTTTCCGCCATAAATAAGAGCGTAAAAGATGAGTATACTTCTCTGAAATTGGGAACAATCGGAAATGCTACAAGAAAAATATCAAAAAAATTAAGCACGCTGATCAAAGATGGATTGGAGGTTGCTTCAATTGCTTCTTCGGAAACAACAGGCTTATCAGCGGTTTCTCACGGGCTGTCAACCGCCCTTAGCTATGATCTTTTCAGCTATATTGATGTTCAAAACTCAATAGGAACTGATGATAATAAAAGAAAATTTGTAATTGTTTTTGACGATCTTGAGAGGTGTGGTATAAACAGCAATAAAGATCTCTTAGGTTCAATCAATAATTTCATTGAAAACAAACAGATTAAGGTTATAATTATCGCTGATGAAGAAAAAATCAGCAAACCTGATTATAGCGAATACAAAGAAAAGCTTATTTCACGTACGCTTTATATGTCTGTAAATTATGAATCCATTATAGAAAATATAGTGCACAACTATAAAGAGGTAAGTAATGGATATCAAAGTTTCTTGGTCGATAATATTAGTTTGTTAAAAAGTGTGTTTTTTGAAAGTGATACATTTAACATACGAATACTTAAATCTATACTCGCTGACTTTGAAAGGGTGTATACCGTTTGGAAAGAGTCCGGCATCGCCACAGATTATATGAAGTTTGCATTATATACATTTGGAGCAGAAGTATATTTATCGAAAGCTCATAAAAAAGATGAAGAATCCTCTGAAAAGCAAGAATTTACATTTTTTACAAACGAAAAGGAGGAACAATATCCAAACAACGGAAAGCACCGTAGCAGTTTTAGCTCTATTAGGCATTGGATGAAATTCGGCATTTGGGACGAAGATCGGTTTACCAAAGAACTCAGACAAAAATATTCTGAAAAAAACGAGACACCACTTTATCGTTTTTTGACATATAAGTTTTGGGATTTACAACAAAAAGACATAGACGAAGGACTCCCACAAGCAGTTGCACTTGCATATAATGGTGAGCTTTCAAAAGATCAAATGATAAGTTTGATAGGGAATCTCCATGTTTTGAAAGAAAATGACATTGTGATTCCTGTGACTGTCGATTATCAAAGGATGGAAAAAGGACTTGATAAAAGGTTGTTAAAGATTCAAAATGGTGATATTGAAGAACCAAACTCGCACACGTTCATTAAAGAAAGCGATGTTGACGAGGAAGCGAAGAATCTACACAAAGCCTTAGAAAAATTCGATAATCGAATAGTAGCCGCAAAAAACAAAGAGAAATTCAAGCTTTATATAAATTGTGATGATTCAATCCCGAGTTACCCGTTAAAACACTTATATCTTGAAGAATTTGATGATGATTTGCTTTACCTGTTTGAATCCAAATACAGTTTATCTGATAACACCACAAGACGAAAAATGGCATTGGCTTTATTAGATTCGTCATTTGATTATCCTGAATATTCAAGTACAGAAAACCAAAGACATACAAAGGAAAACTTTGAAAAGCTGATAGACTATTTGAAATCGCTTGATGACACGGATTCAATTGCGAAACTAATAAATAAATCTTTTATTGAAAATGTGTCGAAAAAAATTGGAACATTTGAAAACGACTAATTGGGGGGCAAATTATGTCTAAATTACAAGAACACAACGGTCATTATTGTGAATCGGAATATGAATATGCCTTCATTACCCTTTTGGAAAAAGAGAGTTGGCAGTATTTACAGGGGAATAAAATAAATCGTCAGACTCGCAGTGATGTTTTGTATTCTGATGATTTAGAAAACTTTTTGTCAAGGACCAATCCTGATTTGCTCCCTGATGAAATCCATCAGATTATGGATTCTGTCCGTCTTGTCGGTGCGGAGAGTGACTTTGCAACGCTACATAAGGTCTATGGTTGGATGGTTAGCGGTATACAATTCACTCCACAGAACGGCATTCCGAGAATAATATCACTGATCGACTTTGAAACCCCGGACAATAACATTTTCCGCTGCGTGAATCAGTTTGCTGTAGAATATATCAATAACGGTCAAAAAGAAACCCGCAGACCTGATGTACTGTTGTTTGTCAACGGGTTACCGCTTTGCGTAATAGAGCTCAAGAACCCGGCTGATGCCAATGCCACAATTTATGACGCGTGGGAGCAGATTAATATTCGTTATTGGCGTGATATTCCTCATTTGCTCCACTATTGCCCTTTGGCATGTATTTCGGACGGCGTTAAAACCCGGCTCGGTACAGTTCGTACTCCCTATGAGCATTTTTATGCCTGGAGAAGAGTAAATGACGGAGACGCAGTTTCAACATTGCCTTTTGAAGAAACAGAAAATATGATAAAGGGTGTCTATGCGCCAGAACGGTTCCTTGAGATATTCCGAGACTACATCTATTTTCAGGACAGCATTTACGACAGCGACGAGCGCGAAATCGTATGCCGCTATCCTCAGTTTTTTGCCGCAAGACTTCTTAAACAGAGCATTGTAAAATCCGTTGAAGAAAAAAGCGGAAAGGGCGGTACATATTTCGGTGCAACAGGCTGCGGCAAGACTTATACTATGGCTTTCCTTGCCCGTCAGCTTTCAATGCGCTGTCCCGAGCTTGGTTCTCCGACGATCATAATGATCGTTGATCGTGATGAGCTTCAAAAGCAGGGTGCAAAACTGTTCACAAAAAGCAAAGAGTTTTTGAACCTTGGTGAAGTAAGCGTTGTTCCCAATCGCAAGGTTTTGCGAGAGGAATTAAGCTCCCGTAAAAGCGGCGGCTTCTATATATGCACCATTCAAAAATTCTGTGATCGCGAGGACGACAAAATCGGGCTTCTCAACGAACGGGCGAATATTATTTGCTTTTCAGACGAAGCCCACAGAACACAGCTCGAACATTCTAAAAAAATTCAGTTCAGTAAAGATGCCGATGAAAATATGAAAGCCATGGTTTCAAAGCCCTATGCAAAGGTGTTGAAAGAGGCGTTCCCGAATGCAACCTTTGTCGGGTTTACAGGCACACCCATTGCCGAAACATATCAGACATTCGGTGATGAAATCGACCGCTACACAATGGATCAGGCGGTAGCCGACGGACTGACGGTTTCTATCAAATATCATCCGAGAATTGCTAAGGTGCTCTTTGATGCCGAAAAAATCAAACAGATAGAAACATATTATAAAACATGCGCTGATGACGGTGCAACCGAGGAAGATATTGAGGCAAGCAAAAAGGCTATGAGCTCTATGGAAGTTATCCTCGGTGAGCCGTCCCGCTTGGAGCGCCTTGCTGCAGATATTCACGATCATTATGTATCCTCCTGCGCCAAAGACCCCGACAGAGTGCAGAAAGCAATGATTGTTTGCTCAAGCAGAACAATTGCTTATGAACTTCTCAAAAAATTTCAGGACAAGTATCCGGAATGGTTTGTAGAAAAGAAGGTTGCTGACGGATTTACGGCAACCGATGAGGAGTTGAAAGAATTAACGCCGATGCCTTTTATGGCTATGGTCGCCAGTGTCGGCAGTAATGACAAAGCAGATATGTACAATTACCTCGGCGGCGTGAAAAACGATAAGCGCTCCGAGGCTTTGGATGCCGCATTTAAACAGGATAAATCAAATTTCCACATTGTCATTGTAGTCGATATGTGGATAACCGGTTTTGATGTGCCGTCGCTCACATGTATGTACAATGACAAACCGCTGAAAAAGCATCTGCTGATTCAGACGATAAGCCGCGTAAACAGAAAATATCCCGGAAAAGAGTATGGAATGATCGTCGATTATATCGGTATCCGCAACAACATGCGTGAGGCAATGAAGATATACGGCGGCAACACATCGGTTGCGCCTACAACAGATGATGTCGAACAGGGTACTACAGTATTTAGGGAGGAGCTATCTGTTCTTAACAATCTGTTTTCTGGATATGATTTAAAGCCGTTTTTGAATCCCGACGGCGATCCGTTTGAGCGGTACAAGCTTCTTGCGAAAGCGGCTGAATACGTCTTTGCCTCTACGCAGGAGTTGCAGAGCGAAAGCAACAGCGGAAAATCTGTCAAAACAGTATCGTTCAAAACATATTTTTTGAAGACGGTAAAAAGGATGCGGATGGCTTTTGATGTTTGCCAGCCGTCCGGAGAACTCGGAGACGAAGAATCAGCTCTCGCGCAATGTTATATGGCAATCGCCGGCTTTGTTCGCAAAATGAGCGGCACAACCGAAGTAGATACAGAAACAATGAACCGCCATGTATCCAAAATGGTCGAAGAGGCTCTTCAGTACAACAAGGTTGAAAGTGTGCTTAGCGAAGGCGAACAAGAAGATATTTTCAGCCCTGAATACTTTGAAAAACTGTCCGATGTTAAATTGCCGGCATCTAAGTTGGAATTGCTTATCAAGGTACTTAGAAAGCAAATTACAGAATACCGCAAAACGAATCAGGTGGAAGCAAAGAAGTTTCAGGAAATGCTCGAAAAAACGATAGAAGAATATCACGAGCGCCGCAAGCATTTGACAGTAGAAGAAGCGGGCGAAACGCAGGAGCAGGCGTCCGAAGATATTATTAAATCTGCAACCGAACAGGCATTGAAGATATTGCGGGAGATGAATGAAAGCCGTGAAAGCTTCCGCAAAATCGGATTGACTTTTGAAGAAAAGGCATTTTATGATATCTTGATGTCATTAAGAAATCAGTATAACTTTGAGTACGGCGAAGATAAAACTGTCGGCGGTATTTCCGTAAATGATAAGTGCAAATCTTTGGCAAAAAAAATCAAAGAAATTATTGATACCAAATCTTCATTTGCCGATTGGCTTAATAATCAAATTGTGCGTGACCAACTCAAATTTGACATTAAGGTTTGCCTTATCAAAAATGGTTATCCGCCGCAGTATAGCCCTGAAGTGTTTCAAAAAGTTATGGAGCAGGTCGAAAATTTTGAGGAAAATAATTGATATAAATAAAAATTATATGTTAATAGTTAAAAACAGCCATGGAAAGTTTAAAATGATTGGGGTAACATATGGAATCAATTTTATTTGACAGTTACAGGAAATACCAAAAAGAGCAAAAAGACAATTTCATAAAGGCGATTTTCAAATTGCCTGTATGGGCACAGATTTTTTTAGCAATGATTGTTCTTTGTTTAGTCTATAGTGCTTTGGTTCTTTTTGTTCCTTGTCTTAGAGTAGTGTACGGTTATTGTTTAGCGGTTGAAGTATTAACCTGTGTGGCGTTATATTTCTATACAGAAAACTTTCAAATAAAAACAAGTGATTCCCGGTTGTTTGTTTATCAAGAATACTGTGAAAAAATCAAACATTGGCTTGATTCAGTTGGCGTGAATGTTACACCAGAAAATATTACAGAAATAATGACGAGAACAAATAAACGTATTGATCTATTAGAAAAGAAACGCAAAGAGCGAAGAGATCGTATTGATAGATGGATTCAGATTCTTATAATTCCAATATTATTAGCTATTTTTTCAGCAGTTATAAAAGAACAAACAGATTTGTCACTCCTGCTTGTGTATGCCGTTACTATGATAGTTGCAATCGCCTCAATGGGCTTGGCGTTTCTTAATATTTATAATATATTAGATTTCTTTCAAAAAAGAAAGTTAGAGCAAATGAAAAGTTTTGTCGAGGACTTACAAGGAATTTTGGATTGTCAGTTTGAATGCAAACTTATCGGTCTAAAGGATAAAGATAATGAATAAAAGCAGATTAATTATGTTAATCCATTCAAACAATCAATAATCGCTTATAAAAAGAGGGTGTATATATTGCTATTTCGTAAAAAATCAACTATTTCTAATATAGACAATGAAAATTTCAAGCCTATTGTGTTTGTCAATAATCCTGTGAAAAGGCGTTTCAGTCTCCCGAACGCATCCGCTTGGTGACTGATTACATACTAACTCATTTTGATCAGAAAACCTACCGAGGAGATAAAACTTATACCTTTAATGTTTTGCAGAATGTAGCAGATGTTGCATCTGCAAGCGGAAAAGCAACTATTGAGGAAATCAAGCAAAAGCAGCGTATCAGCGGTTTTAACTCCATTTTTGCTGTTTCGTCGGTAGATGCTGCTAAGCTGTATTATGCTGAATTCAAGCGTCAGATGGCTGAAAATCCGCAGCGACGGCTAAAGGTTGCACTTATTTACAGCTACGGAGCAAACGAAGCGGAAACAGACGGTATTCTTGACGAGGAAAATCCCGAAGATACTTCCGCACTTGACGCAACCTCTCGTGATTTTCTTGATGCGGCGATTGTCGATTACAACGAAATGTTCCATACCAACTATTCCACAGACGGCGACAAATTTCAGAATTACTATAAAGATGTGTCACTGTTGGAGTGCGAGAAGCAGCGACAATCAATATGTGAATGAACCATACTTAATTTATAGGCATATGATGTTTGAAAAAATACAAAATTCATTTCTTGAATACCTTGTTTCTAAAATTAATAACGACATATTAAATATTGTTGGGATTAATGGGCAAATCGTTTTTGAATCAATTACTCAGAATTATGATGCATTGCTAAAAGAGTTTGATGATGGGACAAAAAATTGCCAAGATATTGGCAATGTGATTTATAAAGTGCATAAATAAAATGTTAAATGGAATATGCAATTAACTGTTAAATTTTGAGGTAATATTCAGAACAAAATCTATTTTTCACTTTTCTCACTGTCATAAATTCTTGACAAGTTTCAAACTTATAAAAACAATTTTTTATTCCACTATAATAATTTCAAGTGCCTCTTCGGCTGATATTTTTCTTGCAAGGTATTCATTTCTTGCCTGTTCGGCTTTGCCGAGCCAATGGTAATATTGCGTAAGAGAAAGGCTGTTTGCGGTTGCTTTGGAAGAGTCATTTGTTCGCTCAAAACGTTTATACATCTTTCTCTTTGTTCTGTCAAAGGTTTGTATAACCGAATCTCGAGCGGCATCACGCTTATGCTTTAATGCAGGAGCAATTTGTTTACAGGTCTTATTATTACGGATAATTCTGTCACAGTACAGGGTTGTCCGTTTTGTTTTGGGGATAAAATATTTTCCGCAGCATTGGCAAAGGGTAACGCTCGGCTGATTTTCAATAAACCGCATCATTAAGAAAATATAGTAATCTATCAGCGAGCGAAAACGGTATTGTACAGTAACTTTTTCGTCCAGTGTTTGTATTTGCGTGAGCTCTGCAGTTTTAAAAATGCTGTACTTATTTTCCATATCAAGCGGTGTTCCGCAACGCAAATCATACAGTATGTCGCTGATAAGAAATTGCAATTTCATTACCGATGACAGACAATCGGTAATTTTTGCCTCGCTGTTTATTAAATACATTGCCGAGCCGTCATCAGGCGGAAGCTGGTCTTCTAAAAGTGTCCGCAGTAATGTTCCATGCAGAGGATTTGACTCTTCCAAAGCCTCAATCAATTTATGAACCGTTTGCAATATTTCTGCATAAGCATCAATATCTATGCCGGCTTCTCCGAAGTCGCCGTCTGTTATTTCAACGAAAGACTTTTCGCACATATTTTCAATATGCTCCAACAACTCTGCGTAGTATTTAAAATTAAATTCGGAAAACGCTATGATTTCATCATTGACCGTAGTGCGTTTCAATTTTATTGTCTCACCGTTCTTTACGGTGAGATTTCTTTTTAAAGTTCCGTCTTTATTTATCTCTACATACAAACCGCATATATTTTGCAATGGATTTTCACCGCCTTGTCTCAAAGTGTTTTTGTGTGATTTTCAGCATTAACACTTTGATATTTAGAAGATTTAAAAATTACAGTATCATTATAACAAACCAGGCAAAAAAAGAAAAGCTCTAAAAATTGAACAGTCTGCTGTGAGGATACACGGTGTGCACTTTGCGATGACAGCATCATATTTTTGATGTGTTCAGGAGGAAGGGGCTGATTGCTCCCGAAAGGACGGACGAGCGAAGAAGGCGGCTGTGAAATACGCGGTCAGGAAAAGAGCGCAGGAACAAAACAGATGTACAGACAAATCGGCAATCAGGGAAAATGCAAACTTCCTCTTGCACGGAAACTGACACTGCTGAATTTTGATATTTGAAAAGTAGGAGTGGTATATGATTGTTCTGAAATCATCAATCAAAAAGAATAAAGGAGTAAAATTATATGAACGAAACAAAAAATATGCTCACCGTGGTAGACGGTGAAACACTTATGGATATGAAACTTCCGCCAACGAAGTTTTGTGTTGAAACTCTTTTGCCGCAAGGCATTTCCATACTCGGCGGTGCGCCGAAAATCGGCAAATCGTGGATGGTGCTTGATTTATGTGTCCGCATTGCAAAGGGTGAAGCGATATGGAATTTATCAACACAAAAAGGCACAACGCTGTACCTCTGTTTGGAAGATCCACTAAACAGAATACAGCAAAGGCTTTGTATGCTCACGGATGAGGTTCCTGAGAACGCATATTTTGCAACTGCCGCAGGCACGCTGGCAGACGGGCTATGCGAACAAATACGGAATTTTGTTTCGGAGCATCCTGACACGGTGCTCGTTGCAGTTGATACTTTTCAAATTGTCCGTGCAAATACCACCGACACATCCTACGCAAACGATTACGATGATGTAAGAAAAATAAAACAGCTTGCAGATGAATTGGAAATTTCTATTCTGCTTGTGCATCATTTACGAAAACAGGGTGACGGCGATCCATTAAACAAGATATCAGGTACGACAGGAATCAGCGGAGCGATGGACGCAATTTTTGTGCTTGACAAAAGCAAACGGAATACAGATACGGCAACGCTCGTTTGTACGGGCAGAGATATTGAATACCGTGAAATGGAGATGAAACTGTCAAAAGAAAATTGTGTTTGGACTCTCGTTTCAGACAGCCTTGAAAATCCGCAATTGATACTGCCCGATGAAATGGTAGCACTTACCCAATTTATGAAAGCACAAAAATCCTTTAGCGGAACGAACAGTGAATTCACCGAGCTTTTCAATTCGTACTATGGCAAAAGGCTGTCTGCAAAAAGTCTTAAACAGATGATGAACCGATGGCGGTATTCGTTGGAAGAACAAAGCGTACAGTTTATAAGCCATAGGAGCAACGGACAAAGGCTTTTGGATATTTCTTATTCTTCCGACCGTGACGAAAGTGCCGTAAGTGACGTAAAGATATTGGACGGTAAATCCTGCGTTCCTTCCGTCCCTTGCGCCCCTGTAAGCGAACGTGAGGCTCTTTCAACAGGAATTACAGAAAGTACCCGACAGCAGAATAAAACGGCGAAATTCGGCGACAGGAGGCAAATGTGAAATACAAGCGAAATCGAACGCAAAGCCTGACAATCAGGCTGACACCGGCAGAAAAGAAAATGCTTCAAAGCCGTGCTAACTCCAAGCATATGAGCATGACAGATTATATTTTGCTTTCGGCTCTTAAACAGGGCAACGCAAATAATTTTCGCCCTGTGCATATTGACAGGCAATCAAAAAATTCAGCCTAAAATACAGGGTCGAAAATAAAGCAGGAGAAAGGGACGGTGCCGTCACACCGCCCCGGGTCACATCGGACGGCAGAGCCGACCGAGGAATTACGCTATGTTAAGCCATTTCCTGACACCGCCTGTGTAAATTGCACAGGGGTGTCGCAAACCGAATATCACACACAGAATGTGTGCGAATACAGCAGATTATGCCGACTGTTCCGCAGTGTTTATGGTGTGAGACTCGGCACGCTACTACAACAATAAGGAGAAATCAAAAATGAATGAAACAAATAACGCAGTAAGAAAAACGGTATATCTCGATGAAGAATTGACAAAAAGGTGCGAGATTCTGTTCGGCGAAGCAGATGTATCTTCCTTTTCTCAGTTCGTTACAAAGGGACTTGAAACGTATATTGACCGCTTGATTTGTGAAAATCACAGCCCGTTTATTACAGAAGAATTAGTAAAAGCAATTCAAGACGAGGTTCGTCCCATCGCATCACGTATGTCAAAAGGACTGTACCGTTATGCTGTAATTCTTGATATGCTCTGTCAAATCATTGCTTATCAGGATACCGAATGGTCACCGCACGAATTAGAATTTGTAAGGAAGCAAGCAAATGTGAGAATGGCAAAAACACGCGGTAACATTGATTTGAAAAAACTGCTTGACGGAAATTTACACGAAAAAAATTATACGGAGGACTTTGAATGACGAAAAAAGAATATGAAAAATCACTTTGTAAATATCCTACGGCGCTGACTGTCGCAGAGGTTTCTGATATACTGAGAGTCAGCACGAAAACCGTCTACAAGCTTATCAAAGAAAAAACTCTGCCTGCTGTTAAGGTGGGCAGAGAAAACCGCATTGCAAAATCACATTTGATAAATTATCTTCGGCAAATTGATAAGGGAGATTCGAACCCCAAGGTTTATTTAATCGAAAAAACTCAAAATAATGTCTGGACTTGCAAACAGTCTTGTGATATTGTCTGTGTCGGCGCAGAGCCGAAAATCAAAAAAGGAGTGATAATAAATGGGAACACAAAATACACTTGCGGCAAGCGTGCAACCTAAAAAAGGCAGACTGTATGCCGTGATACAGGTAAAAGAAAACGGCAAAGCAAAAGCAGTTTGGCGCTCTCTCGGTTTGCCCGAAGGCACAGGAAAATCCAAGGTCAACAAAGCATTCAGGGAGGTGGTGAAAAAGTTTGAAAATGAATATGCCGAGGGGCTTGCACGAAATGGCAGACCGTGTTCAGACATTCCCGTATTCGAATATATGTGTGCATATCTTAAAAAGGTTGAACCAAGCCTTCAAAAAAGCACCTTTCAAAGCTACCATATGATGGTTTACGGAAAAATCAGGCGGTATTTTGAATCGAAACAGCATCTGACCGTCGGCACAATAACTGCGAAAGATATTGAAGAATTCTATGAGCATCTGTTCGCACAAAATGTAGTTGCCAACACGGTCATACACTATCATGCGATTTTGCACAAAGCCTTTCAGCAGGCGTTTAAGGATGAACTGATTGACGCAAATCCCTTCGACCGAATTGACCGCCCGAAGAAAAATAAATTTCACGGCGAGAATTATTCCGAAGAAGAGCTTGTCACTCTGCTGGAGCTGACACGCTCGGACAGCATCTATCCTGCCATTATGCTCGGCGGAGGGTTGGGGCTTCGGAGAAGTGAAGCGCTGGGCGTGAGGTGGTCGAGAATCGATTGGGACAAGAAAACGGTTCTGCTGGATACAAAAATCATTGAATATAAAGCAAACGGCAAAACGATTATAGAGCCTGTGGAAGAAATGAAAAACAAATCGAGTCGACGAACACTTCCACTGCCTGAACCTGTCCTCGAAATGCTGTCGGAGGAAAAAGAAAAACAGACATTATACCGTAAGATGTTCAAGGGGAGCTACAACCGAAAATATGATGATTTCGTCTGCGTCAATGAGCTTGGCGATCTGATAAGACCGTCTTATGTAACACAGCATTTCAGCGACCTGTTAAAAAAATACGGACTGCGGCATATACGGTTTCACGATCTTCGGCACACCTTTGCGAGCATTCTCATCGGGCAGGATGTACCGCTTATCAATGTGTCAAACTTCCTCGGCCACAGTGATTTGTCGACCACGGCAAATATCTACGCCCACCTTGACAAAGCGAGCAAGCAAACCAGTGCGGATATTATGACTGGAATATTGAATAAAGCAAAAGAATGATGCGCCCACGGCGGGCGCATTTTTGCTGACGGAAAGGATGATTTTATATATGACTGAAAAAGAATT
>ULJH01056678.1_pt1 | contig 20764 bp, 19 predicted proteins | sample 1950781 | NCBI WGS metagenome assembly ULJH01 (sample SAMEA4835462, study PRJEB28245) | human gut metagenome | biome: gut microbiome; material: fecal sample | place: Denmark | collected 2008 | reverse complement strand
AAATGAATCCTCATTTCTTCACAGCTCCTTTTTGGTTGAATCGGCGTTTCCTTACATATTCGGCTGATACTGGTGCGGGAGGAAAGCAAGGGAAAGTAGTCTCACATATATTTTATACCTGTACGTAGAAGGGTGCCCCTTTGGGGCACATCTATCCGGCGCCTTTGGCGCGACCCTTCTCCAAGGGTCTGCTCAACTGGAGGGACTTTCCTAATCCCTAATCCCTAGCCACCAACCACTAGCCACTAGCCACCAGTCACTAGTCACTAGTCACTAGTCACTCACTCCCCGAACATCTTTGAAAGCGGGTTATTCGTAAAGACATCCGCTTCATTGATATAGCGGCGCACCATTTCCACGGACTTGTGACGGGTCTGTTTCATGATGAGACGCTCCTCAATGCCGTGAAGCGCCGCATACGTGGCGAAGCCGTGGCGCAGGCTGTGCGCGCCATAGAGCGTAGGGTCAAGACCGATCAGTTCGGCATATTTTTTGACGAGGAGATTCACCGTATTTTCACTGAGATGCGTCGAAGCGACCTTGCCATTTTTCAGGATCTTCCTGAAAATCGGGCCGTCATGGATATCAGCGGCCTTCAGCCAGTCATAGAGCGCACGGATGCCGTCCATTTCTTCAGGTACATTCTTCAGATGGGGGATGCCGACCTGCTGCCCTTCGCCCCGCTGGTCCGTCTTCGAGCGTTTGATGTGAAGGACGATGCCCTGCGGAAATTTTCTGATATCTTCCATAGTCAGAGAGACGAGCTCGCTTCTGCGGAAAGCCCCCATGAAGCCGATGAGGAGGATCGCGCGGTCGCGCAGGCCGTGAAGCGTTCGGAGATCCATGCGGGAGATCATCTCCTGAAGCTCTTCAAAATACACCGGCGTTTTCCCCTTTTGCAGCATGCCTTTCTGCCGCATGAGGCCGATCAGTGCTTCTCGTACGATCCACGCTTTTGCAGGATTCTCCTTCGTGAGGCCGGCCGCATTGAAATTTTCTGACAGAGCGGAAATGCGGCGGCGGATGGTCGCCGTTTTCGCATAGTCTGCCAAATCATTGATATAGTTCACGATCGTTTCCGGCGTGGTCGGGAACGATTCTTTTTTATGGTACGAGCACCAGTCGCAGAAGTCATTCCAGTCCGACTCATAGGCGTCGATGGTATGCTCCGACTTCGTTTCCGACAGTGCGAGAAGGCTCTTGTCGGAGAGTGCATCGTCATGGGTGCGTTTTGAGAAATCACGGATATAGAAATGGGAGGACATGGGGGCGGCCTTTCTAGGAAATGAATGCAGGAAACGGCGAAAAATACTTGTATGACGCCGTAAATAGAAAGAGGGATCTTTTCACTGTATGCTATTATAGCATGGCACATGCCGGAATGGTGCGCTTCTCCCCTTGAAGGTCGTTTGTGCGGCTTTGAAAGCGGTGTCAAGCCGTTTTCGTGGCTCCCTATGACCGGTCCCTCCTTCGAAACACGTGCCGCTTCCTTCCGTAGGGAGAAAACGGAGCCATGCCGTCAAAGGGCGATCTTCCTGGGCTGACCTGACATTCCGATTCTTTTTTATTAAAGATCGTTAAATAAAAACACTAATTTCATTTGACTTACCACCTCTGAAATGGTAATCTTAACTTAATGTAGAAATGGCTTGCCATTATTATTTATATCAGGGGGTCTTTAGAAAAATGGATTTACTTCACTTGTTCCATGCTGGCGGTTTCATGATGTATCCGTTGCTTCTCTGCTCTATCATCGTTGTCACGATCTTCATCGAGCGTTTCCGCTTCTATCACGCGAACCGGTCGAATATCGAAAAGCTCACGAAGGAGATCCCGGAACTCCTGACAGCCAATGATCAGGAAGGGCTGAAAGCGGCGCTCAAGGCCGATGGCGGCATTCCTGCCGGTGTCATTCTCTCCGGCGCCGAGCAGCTCTCTTCCAAAGCGAACCAGACTGCCATTCTGGAAGGCGCGGCTTCTCATGCCGCAGGCGTCTTGAAGTCGTACCTGAACTACCTTGATGTCATCGTCACACTGTCCCCGCTGATGGGGCTTCTTGGCACTGTCATCGGCATGATCGGCTCCTTCAATGTCCTTTCGGTCGAAGAAGGCCAGCCATTCGCCATCACCGGCGGCGTCGCAGAAGCACTTGTCTGCACCGCATCCGGCCTTTTCGTTGCTATCATCGCCCTTATCGCCTACACCTACCTTTCGCAGCAGGTATCTAACTTCGTTTCCCAGATGGAAAAATTGGGTTCCCTGTATTTGGCTATTGTAGAGGCGGATCAGAAATGAAACTTGAATCAATGAATGTAGAGAAGAAGCCGAAGATCATGATCATCCCGATGATCGATATCATCTTCTTCCTTCTGGTCTTCTTCATGATGTCCATGCTGACGATGGTGGTGCAGAAATCGATCAATCTGAACCTGCCGCAGACCGCCAGCGCGCAGATCGATCTACAGAAAACACTGCCGATCAGCGTGACATCCGACGGTACCATCTATGTCGAGAAGGAGAAGATCCCGAAGGACTCCTTCAAGAAACGCATGGAGATCGAAAAGAACAGAAATCCCGATATCTCTATCGTCCTGCGTGCGGATGAAAAATCGGAGCATGGTGACTTCGTTTTTGTCTTAGACCAGCTGAAATCCGTCGGGATCTCCAAGATCGGCATTGCCACTGCCTCCAAAGGGCAGTCAGACTAAAGGGGTGGTGTGATGCGTACTTTCAAGTACCGATGGTCCTCCGCTCTGGGGACCTCGCTTGCCTGTCACGTCGTCGCCTTGGGGCTCATCACGGGCTTCATGCTGCTCTTTCCGGCATCGCCTGTGAATAAAGGACCCATCGAAGTCGACCTCGTCACGATGAGCGGCGGCGGTGGCGGTGGCGGCGGTGGAAACGGGGGAGAAACACCGCAGGAAGAAAAACTCCCCGAGATCAAAGAAGCAAAAGCCACACCGACAGCTCCGCCTCCTGTCAAGACCGAACCGGATCCCGAAGCAGAAAACGATGTCCACGAAGTCGCTCCGGCGCCATCAGAGGATACCTCCTCTGCCGCAGACACCAATTCTAAGGACAGCACTTCAGAGGGGAGCACCTCTTCCGGCACCGGTAGTGGTACCGGCGGTGGGAACGGTACAGGGAATGGGCCCGGCGATGGCAGTGGGGAAGGCCCCGGCTCTGGCTCCGGTTCCGGCGGTGGGAATGGCTCCGGCTATGGCAGCGGAAATGGAGACGGCGCCGGTCCCGGAGATGGCGTCACCATGGGACCGCAGCTTTTGAGCAATCCGGCGCCTGCCTATCCGGAATCCTGCCGTAAAGCGAATATTTCCGGAACGACGGTCGTTGGTCTCACGATTTCGAGCGATGGCAGCGTCTCGAGCGCATGGGTCGTTTCCTCTTCCGGGAATGGCACCCTTGACAGCGCCGCTGTCAATGCCGTCTACGGCTGGCAGTTCGTCCCTGCCAAACAGAATGGCGTGGCGATCACCTGTAATTCACAGGTACCGGTCACATTCAATCTGAGATAATGAAAAAGCACATGTGCCGCAAGGCGCATGTGCTTTTTTGCTGTGATGGGTTCAGCGTTTCCCTAGGGAAATATGTGAGAAAGATGAATACCGATAAAGGTTTCTCGGCTTCGCTCGAAATGACGATGGCGCTGAACGCGAACTCACTATAGACGTGACTGGGGACTTGAATGCCACTTACGATATGAGAATACCGTCATCCCTCCAGCGGAGCACATGCGTTGACCGTTCTTCCGTCCATCTCATATCACTCGCTGGCCGTTCTGCCGTATTCTGCCTCTTCGAGGCAGTCTATCCCGGCCTTTGGCCGCCCCCTTCTACAAGGGGGAACGCATTTTAGGCTATTCTCCATTCTCCACGGCGCTTCCCTACTTTTATGCGCCGCATCACTCCCTGCACGCTAATCCTGAACCCTGAAGTTTTGAAAGCAGGGATTAGTAGCTAGGGATTAGTGGCTAGGGATTAGGAGTCTCAAGTGACTCGTGACTGGTGACTGGGAGACATCAGGCGCTCGTATCGTCATTTCGAGCGAAGCCCTCGATCTTCTTTACAGACCGATAAACGAAGGATGTGTGAAAGCAGAAATATGTAGCATCAAGGCGTCGTTTACTTGCAGTGCCTATGTGATACTGACCGGAGTGTAAGAAAGACCCTCGGCTGCGCTTTCGATGACGGCGGCGCGAAGCGCTATCAAAACTCCGCGGCACTTCCCTATTTTTATGCGCCGCACCAGCCCCGCAGAACCCGCAGACCCCCTTTTGCAAACCATCCATGAGCGCCCTGCCCTATGGGTTAATCCTGACCCCTGAACCCAGAAGTTTGAAAACAGGGATTAGGGACTAGGGATTAGGGATTAGACTAAAAGACCAAGAGACGTAAAGAATGGAAGACATCAGATATCTGACGTCTAACGTCTCAAGCGGACATCGCCCTATTTATACTTCGCGGCGCTTCTAAATTTTATGCGCCGTACCACCACTCCTCACTCCTCACTCCTCACTCCTCACTCCTAACTGGCGAGTAGAGCTTTCACACGCAATCAAAGGGCAGCACTCCCCACGGGCTACCCTGAACCCTTGACCCCTTATCCCTTCTTCCCATTTCCCAAATATGTTAGAATAAATGAAAATGATAGCCCATTTTATTTCCACGGAGGAACCAATCATGAAAAAAGTCATTTTCGATATAGACGGCGTCCTTTTGAGTGAAGAACGCTACTTCGATGTATCTGCTCTGACCGTATGGGAGATACTCTACAGCCCTGCGTACATGGGACTTCCCGGCGAACGCGACGATTTTAATGCGGGTCGCATCACCGAAGGGCAGATCGCCGGCTGCCGCAGCGTGGTGTGGGGAAATGACGCCCTGCTATCCTGGCTGAAAGCGCGCGGCATCAATTCGAACTGGGATATGGTACACGCCGATCTCATCACCATCCTCTGGCTGATGGCAGAAACCTATAAAAAACGCTCCGGCGGAGAAAAAATGTCTTTTACCTTCCACCAGCCACAAGACTTGAAGCGCGCCGGGCAGGAGCTCATGGGACTACCCATGCCGAAAGCAGAAGACGTACTCGATCGCTGGGAGAGTGCCGTCCCCGAAGGACTTCAGGGCGAAGACGTCTTCCGTGCGCTCAAGAGTGCCATGGCGGATACGATCGACGGCGATCTCTCCTGGACCGACCTTCGCTCCGATTTCTGGAAGATCCATACCGAAGCCTTTCAGGCCTGGTACCTCGGAGACGATACCTTCATTTCCCTCCTGCATCACATGCCCTACAGCGCAGGAAAAACTGGCTTCCTCTCCCGTGAAGTCCCGCTTGCGCCCGCCGCTCACATCCTTTCCCTCTTCCGCACGCTGAAAGAGCGCGGCTATGACATCGCCATCGCGACCGGCCGTGCCAGAGAGGAGATGGAGATCCCCTTCAAGCTGTTCCACTGGTACGAGGAATTCGATCCCTACACCATGGCGACTGCCTCCGATGCGGAAGAATCAGCCGTGAGGCTCGGCGGCCCCGTCCTCGACAAGCCGAATGCCTTCATCTTTTCCTGCGCCATCTTTGGAAGAGATCCGGACAATTACAAGGCCTACTCCGAAGAGACCATGCAGCCGGCCAAGGAGGATGAGATCTACGTCTGCGGTGACTCCTACTCCGACGTCATCGGCAGCCGCCGCGCCGGCGCGAAATGCATCGGCATCCTGACCGGTCTCGAAGGCAAGGACGCGATCCCGATGTTTGAGAAAGAAGGCGTCCCCTATGTGGACCGCGTGACGGATATTTTAGAGAAATTGGAGCAGAAGTGACCGGCAGCAAGTGGCTGGTGACTCGTACATTTCGTCTGTCATTTCCCTTGCACTGTCATTTCGAGCGAAGCGAGAAATCTGTTTCGTCAGCAGAGAAAAGAGGAGTAGGGCAGCCATCCATGGAAAGCCTGACATCCCCTTCATGTGCGTGATGGAGCTGGTCCTCACAGTAAAAACCGCGGGAAGAAAGAACTTCGGAGCTCTTTCTTCCCGCGGTTTTTATAAATTCAGAGGATCTGTTTCCCGGATCGTAACAGGAATGAGCGGCTAGTGACTACTGATTTGAATACCGCTTTCAGGCATCGCCCATATATATGCGCGGCACAGCCGCCACCACCATCCCTAATCCCTAGTCACCAGTCACTAGTCACTCATTCCGGACAGCAAAAAACATCCGGGGAACGCTTTCTGCCTTTACCCAAATACAGGCGGGACACGGAATCGGCGCCGGTGTGGTCAAATGTACCAAAGTACGGACGTCCTGGCTGTCGTCGGTGCTCGGCCTCGCAGGGGGCAGGGAAGCGTGGAAAGCATGGATTTCCCGGATATTTTTTTGTTTGTCTTACATGTTCAGCCTTAGACAGGTGGGGGAAAAAGACTGACATTTCCGTGCCCTGTCCGATGAGCCGGAGCGCAAAGCAAGATCTTCCTTCCGTAAGGCTGCTCTCTGTCGTATTTCTTAGCGCTAATGAATTCTGGAAATCAGAGAACAGCCGCGAAAAGGTGTACACACGATGCGCCCTTGGCTTCATGTCTGTATTGTATACCTTCTTTATGAAAATTGCAAGTCTATGTCTTACGAGCAGTTCACAAGAAATGGTGGATCACTAAAATCTATCAAGGAACGAGCGCATATATATAGAATCATCCGTCATCCACGAGCTCTTTTATTCACATGGCGGATTATGTCGTGATAAGGAGATGTTGGCAGATCAGTCAGTGAGATAGCATTTCTTATTTTTGCTGAGAAAATGAGATGATCGGGGAACCCATTGCGGATAGCCGCCCTTTTAGGGGAAATACACCTTATCATATGAAAATTAGAAACAAGAGATACAAGGTTAACAAAAATAAAATTAAATTAAAAAATATTGGACAAAATAAGTAGTTTATGATAGTCTCTTAGAAGGTCATCACTGATCAGGGAATAGGTGATGAGGATTTTCATCTTTGCCGTGGAAACTCGGACACACTGGCTCTTGATGGAGAACGTTTTCTTCCCGCTCATTTTGGAAAGAGGAGAATGTTTATGAGAAAAGGAATGTATAAGATGTTGGCTGCTGCCCTCATGCTCACAATTTCGGGGGGGGTAGTAGGTAGTGCTGCTGATACTGTACTGGATACAGTGTATGTAAATGCAGATAGAGATAAGGCGGAAGATACTGTCGGTACACTTCCAGGCGGATTCATCAAAGAAGAACCAAGCGTTGGACTGTTAGGGCATCAGGATGTAATGGATGCCCCTTTTGCGGTGTCTGAAGTCAGTCAGAAGACGATCAAAGCTTTTGCGTCTCCTGTGAACGGTGTCAACGAAGCTCTTGCGCTGAACCCTTCTGTCACGATTCAGTCTGGGAGCTTGTATCAGGATATTGCGATTCGTGGATTCAGAACGAATGGTCATAGACAGTACGTAAATGGTATTCCAGGCCTTCTCTGTCAGGAAAATATTCCATACTACTGGGTAGATAGCGTCAGTGTGGTTTCCGGTCCGAATATCGGCGTCCGTGGTACAGGTCTGAGTGAAGCTATCGGTGGTGTCGTTGATTATACCTCCAAGAAAGCAGTAACCAATGCCACCGATCTGAAACTGGCGTATCGTGGCGGCAGTTCTTTTGAAGAAGGCGTTGATTATCAGACGCGTCTTGGCAGCGATAAGAAATGGGGCGTTCGCGTTACTACGAATAACATTCATGGGGATACTGCAATCGATAACGAAAAGCTGGAACAGCAGAATATTTTCGTCAATATCGATCACAAAGCAGAGCGCTCAAAGACAAATTTCCTCTTTGGATATAATCATACCAAACATTATGGTGGTCCGTATGGGGTTAGCTTTGATTTTAAGACGGTAACCGATCTTCCTTCTGCGCCCAAGGGAAGCAACGGATTGAAACCTGATTGGTCTTATAATGCATATGAGAACTATATCATGGCGTTCAACCATGAACAGAAGTTGTCTGAACATGTGACCGGTTTCGTGAATGCTGGGTATCATAAGGAAAACTGGTATGGCTTTATTGACGGAAGTCCGAATGTTTTAAATAATAATGGTGACTACCAAATTAAAATGTCTAACCTTCCGCTGTTCCTTGTGAAAACTTACTTAGGAATGGGCATCAAAGGGGATTTCAACATTGGCAAAGTAAAAAATGAATACATGATCGGTGTGGATAAGAGTTGGGAAACCTACGACATTGACAACGGAAATCCTAACTATAAGTGGTCGGGACATGGTAACATCTACCAGACCAACAGCTGGGCAAATCCGGGCGATGCACACTGGATTCCACTTCATTCTGATACCACACAGATGGAAGGCTGGCATGTTGTAGATACTCTGAAGGCACTGGATGATAAGCTACAGGTGACACTTGGCGTTCACGGTCACAGGGCCACAGTAAATCAGGTAGGAGCAACATCTCTGAAAAAGTCGGATGCCATTACTCCGACCTATGCGATTTCCTATAAATTTACGCCAGATTTCATGATGTATGCTGACCATACGGAAAGCTTCGGGATGGGCGCACGCGTCTCGACTGATCCTTCATTCAATTATGTCAATAAAGGTAAAATGCTTGATCCGGCCAAGACGAAGCAGAATGAAGTGGGCTTCAAAGTAAAGACTGGTAAATTCCTGAACACACTGGCATACTTTGATATCAAACAGGCGAATGCAATTGACGTAAAACTGGCGAATGGCAGACTGCTCCGCGCACTGGATGGAGAGCAGGAAAATAACGGTTTTGAATGGGCCTTCACTGGAAACATCAATGACAGATGGGATCTCATCGGTGGCGCTATGTATATCGATGTCAAACAGACAAAGACGAAAAATGGAGCTAATGATGGTAAGCCGGTAGACGGCATCCCGCACTGGACGGCAAATGTCGGCGCGATTTATCATCCAAATAGCCAGTGGTCTATTATTGGACGTGGCAATTACATTGGAACAGCGAAGATCAATGGGGATACGGTCAAAGTACCGTCTTCCTTCGTGTTTGATCTGGGTGCAACCTATGATACCACTTTTGGCAAGACGCCAGTGACTTTACAGGCGATGCTTTACAATGTAGCAGGAAAAGATTACTGGATTCCAAGCGGAAGCTCCAGCAGCTTGACTGTCGGCGGACCACGCACCTTCGTATTCTCCGCTAATTTCCGTTTCTAATCCAAAGGAGAAACAACCTATGAGCAGAACTATCCGCCGGATGCCTCTGGCGATTCTTACGATCATTCTCACCGTTCTGCTCCTCTTCTCCTGTCTCCTCGGACTGAAGCTCGGGTATCTTTCTGTGTCCTTGTCGGGGATCGTATCGATCCTTGCTTCGCATCTTTCGGGAAGTGCGCTTCCTTCGGATATTGCGATGGGCATTGCGGATGCGGTCTGGGATCTTCGGCTCCCGCGCATCCTGCTCGCGCTGGCGGTCGGGATGGGGCTTTCGCTTTCCGGTATGGTGATGCAGGCGATGTTTCGGAATCCGATGTCGGACCCTTACATCATGGGTGTGTCCTCCGGGGCATCGCTGGGGGCGGCTTCTGCCGTTTTCTTTGGCGCGGGGGCGGCTTTCGGGGTATCTGCGATCGGATGCGGGGCATTTCTCGGCGCCTTGGCGTTGTCACTCCTTCTCGCCATCGCGGCAGGCCGCGTGGCACCGGGTGATTCATCCTATCTCCTGATCTTTGGCGCGGCGCTGGCGGCAGTCTGCGGCGGGATCACGAGTGTGCTGGTGTATATCGGATCCAATGCGACGGGGATGGATGTGACGCTGTACTGGCTGATGGGCTCTGTTTCCTTCGCGAAACTCCTGCCGACGCTCTCTGTGCTAGCCATCGTGCTTGCTTTCATCATTTTTTTCTCTACACAGGCAAGGATCCTGAATCTGATGCTGGAAGGGGAGGAAACTGCTGTCCCGCTGGGGCGGCAGCTCCTCCCTTTTCGGCGTCTCTATCTGGTGATGAATGCACTCCTGATGGGAAGTCTGGTGACGCAGGCGGGACTGATCGGCTTCGTAGGTCTTCTGGTGCCGCATGGCTGCCGGATGGTCATGGGGGCGGATCACAGGAAGCTCCTGCCTGTATCCGTTCTTTCGGGAGGACTGATGACGGTCTGGGCAGATATCTTAGGACGGATACTGATCCACGGTGTGGATATTCCTTTGGGTGTCAGCTTATCTCTGATCGGTGCGCCTGTATTTCTGGGGATGCTCATCCGGCGTTCGTATCATTTTGGAGGAGAAGGGGCATGAATATTTCAGTCAATCATATATCTGCCGGTTATGGGGGAAAGCAGGTGCTGAAGGATGTGTCGATTTACTTCGAAAGCGGACAGCTGACGGGTATCATCGGGCCGAACGGGTGCGGGAAGAGTACGCTTTTGAAGTGCATTTATCGTCTGCTTCCGCCTTGGTCCGGGGATATCCGGATCGGGGATACGGTTTTGAAGGATCTGCCGTATCGGGAAAGTGCGAAGCGCGTCGCGGTACTGGCGCAGCATCACGCAGCCGGTTTCGATTTTGATGTAGAAGAGGTCGTGCTGATGGGGCGCACGCCTTACAAAGGGATCACGGAGGGGAACAATCGGGAAGACCGTGACATCGCGCATCGGGCGATGAGGGAAACGGGCGTGGAAACATTAGCGGAGCAGAGTTTTTCTTTTCTCTCCGGCGGGGAGCAGCAGCGCGTGATGCTCGCGCGGGCTCTCACGCAGGAGACGCCCTGTCTCATCCTGGATGAACCGACGAATCATCTGGATATCACCTACCAGCTGCAGATCATGGATCTGGTGAGCTCGCGTCATTTGACGGTGCTTGCGGCCATTCATGACCTGAATATCGCAGCCATGTATTGTGACAAGATCGCAGCGATGAAGCATGGAGAGCTGGTCGCCTTCGGCAGGCCTGAAGAGGTCTTGACGGAGGAGCGGATCTGGGATCTGTATCATGTGAAGGCTGAGGTTTTTCCGCGAAAAGATGGAAGGCCGGCTGTGATTTTTGAAAGAGGAGCCATCGTATGAAGCCTGTCTATCGTGTGATGCTCATCAGCTTTCTCTGCCTGCTCCTGACGCTTCTATCATTGGGGGTGGGAGAGGTCTCCCTTTCACCGGCAGAGACTTGTCATTATTTGTATCTGGCGCTGACTTCGCCGGAAGGAAGTGGGATGGTCGAGCAGGATGTGCTGCAGTTCATCCGTCTGCCGCATCTGGTACTGTCTTTCTTCATCGGGGCAGGACTCGCCGTCTGCGGGGCAGTGATGCAGGCGGTGATGAAGAATCCGCTGGCAGATCCGTATCTATTGGGGATTTCCTCTGGTGCAAGTCTGGGCGCGGTGCTGGCGATCGCACTCGGTATCGGGATGATCGGGAGCTTTGATGGGATCGGCGCCGCGGCTTTTCTTGGCGCCGGACTTGTTTCCCTTCTGATTCTTCTTATTTCTTCGATCAGCGGTAAAGGAGAGGGATTGACACTGCTTCTGGCAGGTTTTGCACTCAATGCAGCCTGCTCGGCTGCTGTGAGCTTCTTTGTCACCGTGGTGGCGGATACGTCGAAGACGCGGTCTATCCAGTTCTGGATGATGGGGAATATCCGTGCTGACTCCTGGATGGCGATCGGCATTTTGGCGATTCTAGTGACGGCTGGATGTTTCTACTTCTTCTCCCAAAGGCGCATCCTCGACCTGATGCTCATGGGGGATGACCTCTCTTTAACCATGGGGCAAAAACTTTCGACGTATCGAAAAGTGTATATCGCCGTCATGGCGCTTCTTGTCGGAGCGGTGGTGTACATGTCGGGTATGATCGGATTCGTCGGGCTCATCATCCCGCACGGCGTACGTCTCCTCGTGGGGAGCAGCCATGGACGTCTTCTTCCGCTGGCGGCGCTTACGGGAGGGACATTCCTCTGCTGGGCGGATATTCTGGGAAGAAATGCGATCTCCGGACTGGAGCTGCCTGTGGGCGTCATGGCCGCACTGGCAGGTTCGCCCTTTTTCCTGTGGATGCTGATATCCAGAAAGCAGGTGAGAAGATGAAGAAGGCTTGGCTTCTCTCGCTCCTTCTGCCGCTCTGCCTATCAGGCTGTCAGTTGCAGAAGTCTCCTCCTGCCGAGGAATATTCGCGCCCCTTTGTGGAGAATATTAAGGTAGAGAACTACTATGAGACGGGGGTGAATCGCGAGTACCTGTCGGATGTGCCGCAGCGCGTGATCGTCATCGGTGCGAATGAAACGGAGACGCTGCTGGATCTTGGTGTCGAAGATGCCATCCTCGCGGCAGATGATGGACAGAACAGTCAGTGGTATGGCATCAAGGCATCGAATGAAAAGGCCTTTCAGCGGCTGCCTCGCATCGGCCGCAGCACGATTCAGGCGGAGCATTTCCTGGAGATGCATCCTGATATGATCATCGCAGAGCAGCAATTCTTCTCGAAAACCCGTCTTGGCAGTACGGACTACTGGAACAGCAAGGGCATCCTCACTATGGTGCCGCTGAATACCACATCGCCGGGCAAGCTGAATCAGGTGGAAACCGTAGAGAAGGAAATGAAATTCATTCGTGATCTGGGGATCATTTTTCACAAAGAGGAAGAAGCAGAGAAAATCGTGAGCGCAACGGAAAACCGGATTCACGATATAGCGAAAACTGTGGAATATCATAAGAAACCGAAAGTCATGATTCTCGATCGTATGAGCATCCTCGCTTCTTATGGGCGAAAGAAGATCGCAGGGGATATGGCTACCTCTATCGGTGGCATTGTCCCGGATACCACGGCGGCGGTCAGTGATGAGATGATGATGAAGCTGGACCCGGATGTCGTCTTTCTCGTCGTGTATCGCGATGAGGAGAAGGAGCTGGCATGGCTCCGAAATAGGCCTGCTTTCCGAAATCTGAATTTCATAAAAAATAACCGTCTCTATGGCATACCGCTGAAATATGTGTATGGCCCGCAGACGCGGACTATCGATGCGATTGGCTATATGGCAGAGCGCATGTATCCGGGTATGTTTGATTTCCCGAAGGAATATGACTTCCATCCGTGTTTCCCTGGCCACTCGTCGCAATGATTTCTTTGAAGTGAGAGGAGCAGGCGAAGCAAATCGTTTTTCCATCGCTTTTTCCCTTGCCTTTTGTTACAATACAAGTAGAAAGGCGGTGGTGCCATGGGACGACTCAAACAGTGGGAAGAACTCACCTGCACCTTCGATTCCTTCGGAAAAAATCTTCCGATGTACACCTTCTGTTGTCTATTGACAACATCGCGGTCATGACGGACAGTCCGATCCCTTATGTGAAAGAAGTAGCCCGCGAAGCGGGATATTCTGTTTGACAAAAAAGAAGCAACGAGCTGAAGGGTTGGGTGCTTCTTTTTTGTCATATGGATATAGGAAAGCAGAAGACCCCTGCTCGTGAGAAATCAAGCGAGCAAAGAAAATGCGGGATGAGTATGTGAATCGCAGCAGGAGGAGAAAGAAATGGATGATTTCGATAGATATCTCAATGAGCAGATGAAGGATCCCGATTTCAAAAAAGAATGGGTTGAGAATGAAGCGCGCTATCAGCTGATGATGATGGTTCTTCGCGCACGGAATGAAGAACACTTGACGCATTTGAGCTGGCGGAGCGCACAGGGCTTCGGCAGTCTAGGGAAACACTGATTCAATCGTTGTTCGATTTTACTCTTGTATTTTCATGTAGCGCAAGGAAGAGCCCTCCTTAAATAGCGAGCTATTTAAGGAGGGCTCTGACGAAGCGTTGTATGAAAATATATGTGAAATCGAATTCTGCGATTGAATCAGCGTTTCCCTAATATCAGCCGCATTGAGAAAGGTCAGTCAATGCCTTCCATCGCTACACTTGCGAAGATCGCGCAGGGACTTGGAAAGCGGCTGGAAATCCGTTTTGTATAGTTTTTAGGGAAACGCTGATTCTGTGATTGAATCAGCGTTTCCTTAGTTTTACGCGCATGCAAAACCCCCGATTTGCCAAAAGGCAAATCGGGGGTTTCATCTATGTACCCATGAATCAGAATTTCACTTTGAGCAGTCTTACGGCATAGAGGATACAGAGGATGGTGACGCCGGTATCTGCGAAGACGGCGACCCACATATTGGCATAGCCTAAGAGGCCCATGATCATGACGGCGATCTTCACGATGAGAGCGAAGGCGACATTTTCCCAAGCGGTCTTGATGACTTTTCTGGCCACGCGGACGGCTTTGGAGATGGCGTCGACATTCGAATTCAGGAAGACGACGTCAGCGGCTTCGATGGCAGCATCTGCGCCGCTGCCCATAGCGGCGCCTACATCAGCACCGGCGAGGACAGGAGCGTCATTGATGCCGTCGCCTACGAAGAGGACGGAGCCGATCTCTTTTCTGACTTTCTGCATTTCAGAGAGCTTGTCTTCCGGAAGGAGACCGGCGTGGATGTTCTCGATGCCGACGAGACTGCCAATGGCTTTTGCGCTCTTTTCATTATCCCCGGTCAGCATGACAGGGGTGATGTCGAGGGCTTTCAGGTCTTGGATGCCTTCGATGGTGTCGGACTTGATGGCATCGGAAATGGTGATGCGGCCAAGGAGGGTCTTGCCTTTGGCGACGTAGACGTCGGTGCCGACTTCTTTGTTTTCCGGAAGGGATGGGACAGAGATGCCGGAAAGGGCGAGGAGCTTTTCATTTCCGATATAGATGTCTTCGCCGTTCTGTTTGGCTTTGACGCCGTGTCCGGCGATTTCCTGCATGGAGGTGAGCTTGGGAAGAGAGAGACCTTTTTCATTCGCGCAGGTCACGATGGATTGGGCGATGGGGTGGGTGGAGTAGATCTCACCGGCAGCTGCGAGGGCAAGGATCTCGTCTTCGCTCTTGCCAGCGGTCTTCACGATGCTTCTGACTTTGAATTTTCCTTCGGTCAGAGTGCCGGTCTTATCGAGGACAGCGGCTTTGGTATTCGAGAGGGCTTCCATGACGGTGCCGCCCTTGAAGAGGATGCCTTCTTTCGATGCGGCACCGATGCCGGCAAAGAAGGAGAGCGGGACGGAGATGACGAGCGCGCAGGGGCAGCTGATGACGAGGAAGGTGAGAGCGGTGTAGATGCATTTATCCCAGTCGGCGCCGAAGAGGAGCGGCGGGAGGACTGCGACGGCGATCGCGACGAAGACGACGATCGGGGTGTACACGCGGGAGAAGCGGGTGATGAAACGGTCGATCTTTGGCTTGCTGGCGACGGCATTCTCGACGGAGTCGAGGATACGGGTGACCATGGATTCTGCGAGGACTTTTTCGACCTGGATGCGGATGGTGCCGGTCATATTGACGCAGCCGGAGTCTACGGGGTCGCCGACGGCTGCGAGGACAGGCTTCGGTTCACCGGTGACGGCGGAGGTGTCGATCTGGGTCTCGCCTTCGGAAATGATGCCGTCAAGCGGGATGCGGTCGCCGGGGCGGATGAGAAGGATATCGCCGACTTCGGCTTCTTCTGCCGGGATGGTCTCGGTGCCGCTCGCGGTCACGCGCTGGACGACTTCCGGGCGCAGGTCGACGGCGTCCATGATCTGGTCGCGGCTGCGGTCGGCAGCGAGGTCCTGGAAGTATTCACCGATGCGATAGAAGAGCATGACACCGACGGCTTCCGGATATTCGTGGATCGCGAAGGCGCCGACGGTCGCAACGGTCATGAGGAAGGTCTCGTCGAAGAATTCCCCATGGGTGATGTTTTTGAGGGCGGTGTAGACGATGGGACCGCCTAAGATGAGGTAGGAGACGAAGAAGAAATAGTCTCCGATGGAGACAAGTCCTGCGAAGAGGCCTGCCGGCTGGTAGTGCATCAGCATGCCGATGACGAAGAGGAGGCCGCCGATGGTGAGCTGGCTTTTTTCGCTTTTCAGGCGTTCAAGGAAGGACGCTTCTTTTTTGGCCGCTGACTTTTTCTGTGCTTTGGTTGGGCGCTGTTTCTTTCGGATCTCGGTCGGACTTTCGACCTCGTTGCATTTCCTGGTCAGCTCGGGGATGAGGCTGTCCGGGTCTTTGGCGGTGAGTTTCATCGTCTTGGTGGCGAAGGAGATCGAGGCAGAGAGGACGCCGGGCTGGCGGTTCACGAGCTTTTCGAGCTTGACGGCGCAGGCTGCACAGTCGAGGGTGGGGATCTCATAGATCTCTGTCTTGAAATCGCCCTTGTCAGAGGGCGGTACGATGCCGATATTTTCATCGACGGTGCGGCAGACGGAGAGCAGCTGCGGGATGAGATTGTCCGGATTTTCTTTGGAAATGACGCGGAGCTCTTTCTTCGTGAAGGAGACCGAGGCGAAGAAGACGGATGGCATTTCGCGGATCTTCCCTTCCATTTTCGCGGCGCATTCCATGCAGTCGAGGTGCTCCATGTGATAGAGGCCGCGTTTGTATTCCTTTCCTAAGAAATCGCACTGGCAGGAGGCAAGGTCTTTGCCGCAGTAGTCGCAGTCTTCTTCGTCGATGCAGTCATGGCAGTGACAGTCATTCTTGTGACCGTCATGATGGTGGACGCCCTTGTCATGGAAATGGCCGAAGGCGCGTCTTTCATCGATCGCGATGTCGGCTTCGCTCTCCATGACATCGATCTTATTGTCCTTGTATTTTGCCATTTCAGGGTCATTCGAGTGGTCATGGCTCTCTTCCGGGATCTCTTCGCAGCAGCCACAGCCGCAGCCATCATGCTCATGGTCATGCCCGCAGGCGCATCCGTGCTCGTGGGAGTGGCCTTCGTGGTCGTGGTCATGCCCGCAGCCGCATCCGTGCTCATGGGAGTGGCCTTCGTGGTCATGGTCATGCCCGCAGGCGCATTCGTGCTCGTGGGAGTGGCCTTCGTGGCCATGGTCATGCCCGCAGGTGCATCCGTGTTCATGGGAGTGACCTTCGTGGTCATGGTCATGCTCGCAGCCGCATTCATGCTCATGGGAGTGACCTTCGTGGTCATGCCCGCAGCCGCATTCGTGTTCATGGGAGTGGCTTTCGTGGTCATGCCCGCAGCCGCAGCTGTGATTTTCTTCATCTTCCTCGTGGTGTGCATGCTCTTCGGTGCGATGGACGGATTCCTGTGCCTCATGGCAATGGCCGCATCCGCAGTGATGTACATGCTTTTCATCGTGCTTTTCCATGGTATATCTCCTTATCTGTAATGGAAGCGTTGCTTCCTGAGCGGTATGATTCTATGGTGCTATTTTAGCATTCTCCAGTTCCAACGTAAACGGAACATGAGAAACACTTTAATATTTCAAGTAGGAGAAGGGGAAACGATAGGTTTAGATAGGGCTAAAAAAGAATGAGTTCGAGAGGGGGGTAATAAAAATAAGAAAAGAAATGAGAAACGAGAAATGCGAAATGGCGGTGCGGCGCATAAAAAGCAGAAGCGCCGCGGAGTATAAATGAGACAATGTTTGAAAGTGAGTGGGGAGCGGGTTTCCCGTTTGGGAGTTCCAAACATCGTCCGCCTGACCGCGAATGACAAAGATTTCTCGCTTACGCTCGAAATGACGATACGGGGGAGTCTTAAGTCTCCTAGTCTCCAGCTGCTCGAGATCCCTAATCCCCAATCCCTAGATACTAGTCCCTCGCTATCAGTCACTAGTCACCAGTCACCTCTAATTGACCCGTAGCTTTTTTATTGACATACCTGTATATTTATGCTACTATCTTGAATAAATAAGAAGGGTGTGAGGACTATGTCAGATAAAAAAGTCATTTATGAGGTCAAACATTTGCAGAAATCGTTCGGCAAGGTCGAAGTACTGAGAGATATCAATATGAAGATCGAGAACGGAGAAGTGTGTACCATTATCGGTCCGTCCGGGAGCGGGAAGAGTACCTTCCTGCGTTGCCTGAATCTGCTGGAAACGCCGACCGGGGGCGAGCTGTGGTTCGAAGGGAAGAAGGTCAATGAAAAGACCGATGTGAAGATGCTGCGCCGCGATGTCGGCATGGTTTTCCAGTCGTTCAATCTGTTCCCGATGTTCTCCGCAGTAGAGAATGTCATGTATGCGCCGGTACATATCAAGAAGCTGCCGAAAGCGGAGGCGAAAGAGGAAGCGATGGAGCTTCTCTCCCGTGTAGGTCTTGCCGAGCGTGCGGATTATTATCCGGGCGAGCTTTCCGGCGGGCAGCAGCAGCGTGTCGCTATCGCCAGGGCGCTTGCGATGAAGCCGAAGATGCTGCTCTTCGATGAACCGACTTCTGCGCTTGATCCCGAGCTTGTCGGCGATGTACTGACCGTCATGAAGGAAGTCGCCTTAGCCGGCATGACCATGGCCGTCGTCACGCACGAGATGCAGTTTGCCAGAAGCGTTTCCAATCACGTCATTTTCATGGATAAGGGCTATATCGTGGAGGAAGGAAATCCCGAAGATATCTTCACCCATCCACAGGAAGAACGGACGCAGACATTCCTGAAGCGTCTGCTCCATGCTGATATTTAAGGAGATGATGCGATTATGGATATGGTATTAGATACAGCTGTCAAATATAATGACATTTTCATGTCAGGTGTGAAGATCACCATTATTATTTCTCTTCTGTCCTGCTTCTTTGGTCTTCTTCTCGGGATCATTCTGGCATTCATGAAGATCTCGGGTATCAAGGTCCTCCAGTGGATCTCGACGGCCTATGTAGAAGTCATCCGCGGTACGCCGGTCTTGGTACAGATCTCTCTCGTGTTTTTCGGGCTGCCGTTCCTCGGCATCCATTTCCCCAGCTTCCAGATCATGGGCGTCGACTTTGAAAGACTTTCCGCCGGTGTCCTTGCACTGATCCTGAATTCCGGTGCGTATGAGTGTGAGATCGTCCGCTCTGGTATCCAGTCCATCCCGAAGGGACAGCTCGAAGGCGCGATGTCGCTTGGCTTCTCGAAGTGGGAGTCTATGGTGCGCATCATCATCCCGCAGGCGATCCGCAACATCCTGCCCGTCATCGGGAATGAATTCGTCACCCTCATCAAAGAGTCCTCTCAGGTCTCTGTCATCGGTATGGCCGATCTGATGTATACGGCGACCACCATTCAGGGCATCAGCTTCCAGCCATTCCCGCCGCTCGTCATCGTAGCGATCTACTACTTCATTATGACCTTCTTCGTCTCCATGTGCCTGCGCGTGCTCGAACGCCGCATGAAGGTGAAGAGTGTGAGATAGCAGGAAATCGGCAAACGGTTCTTCGAAAGGAGAGCCGTTTTTTGATTGGGGGGTGAGCAGCCCTCTCGCAACTATACCATGGCATTTGGATGACAGAATCGCCATTTCGCTGTATAATAAAATAGAATTTTTATGTACAGATGGAAAGCGTGAGAGGCTCCGGGAGAGAGCGAGGAATACGGTATTCTTGTATCGCAGCCGGGCTCGCTCTTGCGCACCTTCCTTCTATTTCTCAAACGAGGTACTCCATGTTTATCGATAGAGCAAAGATTATTGTAGTCTCCGGTGCGGGCGGGGACGGGATGGTTTCCTTCCGCCGTGAAAAGTATGTACCGCGCGGCGGCCCGTCGGGCGGTGATGGCGGCAAGGGCGGCTCGGTCTTCATCAAAGCGAATAGCGACCTAAATACGCTGATCAATTTCCGCCGTCATAGAAAATTCGCAGCCAAAGCCGGGGCCAACGGCGGCGCCAAAGAGATGTTCGGCAAAAATGCAGAGGACGTCTTCGTCGAGGTGCCGCTCGGAACGATGGTCTATGACAATAAGACCGGCGAACTTCTGGCGGATATGACGCAGAATGGACAGGAAGCCCTCATCGTCAAAGGCGGGCATGGCGGCCGCGGAAATTCCCATTTCGCGACATCGGCTGTCCGTGCGCCTCTTTATGCGGAAAAAGGCGAGCCGGGTGAAGAAAAGGAGCTGCGCCTCGAGCTGAAGGTGCTGGCGGATGTCGGTCTTCTGGGATTCCCGAGCGTAGGGAAATCCTCTCTCATCCGCAAGGTATCCGGTGCGAAGCCGGAAGTGGCGGCGTACCATTTCACGACGCTGAATCCGATCCTCGGTGTGGTGAATCTGGACTATGAGAGAAGCTTCGTCATGGCAGATATCCCGGGCCTGATCGAAGGCGCAAGTCAGGGGACCGGTCTTGGGGACGAATTTCTCCGCCATGTAGAGCGTACGAAGGTCCTCATCCATGTGCTTGATGCGGCGGGCAGCGAAGGCCGCGATCCATTGCATGATTTCCATATCATTAACAATGAGCTCGAGCTGTACAGCCCGGAGCTTCGTCAGAAGAAGCAGATCGTCGCAGCGAATAAGACCGATCTCATCGATGACCCGAAGAAGCTGGAAGAGTTGAAAAAGGCCATCGAGAAGGAAGGCTATGACTTCTATCCCATCTGCACGCTTTCCGGAGAAGGCACTCGTCCGCTCATGGAAGCCGTGTGGAAGCTTCTGCAGGAGATCCCCGATGTATCCTTCGAATCTCCGGAAAAGGCCATTGTATATGATGCGAACAAGCAGGAATTCGAGATCGAGTGCAAGAATGATGTGTACTATATCAAGGGCAAGCGCGTGGAAAAGCTGGTCGGCATGACCGACTTCGAGGACTATGTCTCCCTGCGCCGCTTCGACAGAGCTTGGAGATTCATGGGCCTTGACAAGCTCCTCCGCAAGGCAGGCTGTCAAGAAGGCGATACGGTCAATCTGTACGGCGTAGAATTCACCTGGTCGGAGAATCATAGTGAAGAGGAATAGCCGGTGACGGGGAGACTAGGAGACATCAGC
>ULJH01068941.1_pt1 | contig 20830 bp, 15 predicted proteins | sample 1950781 | NCBI WGS metagenome assembly ULJH01 (sample SAMEA4835462, study PRJEB28245) | human gut metagenome | biome: gut microbiome; material: fecal sample | place: Denmark | collected 2008 | reverse complement strand
GAGCAGGTCAGGAACGTCAGAAAAGATATTAATACTTTCATATTGTATGGTTTAAATAAATGTTTTTATTGACGCTGCAAAGTTTACATTTTTCGGATATGATAGAGGCGACTTTTTGGCATATTCTTCAGCGTGCTTTTGCGCTTCCTGCGCTTGGATTCTATCACTATCATTATTCAAAGATTTTTTCGCCAAAACGGTTTATGATATCAGATTTGATTTTTGGTAGAATGTTTTTACAAAAGAGAAAAGCATAATCTCCAATATTTGTCACACCATCTGGAATATTGATGCTGGTGAGTGATTCACATTTATAAAAAGCAGCATGTCCAATATTTGTCACACCATCTGGAATATTGATACTGGTGAGTGAATAACAGCGCCCGAAAGCGTCATTTCCAATACTAGTAACACTATTCGGGATATTGATATTGGTGAGTGATCTATAGCCTCCAAAAGCAAAATCTCCAATATTTGTCACACTATTTGGAATGATATAGTTTTTTTCTTTTGATCTGTACGCTATGAGTGTAGTTTTATCTTTATTAAACAACACTTGATGTTCATATATAAAGGCTTTTGAGTCATTATGCAAGTCACCATTCCAATAGAAAAATGGATTACCATTCATATTAACTACACTACTTGGAATATTGATATTGGAAAGTGAACTACACTCCAAAAATGCACCATTTCCAATATTTGTCACACTATTCGGGATATTGATTTTGGTGAGTGAACGACAACACCAAAAAGCCCCATTCCCAATTACCTTCACTCCTTTTCTGATAGAATACTCACCTTTTAATCCAGATGGTGCTTTAAGTAATCTCTTCCAATCTTTGCTGTATTTTACACCAAATTCATCCTCCACAGCATTTTTAAGATCCTCTTTTGTAACCTCAGTGCTCCACACTTCCTCTTCCTTCGGCTTCTGCACATCGAACAATCTGAAAGAGCACATAGACAAGTCTTTTTTGGCGCTGGCTAAGAGGAACATAGACAGAAGGGTTCTTGCTTCCTCGTCTGCCAACAAGCCTTGCAGGGCGGTGAAGGTATTGCTCTTGCTCAAGTCAAGATAATCTGCGGCTGAGAAGAGGAGACAGTCGGACGCTCCGTAGTTTTGGAGTAGAGACGGATCGAGAGAGATGGCTTTTAGCGAGAGGGCAATGGAAGCCAAGGCGAAATCGTCAATGGTTTCGTCGAAGTCATCAATGGTGCGAAGGGGATGCGAGAAGTCCTTGGTGCCGATAGTCGGCGACTTCTGACCTTTCATTGCCGGCACAAACATGCCGTCGTAATCGACGAGTGTCAGCGTACCGTCGGGGCGCACCATGATATTGTCGGGCTTGATGTCGCCATGAGCGAACGACTGCGAGCGAAGCCAAGCCGCCATTTTGCAGAAACGGTAGCAAAGCATCGACATGGCATAATTGTCCGTATAATTATCGGCGATGTATGTTTCCATCGTCTCGCCCTCAATCCAGTCCATCAGCAACACTGGGAACTCTTCGTTCTCACAGTTGCTGTCAACGAAAAGTTCATTCTCCAGATACTTCACGGAAGTGATATAAGGCGAGTCGACAAACTCCAACTCCTCGGCTATCTTGTGGTATGCCTCTGCTCGTCCTTCCTGGTCCTCGGTGAAGCACTTCAAGGCATAGCACTTCCCCGTCTGCTCGTCTTTCATCTTGAATACGACGGCAAACGCACCGCTGCTACGATACGGTTCGCCGTATTTGTCCAGCACGGGCACTAAATGGCTCAACTTGTCAAGATTGTCCTTAGCATCACGAATGGCAGCGAGATATTCTGATATAAGAGGGTATTGCATAGGTTTTTATTAACGTGGGTTCAATGAAATAGATTTCTCATTACTTAGCTACAAAGTTAGAAAAACTTACCAACATAAAAGAAGAAAACGTGAAGGAATATCGGTTGACGGATGAGGTGAAATCTCTGGCACACTTTTTGCCAAGACGATATTTGCATTTTTTGACCGCTCATAACTCGCGAAAAATCAAAAACAAAATCGGTTGTCGGTTTTTTTGCGAGTTTTGAGCGTGCAATGCTAAGTGAATGGCTTACAGATGGTTGTAAGAATTTGTTTGAAAGTGTGCAATTTTTGCTTCGTCAAAACCAAACTTATCGTGAGACTTTACATGGTAATAGCTATGCTTTTACTGGGTAAAGTCTCAAGAGTTACATGGTAAAGTCTCACGAAAAGTTTGTAAAACTCGTCGTTTTACACCGAAAAGTCTCAATTTTTATGGTTTTCGGGCTGCGAAGAACGATGAAAAGGCGCGTTTTTGAGTATGCGAATCTCCAGAATGAGAGTTTTGGTCGAGGGTACTTGGACTATATTTGCGTCTAAAAACAAGAGGTTAAAAAGCTAAAAAAGTAAAAAATCGCAGACTTTTTTACTACTCTAAGCGTGCATCCATCCGTAGCGGAGGTCTCTGGCCTCCGCAGCACCAAGTGGGTATCGTTTGTGAATGTTCTAAACACATGATATCGCTGTAAAACGAACACGAATAACCCGAATTATACGAATGTAGCATTTTATATATTCGTGAAATTCGTATTATTCGTGTTCGTTAAAAATTAATTTGTGTTGTTGCTTGCTGCGGCGGCAGGATACCGCCGCTACAGTTAGTCGATTGTTTCCGCCGCCACCGAATCTGCTTAATCCGATAATTGCGCTGCAAGCCGAATCTGCTTAGTTAGCAGCATCAGTTCTTCACGCGCTTCACGCCGTCAACGATGTAGATGCCGGCGGGCAGGTCGTTCCATTGCTGGGTCAGCTTTACGCCGTTAAGGTTGTAGATGCCTTGCTTGCGGGCGGGCACGTCTGCTGTCACGGTGCCGATGCTGTTGGTGATAGGCTCGATCACAACCTTCGACTTAAGCAACTCGCCATTCAGGACTACCGCCTTTTGGTCGGCGTCGAACTCCGCACCGACGGGCTGTGTGATGGCGCAGTTGTCGAGGATGAGGTCGCTGATGAGTGAGATAGATCCGCTGCCGCTGCCTTCTGCCTCTACGTAAGAGTTGCGCACGGTGAGCACCTCGCTCTTTGCTCCAATATAACCTGCTATGCCATAGCCACCCTTAACAAACAGACTGGTGTTGTCGATGGTTACGGAAGCGCTCTCCATGTCGAGACCGCAGAATCGCTTGCTCGTGAGATGGAGCGAACCGTCGCCGGTGATGGTAGACGTCTGGTTCAACACCATGCTTGCCAGGTCGGCTGTAACGGTGTTATTGCCAATCAGCTTGACGGTGAAGTCGGAGACAGTCTTGTTCACAATGCCCGTTCCGTCGGTAGAGTTTCTTTCGATGGTGGCGTTGTCGAGAGTGAGGGTTTTTGTGTCGGGGTCGTAAGAGGCGCTGCCGCTCACACCGTAGATACTTGTGAGGTCTTTGTAGTTGAGTGTTGTCACCGGCTTGTCGGCGATATAGATGCCATAGCTGTTGGGTTCAATCACAACTTTGGAGGTTACGGTTTCTCCGTTCACAGCCACCGACTTAGTATCGGCGTAGTATGCCGCCTTGGACGGAATGTCGATGTAGCATCCCTCAAGCTTCAGACCGGCGATGTCGCAGATTGAGCCTGTGGAGCCCGTAGCTTCCACGTGAGAGTTGCGTATGGTGAGCACCTCTTCTGCCTCGTTGTAGCTTGCAGATATGCCCCATTTGCCCTCTGCCTCCAACCAGCAATTGTTGATCTCGAGAGGACAACCACCGAAGAGCAAGGCGCACAGGTCGCTCTTTACGCTGAGCTTTGCACCGCCGTCGCCCAGAATAACTGTCGACTCGCGCGTGTATATGCCAGCCGAGTTGGTGACATTAATGGTGTTTGTGCCGATCAACTCTATCAAAAGGTTGTCGCAGGTTTCGTTCAAGATGGCATTACAGTCATTTGCCTCAATAGTGGCATTGTCGAGCGTGAGGGTTCTTGTGTTCGGGTCGAAATACACCTTGCCGCTCACTCCGTTAATCTCGGTGAGGTCGAGATAGTTGTCGCTCGTCACATCTACGCCGGCTACCTTGAAGCCGTATTTTTCTTGCGCCATCACGAATGCTGACGACATCATCATTACTATAAGCACGAGGAATATGCGCATGCTTACTTGTCGGGTTGAGTTGTTGTGTTTCATAATTGTTTAGTTTTTGCCTGGGCAGCCGAAACATACCCAGAGGTTTGTAAATGTTAATTAGAATATTGATTCTGGTGCAAAATTAGCTCAGAAAACGTGAAGCGCGTTGTATATTCCTTACAAAAAATAGCCAATAACTATCATTTTAGTGTTTTCTGCGTTAAAGAAGTTTAAACGGGTAGGCTGAAGAACGTAAAAAGTTAACAATCTGACAAAACGCGAGTGCGTCCAGCGACAGAAGCGTTTGGATGGAATAGTGGGGCAAGTTAGTGAGACAAAGTCGCTTTCTCGTTGAAAAATTTTCGTCGCACGGGATATTATTCGTAAATTTGCAGCCTATTCGAGGTTTCACCTTTTAAAATGTAAATAATTCAATATCACCTAATAAATGTCAAAAAGATTTCTAACACTCGCTGCAGTGTTCATGCTTGCAGCCTCTGCTTTTGCCGTTCCGGCGAAGCGTGTGAAGCGTCAGGTGCAGCAGCCTGACGGCTCCGTGCTCACTGTGATGTTGCGCGGCGACGAGAATTTCCATTACACAAGTACCGAAGACGGTCAGCCGCTGGTGCAGCGTGCCGACGGTGCCTACTGCTATGCTACGCTCGACGCTGGCGGCATGCTGACAGCGTCTTCGCAGGTGGCTCACAACGAGGGCAGCCGTGGCGCAGGCGAGCTGGCGTTCCTCAGCTACTACTCGACAGAGGCGCAGAAGGTGCGCTCGCTCGGCATGAAGCGTGCGAAGCAGCGCAACGCCCACCGCATGGCGCGCCTCGCAAAGCGCAACACGATGGATGCGGCGGGCAAGCCGATGATGCGTGAGATAATGGCTGGCGCTACCGGCGGCGAGGGTATCGGCGTAACGGGCAAGCGCAAGGGTCTGGTGATTCTTGTGAACTTCAAGGACAAGCAGATGCAGTCGAAGCACTCGCTGGAGGAGTGGAAGAACTACTTTAACCAGGAGGGCTACAAGAACTATGGCAACAACGGATCGGTGCACGACTACTTCTACAAGCAGAGCTACGGCAAGTTCGACCTTGAGTTTGACGTTGTGGGACCGGTGACGGTTTCTAAGAATATGGAATCTTACGGCGCCAACGACGTTTACGGCAACGACGTCGATCCGGCGGGCATGATTAAGGAGGCTTGCGAGCTGGCTTACGCTCAGGAGAAGCTCGATATGACGCAGTATGACTGGGACGGCGACGGCGCTGCCGACCAGGTTTACGTTATCTATGCCGGCTACGGCGAGGCTTCGGGCGCTCCGGCCACCACCATCTGGCCGCACGAGTGGGACCTGGAGTCGGCAGGCTATAGTCTGCATCTTGGCGGCGTGCGCATCAACACCTACGCTTGCTCGTCGGAGCTGAACGGCGCTTCGGGCACGTACATCAGCGGTATCGGAACCGCCTGCCACGAGTTCAGTCACTGTATGGGCATACCCGATATGTACGACACGCAGAACGGTGGCTGCTTCGGCATGGACGCTTGGGACCTGATGGACTACGGATCGTACGGCGACGACGGCTATGCGCCGGTGGGCTACAACACATACGAGAAGTGGGTGAGCGGATGGCTCGAGCCTACCATCCTCAGTGAGCCGTGCTACGTGAAGGACATGAAGCCGCTGGACGAGGCAGAGGAGTCGTACGTGGTGTTCAACGAGAAGAACAAGAACGAGTATTACATCTTCGAGAACCGCCAGCTGCAGGGCACGGACAAGGCGCTGCCCAACCACGGTATGCTCGTGATTCACATGGACTACAACCAGGATGTATGGGAGAACAACGCTGTGAACAATGCGTACAACCACCAGCGCTTCACGGTTGTGCCGGCTGACAACAAGCTGACTTCGGAGACCGTGACGGGCGACACATGGCCTGGCACAACACGTTCTACGGAGCTGACTGACACATCGAAGCCTGCAGCTACGCTCTTCAACGCCAACAGCGACGGACGCAAGTTCCTGGGCAAGCCGGTGACGGAGATTGCGGAGAAGAACGGCAAGATCTCGTTCACGTTCATGGGCGGACTCTCGCTCTCAGCGCCGCAGCCGAAGCTGGTAGACATGGCGGAGACTTCGTTCACTGGTGGCTGGAACGCCGTGGAGAATGCGGAGAGCTACACCATAGAGCTGCGCGAGAAGAGCGCTCAAGGTTCTGCTGACGAGGCGCTTATGCTGAGCGAGGATCTGAGCACATGGGGCGCTAACCTCACAGCCGACGGCACAATCGACATTTCGGGTGCGCTTGACAGCAAGATGCAGAACGTAGGCTGGACGGGTGAGAAGGTGTTCGAGTGTCCGGGCTGCGCAAAGCTCGGTTCGTCGAAGAAGCAGGGCAACCTCACTTCGCCGCTCATCATCGACCACTCGGCTACGAGCGTCACGGTAAGACTCTCGGCGAGCGCTTATGGCAACGACGTGGCTGAGGCTACGGTGTCGCTGCTCGACAAGGACGACAGTGTTATCTCGGAGCAGACGGTGGGCGTGGACGGCACGCTGACAACAGTGGTGCTTGCGAACGCTAACATGGACGACTATAAGGTGAAGGTGCAGCCGAAGAAGCGTGGCTACGTCTTCTCTATTGCCATCTACGACGGCGACTTCTCGGCTGAGGACTTCCAAAGTATGGGCGTGGCTGAGAAGGCTGTGATGAAGGCTTCGGTGCAGCGCTTCTCAGACATCAAGTCGACATCTTATAAGTTTGAGGGTCTGAACGCTGGGGCTACATACCAGTGGCGTGTGTGTGCTGTTGCTGGCAACGTGCTTTCGAAGTGGAGCGACTGGCAGACTGTAGACCTCAGCACTTGGAGCGCTATCGGCGATGTGACAGAGGACGCAACGCAGATGGCTGCGGATGACGTGGTGAAGGTGTTCTCTTCGGTAGGCACACAGCTCGGCACGATGACATACGGCGAGTTCTGCGGCAAGAATATGCCGAAGGGCGTGTATGTAGTGAAGGGCGAGAAGGGTGCGCTGAAGGTTGCGAAGTAAAGATTTATTAGTAGCGGAAACTTTCCGCTACGGATAACAAAAAATGCTGCCTGGCAAACTTGCCGGGCAGCATTTTTTGTAACTATTATTTAAAAACTATGAATGCGAAGGTTGCAACTTTTATACTTCGACGGCGCTTGCTGCAATCTTCTTTTGCTTGAGGGCGTCGATAATTGTCTTGACGTTTTCCAGCGTGTCCTCTACGGGGATGGTGTGCTTCTTAGCCTTCAGTATGTTGTTGAGCGCTGAGGGCGAGAGCTTGTAGCTCGAGCGGCAATACCTGCTGACGATGTTGAGTATGTCGGACTTTTGGGCGTTGGTTATCTTGCCCAGCAGGAGTATGTTGTACTTCATTTCGGGCTGCTTCACTTCCTCTGTCTTCGGCTCTTCAGGCTTCTGCTCCTCCTTCTTCTCTTCCTTTTCGGGCTTAGGTGTTGTGGGAGTAGCAGGTTTGTTTTCGGTAGGTTGCTCTGTGGGCTTTGGCTTCTCTGCTGGTGTTGGCTCGGGCAGCACTTCGGGCTCGTCGGGCTTCACCTCAACGAGTTGGTTGTTGAAGATTTCGAGGAGCTTCGAGATGCCCATCGGCATATCGGCTGAAGTAACGCTGAGATTGATGTCGATGCAGCGCTTGTTCATGTACTCGGCTTTCGTCTCCTTGCTCACTTCGGCAGAGTCGCCAGGCGCGGAGTATTTGGCTTTCAGAGAGAGCTTTCTTGTGTCGTGATTCATCCGGCTCTCTGTGACGGTGGCCTGAAATGTGAGGTCGACGCGGTCTATCTGCAGATAAGGTACGGGCACGATGAGGAGCAGCGGCATGACGATGCGATGAACTTGTCCTGCTGACTCGAAGTAGAACGAGACGGTGACTGGTTCGAGGCAGGAGTCGTCGTCGCCAGCCTGTGTGAATACCACCTCGTTGAGGTATTGTAGTGTGGCCTGCGCCGCTTCTTCTTGCGCGTTGACGCAGGCTGAGAGCGGAGCGCCGAGTATGCGGTTGAAGTCGAGCTCTTGAAGAAGGCTTTCTTGGTTGTCAACGGGTAGAGCCATATTCTTGGGTTTAGAGGGTTATTGTAAAAATATTATTGTTCTTATAGGGTGTTGTTGGGCGTGTCGGGTGGCGTTGCAGAGTGGAGCGGTCGGATGCTCATGCCGTTTGCGGCGGCAATCTGCAGCAGTCGGGCGAGTCCTGGTGAGGGTTGTTGCGTCTCTGCCTTTATCTCGACACGTATGTTGTTGCGCAGGTCGTACTGAGAGACGGCAGACTCCTCGAGCTGCTTGTTGGATGGCGAGAGCGAGACCTTCAGTCCCTGCAGTCGGTTGGTCTTAGAGGACATGATGCTGACGAAGAAGCTGATGTTGGCGTTGTCAATCTGTAGGAACGGCAGTGGTACGAGCGAGAGCAGCGGCACGCGCATTGTATAGCTCTGTCCGTTCATCTGCAGAGCAAAAGCCACCATGACCGGCTCTGAGCGTTCGCCGTTGTTGCAGAACGTCTCTCGCCCGATCATCGCCATCGCCATCTCCGTAGCCTTTTGCTGTTCAGCGTTGCAAACGGAGAGCGTATTGCGTATCATCTCAGAGAGCCAAAAGTTATCGTGCTTCTTTTTTTCTTGATCGTCCATTACTTATTGCGTTTGCGTTCGTTTTCTAATACATAACCGACAAATTCTGTAAATACCGTATCAATAGCTCCATATTTGCGATAGCCATTGGGTAGATTGTTGTTAAAAGGTTCGCCATGACCATACCATCCGGCGTAGCGTGGTTGGAAATACTTCAACTCGTATTCCAGTATGCTTTTAGCTTGTCTCGACTTTATATCATACGGATATATCTTCTTTGCAGTGCGCAGAGCAAGCAACAGATGCATTCGCATCCAATCCTTCTTCGTAGCATATCTGAGTAACTGTTCTTGGCGTGCAATATTCCAACTGATACTTTGAGTTGAATCAAAAGTACATTCAGGATGAGGGTTTCCTCTTTTAGTTGAAGGTAGAGCAAATGGACTATATGGGTTAATATGCATTCTGCTCATGCGGTTTGCAAATCTGACCCTCTTTTTGGGGTCAATCTTTTTATACCATTCTCTTTCTTGCTCTGCTCTCTTCTTTTGCTCTTCCTTTTCTATAAGCTGTATTTCGATTTTTTCTTGCTCTTGCTTCTTTTTCTCTTCCTCTTCTTTTTGTAGCTTCTCGAGTCTTTCTTGCTCTTGCTTCTTCTGCAGTTCAGCCTCTATGCGCATTTTTTCGAGTCGTTCTTCTTCTTTCTTCCTAAACTCCTCGTCTTTACGCTGTTTCTCAAGTCTTTCCAGTTCTTCGTTTCTTCTCTGCTCTTTGCGTTCTGTTTCTTGCTTTTTGTATTCAGCCAAAGCATTTACAAGAGCCCCCACCATACGCTCTTTCTTGTTTTTAAGTTCGAGTCGTTTGCGTTCAGCTTCTCGTTTCATGTCCTCCACCTGCTGAGGCGTGAGCGTATCGTGCACGATGAGGTTGTTTGTGAAGAATTCGAGCATCTTCGCCATGCCAGAAGGCATAGAGCTTGTTGAGGCGCGTACATTGATGCCCATCTTGCTCTCAACAGATACCGATTGCTCGTCGTCTTCGGTGCGTGTATAGCCTTCCGTAGCATATTTCGCCTCCATCTTTCCGTCATCGCATGCTGTGATGTCCGCAGTGAAGTTCAGGTTGACGTAGTCGATGTGCATATATGGAATAGGCACGATGGTCATAAGCGGCACAGTCATGCGTGTTTTCTCTCCATTCATTATGAATGTAAAGGTGACGGTGATCGGCTCGACGCCTTCCGGGTCGAGTTCTGAGTTGGTCATTGTAAAGCCGCGGATGAAGTCGATGGTGGTTTGCGCAGCCTCTGCTTGAGCACGTACGCACGCAGCCAGCGGACCGCCTATGATGTTTCCAAAAGGAATGGAATTGAGGGCGCTCGCGACCTTGCTACCAGAGTTTGTATTAGGTCCATCTGCCATAGTCTATAGTATTTATCGTTGGAAAGAACTTGCCTTGTTCAGGTTTTGCTGTGCATCGTTTACGTTTTTCAGTATCTCCATCGCACGTTTCGATTCGTTGCGGTTTATAGTGAGTGTCAGACCGCAATGCATACAGTGAAGTCCGCTTGAATAAAGCAGTTCGGGGATGGATGTAGGAATGAAAGCTCCACACTGCGGACAGTTGAGTCCTGGGGTCTTTTGCTGATTGTTGTTCATCATAGCTGAAAGTGTTAATGGTTTTTGTTATTAATTTGTTAGTTCTGTTTATCCACCACCTTGATAGTGTTCTCGGTGGCTTGTAGCAGACCGCGCATGCCGTCGGGCAGCAGTACCGGTTCGAGTTTTATGTGCACCTTCACGTTCGTCATCTTCTGCATCGAGGTGGTTTCGTTCGTTGTAGTCTTTCCGCTGCGTAGCAAAGGATTTCTCTTATTCGGCGTGCGTTGGTTGCCAAGTCGTACACGAATACCTGCAAGCGACTTGATTTTCTTCAGCAGTATTTCTTGTTCTTCCTTGCTGAGGTCGTCAATGCTCGTCTTCTTCTTTTGGTTGTAGATAGGGTAGTTCTCCTCGAATTTCTCCACATCCTGCTTTGTCGCAGTAGAAATGTCGATTTGCGCTTCGATGTCGAACGTAGCTTCTGCCACACGCAGCAAAGGTAGCGGCAACAGCGAGAGTTTCGGAATAGACACTATTTGCTCGCGTCCGTTAGAGTCGGTCATCTCGAAGTCGACCATCTTCAGCCGTTCGTGTCCGTTTGAACCGTTCGCAGGTTCCAGCGCATACGTACGCAACACATCCAGATAATCCTCGGCTGCCTTCTGGTCGGCTGCGATAGTCGACTCAATCAATGCGCTCAGCATGTCTGCCAAGTTCATATCAGTCGAATCGTTAAATTCGGCTGGCAGTTGCGTATTCTCCGCATTTTGGTTGTTGTCAATATCAGCCATAGTCGTATTATCAGAGGTTTTATGTTTCAGAAATCTTTACGCCGTTGCGCGTAGACACCTTCAGCGTGATGTTGTGTATAGCGCTCTCTGGCAGTTCTGCCAGCTGTTCGGCGTCCACAATCACGTCCAACGTCTTTATTTCGTCTTCCGACTTTTCTTCGAACAGTTCGCAAGTGTCTTCGATTGCGAAACGGAACGACAACTCAAGGTCGCCGATTGTCACGGCGGGCAGATTGAGTTGGTGCATGACGCCCGCTTCACGATACTGGTCGGCGAGCGACTCTGTTAAGAGATTTGCCTGGTGCTGCGCAGACAGAACGTCGCGCAGCACTGAGGCTATTACATCTTGTAGTCTTGCCATACTTAAATGGGTTTTTATGATACAAATACAATGCGAGTCAGTTCGCCGGCGGAAACCATGTAGACACCTTTAGCCTTGAAGATAAGCAGCATTTCGTCGCCACTCTCCAGCATGTCGGGCTTTGCTTCGCCTTCAATCGGGTCGCAGGTGACGTCCGTCGGTGCGTAAGCGCCTTTGCCGTTGCGGTATGATACAGATATGACTCCGTAGTTGTTCACGAGCGATATACGATCTGCCGAAACTTGTAGCGTTCCCTTCGGGTCGATCACTTCTGTCGAGTCGTCGAGCACTCCAAGCAATCGGTCGATGCCGCGTGGCATCTCGCCTTCGCTGGCTGTGATGCTTATGTCCATCGTTGTCTCCACGCTGTAGCGCGAATCGCGAGTTGCGCCGGAGTCTTTCTTCGACGAGTAGCCGACTGACATTGTCGGTGTCGTAGCTATCGTAGGCTTTGCGCCAGTCGCACTTGCAGCAGTTTTGTTTGATGAAACAGCGGAATTGTCTGTTGAAGCAGCGGGGTTGTCTCCAGTTTTTTCGTTATTGCCTTTTGCAGAAGAGTCCTTAGCCGGTTTTGCCGAAGCTGCCGACTTGCTGCCGTTGTCTGTTGATATTCCGGCGTTGATGGGTGTGCCACCGCTGCCTACCGAAGCAACAACTCCAGACATTGCGTTCACCTTAGCCTTGAACGTATAGCTCATCGTAGAGATTGAGAGGCGCGGAACCGGCATCAATGTGAGAAGCGGCACACGCATCTTCACCTGCTTGCCGTCGCGGAAGAAGTTCATCGTAACGTAAGTTATCTGTCCTTGTCCGTTTTCGTCCACCTTTATGCCTTCTTCGCGTATGTAGCTAAGCGTTTCCTTTGCCAGGTCGCGCTGCGCCTTCACAGCAGCACGGAGCGGATTGCCGATAAGTTCGTCGAAAGAGATTCTGCCCAACAGATTTATAGAGTCGGAAACGAAAGCTTTGTCAACCTGCACTTCGTTCAGATCTTTCATCTGATCGCCTAAGGAAGGTGTTTTTTCCTTTTTCTGAGCTGCATTATGGGCATCGCCCAATGCTCCAATTACGGATGTAGTTGTGTCTACAGTCTTGTCGAGCGTGCTCTTTTCTTCTTTCTTCTTGCTATCGTCAGACTTATTGTCTTCGTTCTTTTCAGACTTTTCACCTTCATTAGACTCATGACTTTGATTTTTGTCATTGTCTGTAGAAGGTGCCTGTTGGTTATCTTCTTCCGCTGAGCTTGTGTCTGTAGTTTCAGAGTCAACCGCTGGTGCATCAGTTTGTGAAACTTGATCCGTAGGTGGTGATGATCCACCTTCCGGTATCAAATCATTGTTGTTATTCTCATTATCTGACATAGTCGGTTACTATTTAGTTACGTTAATGACCAGCATTCTTTCGCCAGCCTTTGCACAATAGAATCCCTCGTTCTTGAACACACACAGAATGCCTGAGTCGTCAGCTGCCTTTTGTAAGTCAGTAGATGTCAATTCTTTTACAGGTTTAAAGTCCTCATATTTGTATAACTTGATATCTTGTGGAGCGTAGTACCCCTCTGTATTCTTGTACGAAATATAAGTGCTGCCGCCATCCTTCAGGCTTACCACCTGGTTAGACACGTTCAGCTCACCCTTTGTGTTGATAGAGTCGATAGAGGTGTTCAGCATTTCTAACACTTTAGCCATGCCAGCCGGCATATCGTCCTGACCCGCCTTAACGTTCACGTCCATGGTGTACTCCACACTGTACTTTGATTCGCGTGTAGCGGTTGAGTCCTTCTTACTCGATATGCTTGTGCTCAATTCCAGACTCGATTTCACAATGCCTATATTGACACTGGTGTTCGATTTCATTCCCATCTCCATAGCGGTCGACTTCTTGTCGGTCTGCGATGTGGCAGATGCCGCCGAGATGCGCGCCTTGAAGGCGATGTCAATCTCGCGAATTGCCATGTATGGAATAGGCACAATTGTCAGCAATGGCAGACTGAGAGTCACCGAATGTCCGTCTTTACGGTATTCGAAGTTCACGTATATAGCCTTTTTCCCGCCGTCTTCAGTGTCTGTGAGTCCTACGTCTCGTATGAACTCCCACGATGTTAGCGCCGCTTGTTTCTGCGCTTCGACACAAGCAGAAAGCGGTCCGCCGATGAGAGTGCCAAAAGGTAGTGACTGTAAGGCATTGTTCGCGACGGTAGAAGGTGTCGTATCAATCTTTGCCATAACCTTTAGAGTTAAATGTTAACGAATAGATGCTCTTTTTGTGAGGCATCATTTGATGGTTTATGCAACTTCTTAGGGTTTGGGCAACACGGTTATTGTAACCTTCTGAACATCACCACAAGAAATCTCATATTGTTTACCCTGCGCATCCGTGTCTTTGGGAATCGTAATATCAAACTCTCTGGTCTTGTCCATCTTGTTTTCTTTACCAGTGATGCCATTGTCACACTTGATGTTTGTCGCATCATACAAGCCTTCTGGAGTCTTGTATTGAGCGATAACCTTAACCTCTTGATATTCGCCTTTGTTATCCTTCTCTGTGTAGAACGTTGTGTCGTTCACGCTCAGTTCGCCGTCGGGTGAACAAAGGTCCATAGCCGCTCCGAGCATCTCGAGAATCTTTGCCATGCCAGCAGGCATTGACTCCTGACCTGCGTGTACAGCAACGTCGATAGTTGCCTCTACGCTGAACTTCGAGTCCTGCGTGCTCTTAGAGTCACGCTTTGTAGAGAATGATGTGTTTATTTTTGTCTCTTTCTTATTTTTGTTAAGAAAGAATCCTCTTCTCTTTTGGCTCTTAGTGTTTGTGTCTCGTTTGTACTCTTCTGAATACGTGTCTTCGTTAGATTCGCATTCTACACCATTGACTGTGGCTTTGAAATTAATGTCAATGCTGTTGATTGCGATATACGGAATCGGAACGATAGCTATCAGCGGAACGTTGATAACCACCTTGCGACCATTCTGAATAAAGCTGAAGCTAACATAGATAGCCGACTTTTCGCCAGTCTCCTTGTCTTCGTTCAGACATACATTGTTGATGAAGTTGATACTTGTCATTGCTGCATCGTTCTGCGCTTGAATACAAGCGCTAAGCGGACCGCCGATAAGGTTTTTAAAAGGAATACCCTGCAGCGTACCGATAGATTTGTTTGCTACATCCATAGGTTTAAGTTTTAAAAAGTTATAGGTTCTTTGCTTAGACCTACTGACAAGATAGAACCTTATAAATTCTTGCCAAGTCTGTTTGTGTTAATGTTTTTTTGTGTCGTGTTGTTGGGATGTTTGTTATGAGAGTCTTACTTAGCTGCGTACGCCTTGTAAGCGTTGAGCAGTTTTGTGTCGTACTGGTTCTTGGCGTATTCGCTTCCGTTGTACAGTCGTGCGAAGGTTGCCCACTTCTTTGCTTGTAGTGCGGCGTGCATCTGCGGGTTCTTTGTTATGAATCGGCAGAAGGCGAGCAACTGACTGCGTTCGCTCTGGCACATAGCGCTTACGAACTGCGCTACGGTTTTGAATCCGCAGAGCTGATACTGGAAGCCCATAATCTGAAACATTCCCCAACTTGCCGAAGCGTTGGCTGCGTCAGCGTTTATCTTGCGTGCCTGCTCGAGGCGAGCGTATTCGCCGATGCCACCTTTGTAGTGGGTCTTTGTCCACTTCGGGTAGAGTATGGAGGCGTTTGCTGCCTGGTATTTGGCAGGATCTATTTTGCGCAGCTGCAGCTGTCGCCAGAAAATATGACCTTCGAAGAGTAGTTGCGGCTTGCCTGCGGCGAGGAATCCTCCGCGTCCGGCTGTCTCCACTTTCTGCACCGACTTGAGCGCTGCTGTCTCGCAGTCGAGTAGGAGAGCGGCTAATCGGAAGTCGTCTTCAGTGAGTCGTGCGGCTGCCGGGCGCTGATGGAAGAAGAGCGCCTGCCATGTAGAGTAACCGACGATGCCGTCAGCTACGAGTTGTAGACTTTGCTGGAATGCCTTTACAGCGGCGAGTGTGCCGGGGCCGAATGCTCCGTCAGCGGTTAGCTTGTTACCAATACGGTTGAGTTCTGTTTGTAGTATCTTTACTGCGGCGTCACGCATTCCGAGTTTTAAGGTTTTCATAGTGGTTGTGGTTTTAATTTAACGTTTTTGTGTTTGGTTGGGGCAAATATAGCGAAAATATGAACGTAAAAAAATAAAAAGGTGAAAAAATAAAAAGATTTTAAGTTTTTTGGGGAGTTAGGATGAAAAAATCCGTTTAATCGGGTTAATCGGTTGTTTGGTTGAGGTTGTTTAACAACAGATTAAGCGGATTAAGCGGATTTTCTTTGTGGTTGTAATTGTGGGGTGTGGCAACGGCAGGAATGCCGTAGCCTCCTACGGGGTAGGCTCTTATGTTACTTCACGACGATTTCGTCGGTGAAGAGCCATCCACCGTCCTCGGTAGTGCTGCCCTGCACGCGGATATAGCGTGTGGTGGCTTTGCCCTTCCATGCGAAGTTGCGGAAGCCGAGCTGTATGTCGCGGTCTACGGGAGTAGACTTGCTGTATACCTCCTTGAAGTTCTTGCCGTCCTCGCTGAACGAAATCTTGTACTCAGACGGGAAGAACACCCATGCTCCGTACGCCTGCATGAAGTCGGCAGCCACAGACGAAATCTTCTGCACCTTGCCGAGGTCAATGGTGAGGTCGAGGCAGTAGCCCTTATTGCCGAGGAAGCCCTGCCATTTCTGGTCGCCGTATGTCCATCCGCCGTGCTGTCCGTCTACGAGCGTCTTGTCGCCCTGCGCCTTGTACTTGTCCTCGTAGCGGTGGTTGAAGGTGATGTTGCAACCGAGCGCCTTGTGCTTGGTAGTCTTGAACGACTCTGGGCGTTCGCCGCGCTCCTTCTTGAGGTCGAAGGTGTTGACGCCCTGCTTGTGCAGACGCTCACACTCGACGATGGCACGCTTGCGGAACTCGGGGTAGTTCTTGGTCTTTGTGCCGTTCCATCCGATCTCGGCGATAGCCAGAGCACGCGGATAGAGCATATATTCTACATGCTCAGCTGTAGGCACGTATTCGGTCCAGAGGTTAGCCTGCACGCCGGTGATCTTGTTGCGTACATCCTCGGGCAGAGTGCCGCCAGGCACGTAGCTGTATACCTTTTCGAGCGGAAGGAAACCGCCGATGGCCTCGGGCTGAGTGTCGGGAGCGTCCTGATAGTAGTCGAGATACCAGTAGCCGCTGGGCGAGAGCACTACGTCGTAGCCGTGGTCGATGGCCTCCTGCGCCTTTTCGAGTCCGCGCCAAACCATCACGGTGGTGTTCTGGGCGAGGTTGCCCGCAATCACTTCGTCCCAACCTACGAGCTGTCGTCCGTGTTCGGTGAGGAACTTGCCGAAGTGGGCGATGAGGTGCGCCTGCAGACCGTCCTTGTCTGTGCCCAGCTCCTTCATCTTCTGCTGGCAGAGCGGACAAGAAGGCCATGAAGCCTTGTCAGCCTCGTCGCCACCGACGTGGATGTACTTAGACGGGAAGATGTCCATCACCTCTTTCAGCACGTTCTCGAGGAAGTCGTATGTAGCGACGCTACCCGGGCAGAAGTCCATCTGCTTGTAGGGTTCGTGCGTGCAAGAGAGTTCGGGGTAGGCGGTGAGCACCTCAGCCGAGTGACCCGGCATCTCGATTTCGGGCACGATGGTGATGCCACGCTCAGCAGCGTAGCTCACGAGGTCGCGCAGCTCGTCCTGAGTGTAGTAGCCGCCGTAAGCGCCAGCTTCGCCCTCGTGCATATACTTGCATCCGAGCTTGCTCCACTCCTTCCAGGTCTTTCCTTCGCGCCACGCAGCGAACTCGGTGAGGCGCGGGTAGCGCTTGATCTCGATGCGCCATCCGGCAGCGTCGGTGAGGTGAAGGTGGAGTCGGTTGAACTTGTACTGCGCCATGACGTCGATCTGCTTCTTGAGGAACGAAATGGGCTGGAAGTGGCGCGACACGTCGAGCATGAGTGAGCGCCACTTGAAAGCCGGAGCATCAACGACGTCGCAAGCCATGACGGCGTTCTTCTGCTTCAGCTGGTTTACGGTCTGCCAGGCGAAGCGGAATCCGTCGGCAGAAGCGGCGCTGATGAGCAGCGTGTCTTTAGTGATGTGGAGGCGGTAAGCCTCGGGCGATGAAGCGCCGTCGAGACGTGTGAAGCGCACCACCTGACGAGCGTCGTCTGCGGTGTTGGCTGTGAACTGTTTCGAGTAGATGTTCTCTGCCTCGGCGCCAACCTCGTTGACAACCTTCAGCTTTGCGTTGGTGCTGAACGCGCCCTTGCCCGCAACGAACGACTGCGGCTTTGGGAGCAGCGACTGCGCAGAAGCGGCAGAGGCTGTGAGGATGCAGCCGAAGAAGAGGGCTGCTAATGATTTGTTTGTCATCTTTGTAGTGTCAGTTTTTAAAAGTTATACGGGGTTAGAATTTCTTATTTGTCGAGGAAGTAGGCAGCGTATACCAGCGCCAGCATGAGAGCGGCGATTATCGACACCACGACGAACATTATTCGTGCGTACTGCTTCCTTCTGTGTATAGCGCGCAGATTGTCCTCGCGGAAGATGTCTTTATCGTCGCGGCGATCTCTACGGCTGTGCTTGTGTTTATGTTCAGGCATCGTATGAGAGTTTTTTAATTGTTTGACAAATCAAGAAAAGCGTTTAAGGCCGTGTGGCGTTTAGAACTTCACGTCGAGCTGCAGATCGAACATGTTATAGTCGGACTTGTTCAGACTGCGGTCGTTGACGCGCGCGTATTCGGCAGCCACCATGACGTGCTTGCCAATCCAGTAGTTAGCACCGATCTCGTACTGAGTCTTCGAAGTGTGCCAGTTTGCCTGCGGACGGTAGAGGTCGTAGCGAGCCTTTACATAGAGTTTCTTGCTGATAACCGGCGCAATCATGAGCGCGTAGAAGCCGTCGGCCTTGTCGCCAGCAGCGTAGTTGATAGTGCAGTCGGTCTCCTTGCCCGAAGCGTTAGACGTCTTGAAGCCGTAGCCCTGACTGTGGATATACTCCGAACGCACGGTCCAGTCGTGAGCTGCATACTCGGCGCTGATGGCATAGCGGTTCTTCTCGAGCGAGCGCACACCGTTCTTTGTCTGCTCCACGCCGTTAGCGTCTACCTCAGTCCATGTGCCCTTGCGAGCATACGATCCGGTCCAGCCGAAGGCGCCGATGCGCAGGCCCTTCACGGGAGCCACCCATACGCCGCCGATGACGTCCTTGCGCTGGTCTACATCCTTCATGTTAGTGCCCTGACCGTTGAAGACGCCCACCTGATAGTGGAGGTAGTGGTGTCCGTCGGCTGCCTTGAGCAGATCGCCCTGCAGCTGCACGCCGATGTCGCGTCCGTTGCTTGAGTGTTCGCCGTTGCGGTCGCTGAATCCGGCGAGCTTAGTGACGTTCTGCGAGTAGCTCATAAAGCCCTGCGTAATGGGGTGCATGGGGTTCTCGAAGGTGAACGGACGCTTGAACTGACCCGCCTTCACCTTGAACGCGTCGTACTTCTGCCACTCGGCGAACGCGTCGACCATTCGTGGCGCCACGGTGAGGTTCGACGTGTTGCCGTTCACCTGCAGCTGCGCCTTCCAGTAGAAGTCGCCTGCGAGTCGTCCTTCGAGCGCCATACGCACCATGCGTATGTTGAACGAGTTGATATCCTTTTCGCCCTTGTTGCTTTCCTTGTCGCTGTACTGATACTGCGACATGATGTAACCGCTGAACTTGATGTCGCTGAGCACCTTCAGCTTAGCTTCTTTCTCTTGTGCTGACACACTGCCGAAAGTGAGAGCGGCGAGTGCGAGAGTTGCAAATGTTTTCATTATGAGTTTTGAGTTTTACAGCTTTTCTTCCAAAAGAACTACGTTCTCCACGTGCGGCGTATGCGGGAACATGTCCACCGGCTGCACCGCCATCACCTTGTACGCCACGTCGAGCGCCTGCAGGTCGCGTGCCTGCGTAGACGGGTTGCAGCTGACGTATACGATGCGCTTCGGGTGAGCGCGCAGGATGGTGTCTATCACGTCCTGGTGCATACCGGCGCGTGGCGGGTCAGTGATGATTACGTCGGGGCGTCCGTGCTTCTCGATGAACTCGTCGTTGAGAATGTCCTTCATGTCGCCGGCGTAGAACTTGGTGTTGCTGATGTTGTTCACCTCAGAGTTCACCTTTGCGTCCTCGATAGCCTCAGGAACGTACTCGATGCCGATAACCTCGCGTGCCTGACGAGCCACGAAGTTGGCGATGGTGCCCGTACCGGTATAGAGGTCGTACACCAGTTCGTCGCCGGTGAGCTTGGCGAAGTTGCGAGCCACCGAGTAGAGGTGATAAGCCTGCTCGGTGTTGGTCTGGTAGAAGCTCTTCGGACCGACCTTGAAGCGCAGGTCCTCCATTGTCTCGAAGATATGGTCGTTGCCCTTGAAGACAGAGAGGTCGAGGTCGCCGAATGTGTCGTTGCACTTCTGGTTGTCTACGTACATGAGCGACGTTATCTCGGGAAACTTGTCGGCGATGTGCTGCAGCAACGCCTTAGCGCGCTGTTCGTCGCCCTCCTCGTCGTAGTGGAACTGTATGAGCACCATCCACTCGCCCGTGTTCGAGTTGCGTATCATGATGTCGCGCAAGAGACCGTGCTGCTGTCTGAGGTCGAAGAACGTCATGCCGGTAGAGAAGGCATAGTCGCGTATGGCGTTGCGAATCTTGTTGTGCAGGTCGTCCATGAGCCAGCACTTCTCGATAGGCAGAATCTTGTCGAAGGCTCCGGTGATGTGGAATCCGATGCCGTTCATGTTGTCGAACTGCGTGCCCTCGGCAATCTGCTCGCGTGTGAGCCATCGCTTGTTGCAGCAGCCGAACTCCAGCTTGTTGCGGTATTCCTTGATGTGTACCGAGCCCATGATAGGCATAAACTCCGGCAGATCTATCTTTCCGATGCGTGTGAGCTGGTCGAACACCTGCTTCTGCTTAGCCTTCAGCTGTTCCTCGTAGGGCAGGTTCTGCCATTTGCATCCGCCGCAGATGCCGAAATGCTCGCACATCGGCTCTGTGCGTACGTCGCTCTTCTTGATGAAGCGTATTACTTCCGCCTCGCAGTAGCTGTGCTTCTTCTTGCGCACCTGCAAGTCAACCACGTCGCCGGGTACGGCGAACGGCACGAAAACAACCATGTCGTTGACGTGTGCCAGTGATTTTCCTTCGGCAGCAACCGCCTCAATAGTTACGTTCTCGAGTATTGGTAGTGGTTTCTTCTTTCTTGACATTATTATATATGTATTGTTTTAAAGTGCAAAATTAGAAAAATAATTTGAGATTTTAAAATAATATACAAAAAGTTGGAATAAGAAGAGTGAAATGCGC
>ULJH01064545.1_pt1 | contig 20862 bp, 19 predicted proteins | sample 1950781 | NCBI WGS metagenome assembly ULJH01 (sample SAMEA4835462, study PRJEB28245) | human gut metagenome | biome: gut microbiome; material: fecal sample | place: Denmark | collected 2008 | reverse complement strand
CGTCCGTAAACATGCGCGAGGAAGTCAGGGTTTCCAAAAAAGCCGTGAAAAACGGGCTGTCGTTTGAGGTTATCGGCAATACTTTCATCGACGCGTATCTGAAATACGATACCGTCGAAAAGGTCAGGGTTGTTTTTATCACCGGCGATTTTCGTGACTTCGACAAACTTCACGAGATCGCAGGAAAAATCAAGGCGGCGCAAAACGCGCTCAATCATATTTTCGACAATATCGTCGTCGATTGCAAAAACTGCAACCTGAAACCAATCTGCGACGAGGTCGAAGGTATGCGCGAATTGCACGTGGGTATGGCGAAAAAATGACGGATTACAAAAGTTTGATCAGAAAAGCAATGCAGGCGTCCGAAAGGGCGTATTCCCCGTACTCTCACTTTAAGGTGGGGGCGGTGCTTGTCGCAAAAGACGGGCGCGAATACGAAGGCGCGAATATCGAAAACGCCTCCTTTTCCGTCACGAATTGTGCGGAACGAGTTGCGCTCGGCAAGGCGATTTTCGACGGTGCAAGAGAATTTCGTGCGATTGTCGTCGTCGGACATAAGGACGGACAACCTTTCGATTACTGCGCTCCGTGCGGCGTTTGCCGGCAGGCTCTGACGGAATTCAACGACGGCAGTATGGAAGTCGTTTTGGCAAAATCGGAAGATGAATACAAGGTTTTGACGCTTAAAGACGTTTTACCGCTTGCTTTCACGGAGGTTAACTTATGAGAATGTACGATATTATCAAGAAAAAACGCGATGGCGGCACGCTTACGAAAGAAGAAATCGAGTTCTTCATTTCGGGTTACGTTTCGGGCGATATCCCCGATTATCAGGCGTCGGCGCTTCTTATGGCGATATACTTTCGCGGGATGAACGTCGACGAAACCACGTGTCTGACGCTTGCAATCACGAATTCGGGCGACAAGGTCGATTTGTCCGGCATCAAAGGTTTTAAGGCGGACAAACATTCGACGGGCGGCGTCGGCGACAAAACCACGCTTATCGTTGCGCCTATCGTGGCGTCGGCAGGCGTTAAGGTCGCAAAAATGAGCGGCAGGGGGCTTGGTCATACGGGCGGCACCGTCGATAAACTTGAATCTATCCCGGGATACGAAACTTCCGTTTCGCGCGAAAGATTTTTTGAAATCGTGAATACCGTCGGGTGCAGCGTCATCGGTCAGAGCGGGGAACTTGCGCCCGCGGACAAAAAACTGTACGCGCTCCGTGACGTAACGGCAACCGTCGACAAACGCCCGCTTATCGCGTCCAGCATTATGGGCAAAAAACTCGCCTCGGGCGCGGACGGCATCGTTCTGGACGTCAAAGTCGGCAGCGGCGCGTTCAATAAAACATTCGACGAAGGGCTCGCGCTTGCAAAAATTATGGTCAATATCGGCAATAAGGCGGGCAAAATCACAAGGGCGGTCATCACGAATATGGATAAACCGCTGGGCTACGCCGTCGGCAACGCCATCGAGGTCAAGGAAGCCGTCGAAATCCTGAAAGGAAACGGCGATAAGGAACTCAAAGAAATCTGCATCGAACTTGCAAGCAATATGCTGTATATCGCGGGACGCGGCAGCCTTGAAAACTGCAAAAAAATCGCCACCGCAAAACTCGAAAACGGCGACGCACTCGATACGTTCAAGGCGATGGTTCAGGCGCACGGCGGCGATACGTCGTACGTCAACGATCCCGAAAAATTCCCCCTTGGCAAGTTTTCGCGCGACGTCAAAGCCGATAAAAGCGGCTATATCGTCAATATGGACTGCGAAAAGTACGGGCTTACAAGCCTTGCTCTCGGCGCGGGGCGCAACAAAAAAGAAGACAATATCGACTTTGCGGCAGGGCTTGCAGTAAGAAAGAAAACGGGCGACTTTGTGGAAGTCGGCGACGTCCTTGCAACCCTTTATACCTCGGACGAATCGAAGCTCGACGCGGCGAAAGAAATCCTGAAATCCGCTTTGTCGTTCGGCGACGTCAAACCGCCCGAAGTCCCGATTATCCTCGGCAGAGTGAAATAATATGTACAACGACCTGAAATCGGCAATCGAGTTTTTCAAAAACGATAAATTCGCGGCTTCGACCGGCGTCGAAATTTTGTCCGTCGAAACCGGCCGCGCCGTTTGCGCGCTTGAAATTTCGCAAGGTCACGTCAACTCGGACGGGTTCGTGCAGGGTGGGGCAATCTTCACGCTTGCCGATTCCGCTTTCGCCGTCGCCGCAAATCTTGGCACCGCGGACGATTGCTGCGTCGTTACCACACAAAGTAATATCAATTTCCTTTCGTCAGCCGCCTCGGGAAGGCTCGTTGCAGAAGCCGTTTGCGTACGCGACGGACACAGCGTTTCGGTTTATAATGTTACCGTGTCCGACGAAACGAACAATCCGATTGCCTTCGCGACGTTCACCGGATATAGGGTCAAAAAATAATTGATTTTTCCGCATTTTTGCGGTTTTTTTGAAAATTATGTGCATTTTCAGACTGTTTTTGAAAAAGGACGAAAAAACCGCCGAAAATTCTACCGATTCCGTCGTCCCGACGCCCGACGATATAGATGAGCTGGAATCTTTCGACGATATTTTCGACGACGACTGACTTTTATTCGCTTTCACGCATATTTTGCGCTATTTCGGCGAATATCGTTTGACAACGCCCTGTAAATTAAGTATAATTTTAGCGTTGTAAAATTTAATATCTTTTGGAGAAATCGCCTAGTTGGTCGAGGGCGCACGACTGGAAATCGTGTAACCGTGAGAAACGGTTCGAGAGTTCGAATCTCTCTTTCTCCGCCAAAAAAACCCGACGATACAGTCGGGTTTTTTGCCGTCAAAAGAGAGATTCTCTCGCACAATCATTACTTGATTGCGCGAGACGGCTGCGCCGCCGAACTCTCCGTTGCACGCTCCACTAACGTGAGTAAACTCGCCCGTTCCCGCTGAAAGGCGAATCTCTCTTTCTCCGAAACCCGCGGAGCAGAAGAGATGTTTGTTGCAAAGCAACAACTGACCTCTCTTTCTCCGCGAAGAGAGATTCTGTGCAATCAAACAAACATTGATTGCACACGACGGTTGCGCTGCCGAACTCTCCGTTGCACGCTCCACTATGCGAGTAAACTCGCCCGTTCCCGCTGTAAGGCGAATGCTCTCTTTTTCCGCTCTCGGCTTTGAGTTTGTCTTTTTACCGAGTTTAAGCGAGTTGTTAGGCGGTGCTTGACCGCGCCGCGTAGCGGCGCACTTGTTTTATCAAGCACTCGCCACAGTGCCATTGAAATGAACATTTGTAAATTTGTCTATCTAAACTATTGATTTCAAGGTACAAATATGCTATACTAATTATGCGAAACATATCTAACGCCCTAATAAGGAGTACGGGCTTTTTAATTTCATAAGAAAAAGTATATTCTTTTGCTGTATTCATTTATTGAATTTGGTAAAAATGCAAATTCCATTTATGTGAGTACAGTACCGTACTGCGTAAGATATGTTTCGCGACAGTCGGAGTTTGCGTTTTTCGTGCGTTGGTTTCGGCTGGCGCACTTTTTATTTTACGGAGGTTTTATTATGAAACGAGAAGATTATGAAATTCTAAATATGAGCAATGAGGAAAATGCCGAACTCGAAATGGTAAAGATGGAATGTGAAAGCAATATAAACGAGCAAAAGCAAAGGAACAAAAAAGTAATATTTGGTGTAATTATCGGTATTGTTGTAATTGGGCTTGCACTTGTACTTTTATTATCGCTGTTAAATAATCAAAAAACTGGTAAATATGTTGGAACAAAAAGCGGCGAGACTGTTTTGGGAGAATCAAGTACATGGGAGACAGTAATAAATCTTAAATCTAACGGTGATTATACTCTTACTGTAACACGACTGCAAAGTAATATCGTTACGCTTACCTCTACAGGGACTTATAGAATGGTAGGTGAAAATAATTCGACCATCATTTTTACTGAAGTTGGGGGAAGCACATTTCAAGGAGAGTTCTTAGTAAATATACACGGACAATCATTTATATCATTGATTGATTCAGGGTTGCCAAGTAGTAGCGGGTACGCTACGGCGTGTTATAAGTCGTAAGAAAGTATAGTAGCGTTTTCGTCCTATAAAGACATGTAAAAGATGTTGTATTATTCGTTTTACGTTCCCGCTTCTCCGCTAAAAAAAACCCGACGTTTCAGCCGGGTTTTTTGCCGTCAAAAGAGAGATTCTGTGCAATCAAACATTTGTATTTGCACGATGTTTTTTTCTAAGTTTAGTTTCTGTAATAATTATTGGTGTAAAAATTATCAAAGCCGCACTTGCGATAAAATACCAAGACAAGTCTATTTCGATATTAAAACAATATTTTGATATTAGCAATGCTATACCAACTAAAATGGATAATACCGAAACAACTATAATCGTTTTGGCGGCAATTTTATTGGCATATTTCCAGTATTCGTCATTGATTGACGACATCTTTGTTCTATACCCATAAAAACTATTCATCGGAGGAATTTTAACCAGCAAAATTACCGCTAATAATATAACGAGTAGTTGAATTCCAAAAACAAAAAAAATATCCAAACCCATTATTAATTACCTCCATCTGTATATTTTGTAAACTTTGTTGTTTTTCCAATGCCGTCAATTAAATTATATTACAAGCACTATCAAAATGCAACGGATTTCAAAAAATGTACTTTTGTGCGATAAATCGGTTGACAAAGCGAAAGTTTGTTGATAATATGATAACAACAATTAAGAGGCGCAAAGCTTATGAGTAACCGCTCCGCAACGGATTGAAGGGGCGAGGGAAAGGAAGTTTTGCCGAAACGGGAAGTCTTATCCGGAAGATTTTGCCGTTGGGTTGCAGGGAAATACGTTGCAAACTGTCGCAAGGGAACTTGCGGAGCGCTTGATGTTAAATATTGATAGTTTTATCATTTTTGCATTTATTGTATCCGTTAGTTTCCGCTAACGGATTTTTGTTATTGAAAAATTTTCAGATAAAGGAGTAACTAAAATGAAAAAAGTAATTACTACGATTGTTTCCGTAATGCTTGTGTCTCTGTTGCTTGTCGGCGCGGTGTTCTGTTTCACCGGTTGCCAGAACAAGAAAGACGACAGCAAACTGTACGTCGGTATGGAATGCGGATATGCTCCCTTTAACTATACCCAGACGGACGCATCCAACGGCGCGGTCAAAATCTCGAACGCGGACGGCTATGCAAACGGCTATGACGTAATGATTGCGAAAAAAATCGCAGAAGCCCTTGGAAAAGAACTCGTTATCGTAAAATATAAATTCGAGGCGCTTATCCCCGCTGTCAACGCAAAATCGCTGGATATGATCATTGCGGGTATGAGCCCCACCGCCGAAAGGAAAGAAGCCATTGATTTCTCCGACGCATACTACACAAGCCAACTTGTCATCGTCGTAAGAAAGGACGGGGCATTTGCAAAAGCCACGAAACTTGCCGACTTTAACGGCGCAAAGATCGCGGCGCAAATCGGTACTTTCCACAACGACGCATTGCAAGCGCAGGCAAGTAAATACGGCATTTTGCCTCAAACTCCGATGGATACGTTCCCCGCGCTTATCAACGCTCTTAATACCAAAGCTATCGACGGTTACGTTGCGGAAGAGCCCGGTGCAAAAGCGGACTGCGCGGCAAACGAAGAGCTTACCTATATCTCTCTTAAAAACAACGATACCGGTTTTACGGCAAGCGCAGAAGACGTGCAAATCGCAATCGGCATGATCAAAAACAGCAGCATCAGAGAACAGGTCAACGCCGCTCTTGCAAAAATTTCCAACGACGAACGTATTAAGATGATGCAGGACGCAACGTATTTTGCAACCGGTAAAACCGTTCTCCCCGATCCCGTACCCGAGGAATAATACTGTAATTAAGGAAGAAAAATGAACATTTTTCAAAAAATGGCTGATATATTTGCCAAATATCACCAGATGATATTCAAGGGCATCGGTTACACGATGCTCGTATCGATAATCGGTACGATAATTGGTCTTGTCATCGGTTTGCTTATCGGCGTATTCCGCACGATGCCCACGCCGAAAAACAAGTTTCTGAGAGTTTTGAAAAAAGCTGCCGACTGGATACTTTCGGCTTACGTCGAAATATTCCGCGGCACGCCGATGATGGTGCAGGCGATGGTAATTTTCTGGGGCTTTGCGCTTATCAACAACGGCGTCACGCTGAACGTAGTCTTTGCCGGCTTGTTTATCGTTTCGATCAACACCGGCGCGTACATGGCGGAAATCGTCAGGGGCGGTATCATATCCGTTTCCAAAGGACAGTTCGAGGGCGCGCACGCAATCGGTATGACGCACGCGCAAACGATGTTTTACGTCGTTATCCCGCAGGTTTTAAGGAATATTCTTCCGTCTGTTGCGAACGAGTTCGTCATCAATATCAAAGATACGTCGGTGCTTAACGTTATCGGTTTTACCGAACTGTATTTTGTGGCGTACACGATAAACTCCATAAACTACCAGACTTTCGCAACGTATTTGCTTGTCGCGATAATCTACTTTGTGCTGACTTTCACTATAACACGCATTCTGCGCCTTATCGAAAAGAAAATGGACGGCAAAAAGAACTATACGGTGCAGGGCTCGCAAAATATGGACGCGGACTCTATCTTGCGTGAACAGACCGCCACCGGAGGTAACGGCAATGACTGACGAAATCAGAAACGATAATATTACAAACGAAACGGAATGCGAAACCCGCGCGGATAACGCCCAAAACGAGGTCGTCATCGAAATCAGACACCTTGGGAAATCTTTTGGCGATCACGAAGTCCTGAAAGACATCGACTTCACCGTGCGCCGCGGCGACGTTACCTGCATAATCGGCGCGTCGGGCAGCGGCAAATCCACGCTTCTTCGCTGCATCAACCTTTTTGAATCTCCGTCTTCGGGCGAAATACTTTTGAACGGAGAGAACGTCGTCAACACCAAAAACCCTGCGGAATTCAGGAAAAAGGTGGGTATGGTTTTCCAGTCGTTCAACCTTTTCAAAAATATGAACGTACTGAAAAACTGCACGGTCGGCCCCAGAAAAGTCCTGAAACTTTCAAAGGAAGAATCCGAAGCAAGGGCAAGGAAGTATCTGAGACTTGTCGGTATGGAAGCGTACGTCGACGCGCGTCCCGGGCAACTTTCGGGCGGGCAGAAACAGCGCGTCGCAATCGCAAGGGCGCTTGCAATGGAGCCCGAGGTGCTGCTCTTTGACGAGCCGACTTCCGCGCTCGATCCCGAGATGGTGGGCGAGGTTTTGTCAGTCATGAAAACGCTTGCCGAAAGCGGGCTTACGATGGTTGTCGTCACGCACGAAATGGCTTTTGCAAGGGACGTCGCGACCAACGTCGTGTTTATGGATCAGGGCGTCATCGTCGAAGAAGGCGCGCCGAAAGACATCTTCACAAACCCGAAAGAAGAGCGCACGAAGGAGTTTTTGTCCAGACTTCTTGGCGAGAACAAATAATTTTTCAAAAAACGACGTCGGACGCCCGAGGAAAACCTTGGGCGTCTTTTTGTTGCGAAATTTGTCGATTATGCCAAAAACTGGTGTTCTTACAACCGGATTGTCGCATAAACTTGCGGTTTCATTATTTGAGCAAAAAACACGACACGCGTATATTTATATTTAAATAATAAATCCTTAATAATAATTTCGATTTAGTCTTGACATTGTTTTTTGAAATAAGCTATAATCAAATTGACAAACGGTTGAGGTTATTTTCTTTGACCGTTTCGCTATGTATAAGGATGGTTAAGCAGACTAAACTGCTAAATTATAAACCTAAAGGAGAAGAATATGAAGAAAAAAGTATTACTCGTAACGCTTCTTGTTGTGGCTATCGTTGCAAGTTGCTTCGCGTTCACCGCGTGCGACAAGGACAAAGATAAGGGCAACGGCGGTTCTACAAAAGTCGAAATGTCCGGTTACAACCCCGCAACCGACGGCCCGATGAAAGTTGCGATGATTACCGACTACGGCGATATCACCGACCAATCCTTTAACCAGACCACGTACGAAGCGAGCAAGGCTTTCTGTGAAGCGAACGGACTTTCGTTCAAATACTTTAAGCCCGCAGGCGATAGCACCGAAGCTCGTGTCGCGTCCGTTGAACAGGCAGTCCAGGAAGGCTTCAACGTTATCGTAATGCCCGGCTATGCTTTCGGCGCAACCGTAGCAGAAGTTGCTGAAAAAAATGAAAAAGTTACGTTTGTAGCACTTGACGTTTCGCAAGGCGACCTTGGAGCGGACTACACTATCCCCGGCAACGTAGCAACGTTTGTTTATCATGAAGAACTTTCCGGCTATATGGCAGGTTATGCTGCCGTTAAAGAAGGCTATAAGAAACTCGGCTTCCTCGGCGGTATGGCTGTTCCTGCGGTTATCCGTTTCGGTTACGGTTTCGTACAAGGCGCAAATGCTGCTGCTGTTGAAATGAACATTGCAAACGAGGTTTCTGTAAACTACGTATACGGTGGCAAATTCAATGGAACTCCCGAAATCACCGCGGCGATGGAAACTTGGTATAAAGGCGGAACAGAAGTCGTATTCGCATGCGGCGGCGGCATCTTTACTTCTGCTTGCGAAGCGGCTGCAAAAGTCAATGGTAAAGTCATCGGCGTTGACAGCGACCAAAGTCACGTAATCAACAAGGATTATCCTGGTATGTGCATTACTTCCGCTATGAAAGGTCTTGCTCCTACCGTTAACACGGTTCTTCAAGCAATCAAAGACGGCAATTGGAAAAACTACTATGGCACAGTTTCCAACCTGGGTATGGTATCGGGTACCGACGCTTCTTTGAACTACGTACAACTCCCGATGGACACCTGGTCGATGACAAACTTTACAATCGATGATTATAAAGACCTTGTTCGCAGAATCGAGGCAGGCATTTACAATATCTCTACCGATACTGCAAACATGCCCGCAACAAAGATTACCGTAACCACGCAGGCTAACATTCACTAATTGAAAACCAAAAAGAAAGGAAGGCTCTGCCTTCCTTTTTTTATGCGGTGAAACATTAAATATATATAAATTTCTTGAAAACACAGCCGATATATAGTATAATAAAAATATCAATTTTGAGGTTATATCGATATGGCAGAAAACTATGTAAAAAATGACGCATCCGAAGACTTCGTCATTGAGATGCGCCATATCACGAAAGAATTCCCCGGAATTATCGCAAACGACGATATTACGTTGCAACTAAAACGCGGGGAAATTCACGCCCTTCTCGGTGAAAACGGCGCCGGAAAATCCACGCTAATGTCGGTGTTGTTCGGCTTGTATCAGCCCGAAAAAGGCGAAATTCTGAAAAACGGACAAGTCGTAAAAATCAATAATCCCAACGACGCAACCGCGCTTGGCATAGGTATGGTGCATCAGCACTTCAAACTTGTGGAGGTGTTCAGCGTACTTGACAACATTATCCTTGGTGCGGAACCTAATAGGGCGGGCTTTCTGACAAAAAAAGAGGCGCGCGAAAAGGTTGTCGCGCTTTCCGAAAAGTATGGTCTTATGGTTGATCCCGACGCTATTATCGAAGATATTACGGTCGGTATGCAACAGCGCGTCGAAATTTTGAAAATGCTGTACCGCGACAACGAAATCCTGATTTTTGACGAGCCGACGGCAGTCCTTACCCCGCAGGAAATCGACGATCTTATGAAGATTATGAAAAACCTTGCGGCGGAAGGAAAGTCGATTTTGTTCATCACCCACAAACTTAACGAAATTATGGCGGTTGCCGACCGTTGCAGCGTATTAAGAAAAGGCAAGTACATCGGCACCGTCGAAATCAAGGACACGACAAAGGAAGAACTTTCCGAAATGATGGTCGGTCGCCAGGTGAAGTTTGAGGTCGATAAGGACGAATCAGTCCCCGGCGACGTCGTTCTGGACGTCGATAAACTGTGCGTCGAAAGCAAGATTCACAAAAAACTTGCCGTAAAGGACGTGAGTTTTCAGGTGCATGCGGGCGAAATCGTGTGTATCGCGGGCATTGACGGCAACGGTCAGACCGAACTTGTTTACGGCATAACGGGGCTTGAAAAACTTGCGCCCAACGTCAAAGAAGAGGTCGAAGAGCACGTTGAAAAACCCGTATGGCAAAAACTGAAAGAAGTCGAAAAGCAGGAACGCGCTAAATTGTTCTTCACGCAGTGCGGGGAACAACTGAAATTCTTCTTTGTCGAACTTGGCAAAAAAATCTGGAAAAAACTGAAAAAATTCGGCGAAACGGTTGCGGCAAAAGCCGTTGCTCTTTGGAACAAACTCGTTTTGCTGTTCAATAAAAACAAGGCGCAGGAACTTGACCCGAACGCCGACGTGAAGGGAAGAATCACCCTTTGCGGACAGGACATCACGAAAGCACCGATAAGAAAGCGCAGCAAAACTGGAATGAGTCATATCCCCGAAGACAGGCATAAATACGGACTTGTGCTGGATTATACGCTGGAACAAAATATGGTGCTTCAACGATACTGGCAAAAAGAGTTTGAAAAAGCCGGTTTCATAAAAAAGAAGGCGGTCAGGAAATATTCCGACAAACTTATCGAACAGTACGACGTCAGAAGCGGACAAGGCTCCGTAACAATGGTCAGGAGTATGTCGGGCGGCAACCAGCAAAAGGCAATCGTCGCGCGTGAACTCGACCGCGAGCATAAACTCTTGATTGCCGTACAGCCCACACGCGGACTTGACGTCGGCGCAATCGAATATATCCACTCGCAAATCGTGAAAGACCGCGACGCGGGGGCGGGCGTACTGCTTGTATCGCTGGAACTTGACGAAGTTATGAACCTGAGCGACCGAATCCTTGTAATGTACGAGGGCGAAATCGTGGGCGAACTCGATCCGAAGAAAACCACGGTGCAGGAACTCGGTTTGTATATGGCCGGCGCAAAGCGCGATAACTCTGAAAACAACAAGGAGGACGAACAATGAAAAACTTCGGTGAAAAAACAAAACGCTGGTTCAAGTCGTTATTCGTCCAGACCGACGGCAACGAGCCCAAAATGTTGACTTTTGTCAAAAAAGAAGGCACGCAGACGGTAATTTCGTCTATATTGTGCGCGCTTCTCGGGATATTCCTCGGATATCTCATTCTCGTTTGTATCAATGCCGAAAACGCCGGCAAGGCAATGGCAACGATACTCAAAAACTTTGGATATTATACCAGTCCCGAAAAGCAATTATATTATTTCGGCTCGACACTGGTGAAATCCGTGCCGCTTATCATGTGCGGACTTTCGGTAATGTTTGCATATAAGGCGGGCTTGTTCAATATCGGCGTCGGCGGGCAGTACTGCATCGGCATTTGCTTTTCGCTGTATGCCGCGCTCGTGTGGCAACTTCCCTGGTACGCGTGCATAATCGTTGCCGCATTGATGGGCGCGCTTTGGGGTGCGCTTTCCGGTTTGTTCAAGGCACTGTTCAACGTGAACGAAGTCATCGCCTGCATTATGACAAACTGGATAGGGCTGTATCTTACAAATATTATGCTGAGCAATCCGAAAGCAATGAACCCGACTTTGTCGGAAACGCACTCGTTGTTCAAAAACGCGCCGAATGCACTCATTCCGTCCGGCGGTCTGAGCGACGCCTTCAATAAAAACAAATACGTCACGATTGCGATTATTTTCACGATAATTATTGCGGTTATCGTCCTTATCGTAATGAACAAAACGACTTTCGGGTACGAACTGAAAGCAACGGGCAACAATAAATTCGCGGCAAAATACGCGGGAATGAAAGATAAACGCAACATTATCCTTACAATGGCGATTTCGGGCGCGCTTGCGTCCCTCGGAGCGGCGTTTTTCTATCTCACGGGTATCGAAAACTTCAAGACGGCAAGCTCCGTTCCCGCAATGGGCTTCAACGGCATCGCCGTCGCGTTCCTTGGCGGTCTTAACCCCATCGGCGTCGTGATTGCGGGATATTTCGTGCAGCATATCACGCTCGGCGGTTCAAAAATCGATACGACGTACTACAACCCGCAGGTTGCCGACCTTATGATCGCAATCATTATTTATCTGTGCGCGTTCGTACTGTTCTTCAAACAATTCATGAAAAAATATCTGAATAAACTCACCGAAAAAATCGCCGGAAAAACAGGCGCGCAGGCGGAAGTAGCGGCTGACTCAACCGTCACCGAAACGGCGTCCGACGCGTCCGACGGCGAAATAAACGATAATTCGGAAACCCCCGAAGAAGAGTTTAAGAAAGAGGTCGAAACGGAGGTCGAGGAAATGCCCCCGATTGTCGATGAAAAATCCGGAAAGGAGGTCGATGAGAAATGACGTTACTTGTTCAATATACTTTGATTTATGCGGCAGTTTTGACCTTGGTTGCTCTCGGCGGCATGTTTTCGGAACGCTCGGGCGTTATCAATATCGGCCTTGAAGGTATCATGGTTTTCGGCGCGATGGGCGGCGCAATGACAATGGTTTTGTTGCCCGCAACCACACCCCCGGGACTTATCGTAATTCTGACTCTTATCGTCGCCGCGCTTGTCGGTATGGTTTCGTCGCTTCTTCTTGCGGTGGCGTGCATCAACTTCAAAGCCGACCAGACTCTTGCGGGCACTGCGCTGAATATGCTGGCGACGGCAACCGCAACGGTGCTTATCAAAGCGTTCAACACAAAGCGCAGCAACGGCTCCAACTTCTCGGCAATACTCGACTACATCGACGCAAGGCGCGGCTTTATCTTCAAAATCGGCAAACTCGAACTCAGCTGGTTTATCGTGATTGCGATAATTCTTCTGATTGTCTCGTGGGTTGTGCTGTATAAAACCAAATTCGGTTTGCGACTTCGTTCCTGCGGCGAGCATCCGCAGGCGGCAGACAGCGTCGGTATTAACGTTTACAAAATGAGATACGCGGGCGTTATTATTTCGGGCGCGCTGGGCGGTCTTGGCGGTCTTATTTATATCGCCGCGGCAAACAGCACCTGGCACTTCGACGTCGGCGTTGCGGGCGCGGGCTTCCTTGCGCTTGCGGTTATGATTTTCGGTCAATGGAAACCGATAAGAATCGCGCTTGCCGCATTGTTGTTCGGTTTGTTCAGGGCGTTGTCGAACGTGTATCTCGGTATCGACTGGCTTGCGAATATCGGCATCAGCGGCACGGTTTACAATATGTTGCCGTATATCGTCTCCCTTATCGTTCTGGCGTTCACGTCCAAAAAGTCGCGCGCGCCGAAAGCGGAGGGGATTCCGTACGACAAGGGTATGCGCTAAACTATGGCAAAATTATATTTCAAATTCGGGGCGATGGGCTGCTCGAAAACAGCCCAGGCCCTTATTACCAAATTCAACTATGAAGAGCGCGGCATGAAAGTGCTGCTTCTGAAACCGTCCGTGGACGTGCGCGACGGAGAGGAAATCGTCAAATCGAGAATCGGGCTTACCGCAAAAGCCGTCGTCGTGAACGATAAGGAAGACCTTTACAAGGCGTACGAGGAGAAGTACCGCGACCGCGACGTCATCATCGTGGACGAGTGCCAGTTTCTGACGCCCGAACAGGTGGACGAACTCGGACAAATCGTCATCGACTTCAACGTGCCGGTGCTGTGCTTTGGTCTTCGCACCGACTTTCTGACGCACTTGTTCCCGGGGAGTCGCAGACTTTTTGAAATTGCCGAGTCCATTACCGAGATCAAATCGGTGTGCAAATGCGGCGCGAAGGCAACCGTCAACGCGCGCCTTGACGATGACGGCAACGTCGTGTATTCGGGCGAACAGGTGTGTCTCGGCGGCAACGACAGGTACGTCGCGATGTGCAGAAAATGCTGGCTGAAAAAGAAAGCCGAACAGGAAAAAGCAAAAGAGTTATGAACAGTATCGTAATTGGTTTTACGGGCGGCACGGGCAGCGGCAAAACCACGCTCGCACAACGCCTGAACGAGGTTTTCAAAAACAACTCCGTCATAATTAAGCAGGACAGTTATTACAAGGACTTTCCCGATAAAACGTTTGAGGAGCGCGTACAGATAAATTACGACCACCCCGATTCGTTCGATATGGAACGGTTTACCGACGACGTAAGACGCCTTAAAGCGGGCGAAACCATCGAGTGTCCCGTCTATAACTACGCCGAGTACAAGCGCGATAAGGACACCGTCACGGTGGAACCAAAAAGAATAATCATTCTGGAAGGGCTGTTCCTTTTTGAAAACCCTGCGCTCAGCGACCTTATCGACATCAAAGTGTTTGTCGATACGGACGCCGACGTAAGGATTTTAAGGCGCATTATCCGCGACGTCAAGGAAAGAGGCAGGAGTCTCGATTCCGTCGTTTTGCAGTACCTTACGACCGTCAAACCGATGCACGAAAGGTTTATCGAGCCGGAAAAGAAGCGCGCCGATATCATCGTGCCGGAAGGCGGATATAACGAGGTTGCTTTTGATATGATTGTGGACGCGATAAAGCACAAGTTGAATTAAAAAGTGAAAGACAATAAACCGTTTACGGCGCAGCGACAAATAATCGCTGCGCCGTAGTTTTTGCAATGCAAAGTGCGGCGCACACTGCGCTTTTGAAATCGCATTATCGGGGGCGATAATGCTCACTCTTTTGCTTGTGTGCGCCTTTTTCTCCACGCAAGTACAAAAGTATCTTGCGTGGGATTTATAACAAGGTTTCCCTTCCGGGCGATGCGTCGCACACAGCGCTTTTGAAATCGCATTGTCGGGGCGGCAATGCTCAATCTTTTGCTTGTGTGCGCCTTTTCCCCACGGGTACAAAGTATCCCGTGGGGTCCCCGTATATCCGCTTGCAATGACAGAGTGCGTTGCACGGAGCGCATAACAAAAACCCCTCGCGGTGGCGAGGGGTTTTCAAACGGAAAATTATTGTTGATTGTAAACGTCGTAAGTGGGAACTTCGTACGTCATGCCCGAATAGGGGACTTCGTAAGTTTCGGTTGCGGTGTCGGTTGCGGCGTCGTTAGTATCCGCTGCGGCGTCTTCGGTAACAGGCGTATCGGTGTTTTCGTCGTCGTGTTTTTTGCCGTCCGTGCCGGGATTATCAAGGCGATATTCTTTCATACGGATTGCGCCGATAAGAATCGCAAGGATAACCGTAACGCCGGAGAAGATATAGCAAGTCTGACGAATTGCGAACAAGCCGGTGATTGCGAAGAGCAGACCGTTTGCGTCAACCCAGCTGTAACGCATATAGTCGATTGTACCGCGAGAGTAGTTTTGCGAATATACGCCGAGCTGCGTGGGTTTGTCGCCGACGTTGCCGTAGTAGCTGCCGTTGGTGGTGCCGACAACAGAGCCGTCCGCGTTGACGAGTTTCAGGAACAAGGGCGCGAAACCGTATCTCCAACCCGAAGAACCGGTGTTTGAATTATCGACGGTGATGCCGTCTTCCGCAAATCCGGGGGTGCCTGCGACGTTGGGATTGCCGACCGCGTATGCGACGGAATTGAGAATGCTGTCAAGCAGGTAATATACGGGCGGGATTTCAAGAACGCCAAGGAGACTTGAAGTTTCGGTCAGGCAGTTTCCAAGCCCGATCGTCTTCAAAAGTTCGCCGACGTTGAGTCCGTTTGCGCTGCCGATATTGATGCCGCTGATCATTGCGAACAAGCCGCCTTCGCCGAGCGCGCCGGAAAGGTCAACGGGAAGGGTAACGTCCGTGCCGTCGATTTTGTCGGGGTTGTAGGTGTAGCCGTCGCCCATCATATCGAGAACCGTCCAGCCGACTTCGATCATTTCAACCTTGCAGGTTGTGGGGTTGTACCACGGATAAAGGTGCAGGTTGGGCTGCATTACGCGGGTTTCGTCGGGATTGTTCTTGGGGCCGCCTTTCTGGTCGCCTGTCATAACGGAAGGACGCTGACCGAGAACAAGGTTCAGGACAACGGGAATCGTCATACGGCTGTCGTTTGCAAGGTCAACCCACGGGCCAACCCAGCTTTCGTAACCTGAAAGGTTCAAGCTGTCGTACATATTGTACTTGCCGTCGCGGGCGACAAGCGACTTAACTTCTTCGCTGCTGTAACCCATGTCGGTGTACTTCTTGATTTTTTTCTGGAAGTATTCAACCATGGTGGCGATTTCTTCGTCGGATTTTACAGCGGGTTCCGCCGCGTTTGTACGGCAGTATTCTTTGTCAAAATCCTTATAAGAAGAGTCGTTGGAACCTACGATATCTTTCACGTAGAAGCCGTATTTGCAAAGGACAAGAGCGTTTCCGTCTTTGTCGAGAACGCGGCCTGTATATGCGCCCGTGTAGTTGCCGCTGTTGTCGTGTTCGGACTGTTTGTAATAAGAGAAGTATTGGGTGTTGCCGTCTTCGTTTTCGCCGATGATACCGTTAAGCACGCTTCTGGCGATAATTGCGTCAAGCATATCTTTGTTGAGCGTCGCACGGTTGTTTGCGGCGTCGGACTCCGCAACGTCTTCATAGAAAATCGTGCCGGAAGTAAGGTCGCCGAAAATCATGGGCAGCACGCCGTCGAGAACGAACATAAGCCCTGAGCAGAGCATCAGGCTGACAACAACCTGACATGCGGTTTGTTTTCTTATCTTTTTCGCTTTGTTTTTGACGTCTTTTTTGGAAAGTTTAAGTTCCTGCACCAAGACGACAATCGCCCATATTACCGAGAATAAAACGGCAACGATAATGCTTGCGTAGGTCAAAAGACCGTACGAGCCGCCTTTTTCAACGTTGTGCATCGACGCAAGGATTGCGAAAACCATAAACAGCGGGAAGCTGCATACGTAACATACTATTTTTGCGATTTTAAGCAATGCTTTCATCAATATTCACCTCCGTTAAGAGCGATTTCGTAAGCGTAGAGTCTTTCCTTATTGTGGAAGTAGGTCGAAAGGAAGATGCTCATCGCGAGTATGCCTGCCCAAATCGAGAAGTAACGTCTTGCGGCAAGCAAGGGATACATATCGGGCTGATAGGCAATGTCTGCCTGCAACTGATAGCAGTCGGCGAGGGAAATCGCGGCGTCGGCAGGAGTGCCGTTACCGATTGTCTTTCCTGTGAGAAGACCGCCTTTTGCAGCAAGCGCGCAACCGGACGTAATACCGAAATCTTCGCAGGTGTATTTAACCCAGGCATAGTCGCTCATATCGACCGTTGTGCCGGCGGTTGTGGCAAGTGCTTTGTCGGTGTCGGACACGAAGTCGGACTGCCAGCACTTTTTAAGAAGCGGGTGGCTGTAAAACGAAAGTTCGCCAAGGACGGTGTCCAGAAGTTTTTGCACGCCTTCGACGGTAACGCCCGTAAGGTCGATCTTGCTGAGAATCTGTGTGAGAATCGCATTCAGGTCAAGGTCGGGAGCGATTGCTTTCAAAATTGCCGAAACGTCAAGTCCGGAAACAAGACCGCCGATTATGTCGTTGAGGTTCAGAAGACCGCCGACAAGTCCCAGTGCGGGTTGCAAACTCTTGATAATGTCGACAAGCGCAGCCGTGTTGGGGTTTTTATTGTCGCTTTCAAGTTTCGTCTTGTAAGCAGTGTAAGCCGTCCCGAGGTCCGTCTTTGCATAAGTGTCGCCCGTGGTGTATTTCGTGCCGGGAAGGATTTCCGCGCTGGTTGTGGGAAGTTGTTTCATCGTTGTCTTATCAAACGCTTCGCGGGTAATCTTTGCGGTAAGAATGGGGGTGCCGTCATCGTTGACTTCGCCGGTGTCGGTGTACGTGGTAACGTATACTACTTCGTCCGCCAGCGCGCCGACTTTGAAAGCGTTTTTGCCGGTTGATTTGTAAACCTCTTTGGACGTGAAGTTAAGGTTGCCGAAGAGATATTGTGCGGGCAGCGCAAGACCTGTGGTTTCGCCGCCTTTACCGTTGTTGTAGCCGTAAAGAAGTTGCGAAACGACGTTGCCGATATCGCCGCTTGAAAGGTCGGCGCCGTTTTCTTTAAGCAGGGAGTTGACAAGGTCAAGCAGTTGTTGCGCTTTCAGACTGTCAAGGAGCTTATTGATTGCAGGGTTCATCCCGAGATATTCAAACAGCGTGCCGAGCACCGCGTTAAGACGCGAATCGGTCAGACGATAATTGTCCTCTTCGATACGAAGGGTTGAATAATTCGTCATTTTGCCGGTGCGGGTGTCCAGAATTTCGGTAATATCGTGTGTGTAGTTGTACCAGGCGTCGCTTGCGTATGCGGACGCGTTGGTCGCGCTTTCTTCGATTTCGCTTACCATTTTCTTGTAAGCGTCGGCGATTGCGAGCTGCTCGTAATATATCGTGCCGGGCTGCTTGCAGAATGTTTCGCCCGCCGTTTTCATCGTAACGTATGCGCCGTCTTTTATGACGTAGCAGCCTGCGTTGAACGCTTCGGCGTAGTCGGCAACGGTATACTTAGTGGGACGATAAACCGTCAGTTTTGCGTATTCGTTGTATTTGATGAGAAGTTCCAGAACGTTTTCGACGCCGAAGATATAGCCGTCGTACAACAATCCGTTGGGGTTGTATGCGTACGGGCTTTGCGCTTTCAGACTGTCGAACAAGCCGTCGATGTTGTCCCCGGTGACCTTAATCATTTCACCGTCAAGCCCGCCGACCTGATAATACGCGACCGCCGTATTGAGTTGCGTGCGTTCACGATACATTTTGGGATAATATTCCGAAAGACCGTAAGTCCTTATCACGTTGTCGACGCGTTCGTTCAGCTTATAGGCGTATCCCGACTCGCGTTTGTTTGCGGAAAGGGCGTTGAACCACTGCTTTTGCAAGGAGTAGTTTTCAACCTTAACGCCTTTGTCGGAGTATTCCGTCCTGATCTTGTCAAGTTCCTTTTCGTTGCGAATGTCAAGTCCCGCAATCGGGGCGAGCATGAGCGCAACCGCAAGAATGACGAGTATAATTGTGCGGACAGCCTGTTGTTTTTTCAATACAAGGTAAAGCCCGATTTGAAGCAGTGTGAAACCTGCCCACAAAACGAGCGCCGCCGTAATGCCGTTTTTCGCCGTTTCGGAAAACGCGCCTTCGTTGAAGAAGATCATGCTGTCCTTTGCGACAAACAACATAAGAAGCGGGAAACCGAGTAAATAGAAAATTACTTTCAGAACTTTTGCACAAGTCAACTTTTGCATTTTGTTCATAATTTTCCGTTCTCCTTAATCTAGAATTGCAAAATTATTGCTGCTACTTGATATTATATACTACGCGTGCGAGCGTGTCAAACGTATTGTATTCAATTTAATCTATACTTATCCATAAAAAGGTGTCTGAAATCCCGTGTCAACAACGCACGACAGAGCAAAAATTTTACAAATCGGACGATTTATAAGGTTTCAGTCAAAATTCGCGAAAGTTTGGTTTTTGCCGACGAAAGAACGTTCGTTCCCGCAAAAATCGGAAAAATTATTTTTACGTCGCGGAGTTTAAGACGAACGCAAAAAGGGCGGAACAAAAAAATCGAATTTGTTTTTTGCGCCGGAATTTCCGAAAAATAACCGCACGGGGAAAAGTCGATTTTTCAAAAGCGTGCGACTTTGAACGACTAAAAATAACAAAGTCGTAACAAACGACAGCAATAAGTGTCATATTGACACTAAACAATTTTATTTTAATTCCGAATAACCCCCTTAAATCGTTTGGCGAAAACAAAATAATATGATAAAATATCAATAGAATTTTGGAGGTTACCAATGACACCTGCTTTTGATACCGTATTTTCCGAAGACGAAATCCCTGCATATCCCCTTGCCATAATCGCTTTACCCGGCGCGGAAGAATTCGCCGAAAAAGTCGATAAATACCTTGTTGACTGGTACGGCAGAGAATGTGCAAAGAAAACCCCCGCATCTTTTATCGTTCCCACCAACTTCCCGCGTTTTACGTCGGGCGACGGCAAGGCAATGATTCTTGACAGCGTACGCGGTAAAGACCTGTACGTCGTTATCGACACCGGTAACCACGGCGTGCAATATAAAATGTTCGGACAAATGCAGTGTATGAGTCCCGACGACCATTTCCAAAATCTGAAACGACTTATTTCGGCTGTCGGCGGCAAAGCGTCGCGCATCACAGTCGTTATGCCGCTTCTTTACGGCGGACGTCAGCACAGAAGAAACGCAAGGGAATCTTTGGATTGCGCCATTATGCTGAGAGAACTGGAAGTTATGGGCGTTAAAGACATTATCACTTTCGACGCTCACGATCCCCGCGTGCAGAACGCCGTGCCCCTTATGGGATTTGACAACTTCTTCCCGTGTTATCAGATTCTGAAAGCGGTCGTAAGGAAATATCCCGACATCGTTTTCGATAAGGAACACACGATGATTATTTCCCCCGACGAAGGCGCGATGAGCCGTAATATTTATTACGCTTCGGTTCTGGGGCTGGACCTCGGTATGTTTTACAAACGTCGCGACTTCTCGGTCGTCATCAACGGCAGAAATCCCATCGTCGCGCACGAATACATCGGCAATCCCGTTGCGGGCAAGGACATTCTCGTCGCAGACGACATTATCGCAACCGGCGACAGCATGCTGCACCTTGCCAAAGACCTGAAAGACAAGGGTGCAAGACGCATTATCCTCGTCCCCACCTTCGCAATGTTCACGGAAGGCACGGAAAGGTTCGACAAAGCCTATGCGGAAGGTATTTTCGACGGCGTTATTTCCACAAACCTTTCGTACACCTTGCCCGAACTTTCGGAAAGGGAATGGTTTTCAAAGGCGGAATTGTCCAAATATATGGCGTATATCATTTCGGCGTGCAACCACAACGCGTCGGTATCGGGGCTTCTCGATCCGCATGAGAAAATCCACGATTTGCTGCGCAGGCACAACGAAAGTCTTAACAAATCTAATAAGTAATTTTTTATAAGGA
>ULJH01003709.1_pt1 | contig 21019 bp, 17 predicted proteins | sample 1950781 | NCBI WGS metagenome assembly ULJH01 (sample SAMEA4835462, study PRJEB28245) | human gut metagenome | biome: gut microbiome; material: fecal sample | place: Denmark | collected 2008 | reverse complement strand
AATAATGAAGTATATTGAATTACAAGCAGCATTTGAATTAGAAATAGATCAATTAGATGACAATCTAACAAAACCTACTACTTCAGATATTGAGTATTGGTTAATGGCTGGATTAGATAAATTTATCAAAACTAGATATTCTGGTATTAATTTCAAGCAAACTGGATTTGAACAAGACCAAAAAAGAATTGATGATCTTCGTACATTAGTTACTAGAAAATCTTATCAATTTACTACATATCCAGAAGAGTATACAGTTACTCTGCCAGATGATTATATGTTTACTGTAGGAGAGACAGCTGTAATATTTAGTTACGATCATTGTTGGCCTGTGGGCCCAAGTGGTCAACCAAGAACTAAAAACACAGATGTGTTAGAAGCCACAGTAGAAAACATAGACAGACAAAGACAAAATACTTTGTCAGAATATAGATTACATGGTAGATCCGCCAGACCATTAAGATTATATGAAGGAAATGAAATTCATTTATATACAGACGGAAATTACAATATAAGAAATTATATTCTCACTTACTTGAGAACTCCTAAAAAGATTAGCCTTACTGATGCACCATTTGATGAGTACACAGATATGCCAGTTGCAACTCACAATGAGATAGTTAAGTTAGCGGTAGAGTTGTATTTGGAAAATAAGGCTAATCCAAGATATCAATCGTATATGAACGAAGTTAGTACAATGGAATGATTATACGAATAGTTTAGTTTGACGAGGAAATCTGAAACACGAAAGTAGAAGAACTAATCAAAATGTTAAGCTAGACGTCTATTTAAGTTTAACAATAAAAAACAATAATTATGTTACAACATGTGAACACAGTACTTATTGGTACTGAAGCACCTGCATCTTATACGACAGCAGATGCATTGACAGAAGGTCAAATTGCATTATTTGATCAAAATAGAGCAATTGTAAAAGATGCAGCTGGTGCTAAAGCTGCTAGTTCATTGTATATCGGTGTTTGCGAAGGCAAAGAAGATGTTTACAATGAAGCAGGTACAAAATCAACTAAGTCAGTTATTCGCTTCTCAATGCCTATCATGAAAGGTTCTAAACCTCACATGGTATTTAGTGAATATGTAGCTGCAGCTGAAGATAAAATTGTAATCACAGCTACTAATGTTACTCCGGAAGTTGGTCATCGTTATGTATTACGTTTAGTGTACAATGACATCTATGAGGCACCTGGGCAATTTACTCATACTTATGAAGTAATTGCAAAGAGTACTAATGCAACTGATTTGATTACAGCTTTCAAAAACAAAATCAACAAACACAAAGAAGCCAGAGTAGTAGCAACTAGTGATGCTGCTGTTCTTACATTGAATGCTAAGGAAATGCCGTACAACGAAGGTATTATGTTAGACTCAAATTATTCTCAGGTTTCTGTGGAAGCATTTATGTGGAAAACTATTCCTTCCGGTTTGTTGAGTAATGTAATGTATCCTATTGCCAATTTAACGATTGCTAAAACTCAAGGTACTCCAGGTAAGGGTAATCCGAAAATTGTTCGTGATCGTGAAAATGCAGCTCTTGGTTACAGAGGTATCACACACCGTGCAAATGGTATATATCCGTACATTGCTCCTGAGTTGAAAGCCGATTTAAGTGCTACTTACGATACATTGTCTATCGAATGGGATAATAAATATCTTAGTGATGATAATCAATATATTAAAACAACTCCATTAGCTTGTGAATTGTATGTAAATGCTGGTGAACTTGATGACTCTGCATTTATGACAGCTTTAAAAGCTTTTGTAGAAGTTGCTTAATCAAAAAATATAATTCAAACCAAAAAGGGGATTGGGAGTAATATCCCTTTCCCCTTTTATTTTATATACGATTGATATGGAAATGAATGAATCATTGTATTATGCAGAAATAAAACTGCTAACTACGTATTGCCACAACTGCCTAGATAACAAAATGAAGGATAAAATAATGATGTTTCTGTTTAAGAAAACACTTTATGATAATGCTACTACTTTGAATCTTGCAGATGATGCAGAACAGTATTATAATGAAATGCTGAATTTACTTGATATGAGAACGTGTAATTGTACTATTGATGACTGTAAAAATTGTAAAGATGGATATTGCGAATTATGTAAATAAAGTTGGTAAATTGGTTAATCAGTCTACAAAGTACAATGCAAAATTGGATAGAGTTTCGATTACAAATCTAGTACTATTGTTGCATTTAGATAAATTAGCTAAATGGGCAGTTAATAATTTAAATGACGAAGAGTTTCCTATTACTCAGGACGACGTAGATAAAATTATAGGGTATCTTCATTGCTTAAAAAAACAAATGAATTTCTATCCAGAAAAAGATATTGATTCTGATTGTATATTAACTGAAGTAAAGGAACATATAATCCAAGAGTAATATGAATAAAAAGATATCACAATTTGAACTAACAACTAAACTGCAAGAGCAAGACCTCATTACCCTTGTACAAGATGGTAGTAATAAAAATATTACTAGTGGAAGCTTTACTACATCACTATCAGGTACATTTGCTACTAATGAGAGAGTAGATGCTGTAGAAGAAGATGTTGAGATACTAGATACTAAAGTAAATGATAATTATAAAGATCTTAGTAATAAGATAGTAGAAGGAGATACTAGTGTAACTACTAATCTTAATAGTGCTATTACTAGTTACTATGATGTATTGAATAATAAGATCATTACTTTAGATACTAAGCATGACACCGATATGTCAGAGATTGGTGGTACTATGCAAGAGTGGATAGATGATATTGACAATAGATCTACATTACAACAATTACAAGATGCACTTAGTAGACTTACTGTAGCTGAGAATACTATCACTGCTTTAGCAGAAGTAATTGCAAATGGTGGAGGTAGTGGTTCTACTCCAGGTTATCATACCCAAAGTACTGCTACAATATTTCCTTTATCTGGTTATTATAAAGCGAATGATGCATCTCCGTTGGCTACATCTGATACATTAAATCAAGCATTGTCTAAACTTGAAAATCAAGTAGAAGCAGTGGCTAGTAGTTCTGGTTCTTTACCTGTAATCAAGTATGGAGAAAGTACACCTCCTGCAGATAACTTCTTATATACTTCTTTAAAGACTGCAGAAGATTATTTAAATAAGCATGGAGATACTGCGGATGGTAAAATAACAATGTTACAAGGTTTACAAGCAGGAAACACATTTCGTTCTGGTTGGGACGGTGTTGGAGCTAGTTTATATCCATTAGGGTCTAAATGGAATATGGAATTAGACAATCTGTTTGTTAGAGGTAATATGACAATAAATGAACTTACAGTAAATGAGATTAAGGCTGTGGGTGGTGATATTCTAGTTACTGTAGCAGATATGAAATGTATCGAAGTAGAAGAATTAGCAGATTCTTATAAATGCTACTTTGATGATCAAGAAGGTACTAAGTATAATCAATTTATAGTTAATGACTTAGCAATATGCCAAAAATTTGATGGTAAAAACGTTAAAAGATATTGGCGTAAAGTAAATGCTACTGGTAGTAATTACATCACGTTGTCTAAAGACGTATGCGAGCCAGGTAGTGGTAAGCCAGAAGCAGATGATGAAATATTACAATTAGGTCATATGTACGAATCTGATCCAGATTACAATTTACAAATGGATGAAAGACGTAACGCAATTTTTATCAGTGCTAAAGGTGATAATGCCCCTAGAATCTCTTACTATAAGAATATTGATACTTTTTCTCTAGCTGATGAGGATGGTGTAGTTCGTGAAAGAGTTGTAATTGGTGGTGATCAAACTAAATTTGTAGGTACGATTTATCAAACTTCTGACACAGGAATCGTTAGAGTACCTGTATATAGAGGTATTTGGGTTTCTGGCAACACTTACTATTATTATGACCAAGTAAGTCATAAAGGTAGTTTATGGATTTGTATGGATCCTAATGGTACCAAAGATGAACCAAATGAGAATGATGATCAATGGCAGAAGCAAGTTTCAAAAGGTGAAGATGGTAAGTCAGGAGATGACAAAGCTAAATGGGTAGAAATTGTAGGTGATCGGTTATTTTTATTTGATACTCCCGATTTCTCAGGAACTCCTACTCCAAGAACTATTCATTTAACTGCAAATGTATATGGGATGGAAAATCCTACATACGAATGGAAAATGCTTAATGCAGAAGGAACCAAATTGTCTGCACAAAGTTCTATAGACTTTCCATATACAGCAATGCCGACAGATTCCCGTACATTAAGTATTCGTTGTACTGTTACAAATTCTGATGGTACTACTTACTATGATGATACTCAATTAGCTAAATTATCAAATGGTGCAGAAGGTCTCGATGCATATTATATTGATTTAAGTAATGGTACGGTTGCAGTACCATTCGATGCAGATGGAGTTACACCATTAGTAGATTTATCTACTATTACTACAGATGTTTATGCATATCATGGTATTAATCCAATTGCTATTAAAAGTATAACATATTCTACTACTTCTGGTGGAGCTACTGTAAGCATAACCGGTTCTAAGGTAACTCTTACTTCAATAAGTCAGAAACAGGCTAGTATAGACTTAAATGTAACATTAGAAGATGGAGTATCTATAGTTAAGACATGGTACGTTAATAAAGTAGCTAATGGTGAAAATGGTTTTAATGGGGAAGATGCAGCATATGTGTATATGTCCGGAGAACAATTCTTTCACTATAAAACAGGTAAAACCGTTCCTGAAAACACTACAATTACTCTTACTGCAGATTCATTCAACATAATTAATCCAACTTATAAATGGTATTGGGCAATAGCAGGTACGTATGATTGGCAACTATTATCTAATGAGACAAATAGCACATTAGTGGTTAGTTATAATGGTATCTATTTTACTAGCACAAAAAAAGATGAAATTAGTTTTAAATGTGTAGTATCAGGAGCAGGAGCAGAGTTTTCAGATTTCATGACTATTAATAATGTTCGTGATGGTGAAAATGTATATAGAGGTATCCTTACAAATGAAAACACTGGCGTACCAGCAGATTCAGGTGGAGTAGTAACAGATTATTCTACAGCTACTACTACAGCTAGATTGAAATATGGTTCTCAAGATATTACTGATTTTAAACTTACTACTTCTTTACAAACTGGTACTGGTAGTGTAACTTATACCCAAAGTACACAAACAATTAAGTGTACATCATTGACTTCTGATTCTGCCATGTGGAGGGTAGATTTTATATCACCAGCAAGTGGTAACAAGGTAGTAGATAGTGTTGATTTTGTTGTCACTAAATCCAAGGCAGGAGTAAACGGTGACGTAGGTAATAGTCCTATACAAATATTCTGTAACACTTCAAATGCTAGTACTAAACCTAGTAGACCTACATTCACATATAGACCGTCTTCTGGTGGTGCAACATCTGGAGGTTATATATGGTATCCAGATCCAAAGTATAGTTCATCTCAAACTACTTGGATTAGTTCAGGTAATTATGATCCAAATGCTAAACAAATGGCTTATGATGAAAGTATAGGAGGATATTGGACTGATCCGTTACCACATTCTGGTAAAGATGGTGAGAAAGGTGATAAAGGAGACAAAGGTGAGAAAGGAAATACTGGAGCACCTGGTTCAGATGGATGGAATGGTCCATCTTTAAGTTATCGTGGAACATATAGTTCTAGTAAGTATTATGCATGGACAGTTAATCCTGATGTAAGAGATGTTGTCAAATATGGTAGCGTCTATTATATGGTTGCTAATGGAAGAAGAGGTTTATCATCTTTTAAGGATGTAACCCCAGGAAGTAACACATCATATTGGTCTTCATTTGGTTCGTCTTTTGAATCTATAGCTACTGGGCTACTATTTGCAGAAAAAGCTACTATTGCAGGCATGGATTTTTATAATAATTGTATTGCAGCTAGTAGTGGTAGATTCTTCCTAGATGGTAGATATGAATCTGATATAAATAATGGTTGGCCAATTATGTCGTTTGGTAATAATGCCGTAAAAGATGGAACACCTAGTAATAAAGCAGCATTAAAGATATATGGTGGTGGTACGTTAACAGTAGGAGATGGTACAGTAACTGCAAATGCTGGTATTACTGGAACTGGTACTGGATCTGATCAAGTTAGATTTTGGGCAGGTAAACCATTTGATGATGGTACAGCACAAGGAAATAGATTCTGGGCTCCTTTTAGAGTATATCAAGATGGTAGACTTGTTGCAAATAGTGCAACGATAGCAGGGAGTATTTCTGCATCTACTGCTACTTTTACAGGAAACGTATCAGTAGGTTCATTGAGTGGATGGAATATTCCAGGTGTTAAAACTATCTGCCATTACGGTAGTGGATTAAGAGGAACAATCTATTCCCAAGGAGGATGTCAAATTAGCTCTATAAATAGAAGTGGAACTGGAGAATATATAGTGTATCACAACATCGGTCATACAAATTATGTAGTATTGTGGCAAGGACAAGCACGAACTAATTCTCCTTATTCAGATAGTGCTGGATTTAGAGGAACTATTGGAGTAACTTCCACATCTTCCAGTTCATTTAAAATAATTTGTGTGGACACAGATAACAATAGACATGATGTTGGTGATAAGGATGATGCAATTGATTTAGTAATTTTAGGTTACGCTCAATAATATGGAAGAAAAAATATATTTACTTTGTTCAAGTGGAATGATAGAAGCCCCAGAGGATTGGTATAAAGAATTAAAAGAAAGTGAGTTTGTAGACTCTTACGAAGGATTACTTCAAGGAGGTTATATGCATCCATCTAATGAACAAATAGAATTTAATTTAGCAAATCCTAATCTAGATTTATATAACGCTTTCTATATGATTCCTAAAGATACAGCTGTGGTCAATGAGGAAATAAGAAAGCATAGAGAGAATTTATATAATACTAGTACAGATAGACTGTATATGGCTTATGTAAAGTATAGAGAATTTGGAGAGGAAGAGAAAGCTGCAGCAGCATATCAAGAATGGAGAGAAGCAGTAGAAAAAATAAAACAAGATAATCCATACTCATTATAATATGATTAAGAATAATGTATATTATGAATGGTTCGCAAGTATAACCGTACCCAATCCAGATCAGGTTGGGTACTGGATTGACTTGGGAGCAGATTCAAAAGGTAGAATAATTAAAGTTTACAATCACGATATAGAAAAATGGATTGTACTCTTTGATGTAAGTAAAGATGACTATGTACCACCATTTATTGGTTCTAATGGCAACTGGTGGGTAGACAATAAAGATACTGGAGTAAAAGCTACTGCAGAGTCCCCATATATAGGTGATAATGATCATTGGTTTACTTATGATCCTATCAACAAAGTATATGTAGATACAGGTATAGAAGCTCGTGGTCTTAGTGCTTATGATATTGCAGTTAAATTAGGTTTCAAAGGTAGTGAACAAGATTGGATTGATAGTTTAAGCAAAGCATCTGAAGATGCAGCTATTGCTGCACTAGAAGCAGCTAACAAAGCAAATGAAGCTGCAGATAAAGCTAACCAAGCTGTAGAAGAAATTGAAGGTATAGTTGACGATGCTATAGCTGCTACTGATAAAGCTGAAGAGATTGCTAGTAATCCACCAAAGATCGTAGATAACGATTGGTGGATCTATAACTATGAAACTAAACAATATGTTAATACCGGCATAGCTGCTATTGGTGATGCTTTCACTTATAAGAAGGAATATCCTTCAATAGAAGCAATGGAAGCTGATTGGGGTACTGCTGATGTAAAGTTAGGTGAGTATGTACTTATTAATACTAATAATGTAGAAGATCCTGATGATGCTAAAGTTTACTTAAAAACTCAAGAAGGCTGGAAGTTTATTGTTGACTTATCTGGTATGCAAGGTATTCAAGGTTGGTCAGCATATGAAGTTGCAGTAAAACATGGTTTCGTAGGTACTGAAGAAGAGTGGGTTCAGTCATTAAAACAACCTGCATTAGATGCAGCAGCAGAAGCATTGGATGCTAAAGCACAAGTAGAAGCTACTGAAAAAGCTGTTAAAGAAGCAGAAGCATTACGTGTTACTGCGGAACAAGGTAGAGTAAATGCTGAAAATACCAGAGTAAGTAATGAGAATACACGTATCTCCAATGAAGACAGTAGGAAAGCAGAAGAGTCTAAAAGGGTAACTGCTGAGAATGCTCGTATTGCTGCTGAGACTTCTAGAAAAGAAGCAGAGTCAGATCGTGTAGAAGCGGAAGGTGCAAGAGCAGCAGCAGAGCAATTAAGGGCAAATTCTGAAAGTGAACGTAACACTAAAGAAAAAGAACGTATAGCTAATGAAGCAATTAGAGTTGCATCTGAAAGTGAAAGAGTAACTGCTGAAACTTCTAGAAAGGAGGAAGAAGCTAAGCGTGTAGAAGCAGAAACAGCTCGTGATACAGCAGAACAGGAAAGGATATCAAATGAAGCCACTAGACAGGCAAATGAGGCTGTTAGAGAGACTCAAGAGGCTGCAAGGGAAAAGAATACAGCTGACGCTATAACTGCCGTAAATGAGGCTAAAACAGCTGCACAACAGGCTACTACAAATGCTACTACTGCTGCTAACAATGCTAATACTCAAGCAGCAAGAGCCAAAGAATATGCAGACAATCCACCCAAAGTAGGAGAAGATGGTTATTGGTATCTTTGGGATGAAGTTGACGATGTATATGTAAATACAGGTTGGCCATCTTCAGGCATCATCTTAAAAGGTAGACTCAATAGCCCAGATGAGTTAGGTAATATAGTAGATCCTCAGCTCAGTGATTCTTATATTGTTGGTACAGACTTATACTTTTGGAATGGTATAGAATGGGTCAATATGGGTAGATTCCAAGGACCTCAAGGAGAACCCGGTAAAGATGCTGAACTTAGTAAAGCAGCTATTGAAGCTGTATTAGTAGGTGAAGTAACTACTCATACTCATGATACTAGGTACTATACTAAGGATCAAACTGATGCTAACATAAAGGTAGTAGCAGATGATCTTGCTAACAACTACTATAATAAATCCCAAGTAGATAGTAAATTTACTTCTGTATATATCTTTAAAGGATCTGTAGATAGTGTAGAAGATTTACCTACTGAAGGTAATGTTATTGGTGATGTATGGAATGTTCGTAAGAACGATACTAACTACGCATGGACAAGTGAAGGTTGGGATGCATTAGGTGGTACTGCTGAATTAGCATCATTGACAGCTAATGGTTTGATGTCCAAGGAAGACTTTGCAAAGTTACAAGGTATTGAAGCAGGTGCACAAGTTAATAAGATTGAGACTATTACTAAAAGAGTAGAACTCAATGTTGTTAATAAGAATGTAACTATTCCAGAGGATGTAGCAATTGGTCCAAATGAACCTACTAATGAAGAAATAATCTGGATGGATACTGATGAAGATTACGACTTTACATTTGATGGTTATAGTAAAAATGATGCTGACGCAAGATTTGTTCATCAAGTAGAAGGTAAAGATTTATCTACTAACGACTATAGTAATGCTGACAAAAATAAAGTAGATAATCTTAATAGTTATGTAACTAGTGGTAGTTTTGTACAAGATGCAAATAATGCTGCTATTACGTTGAATATTAAAGATCCTGTTACAGATAGCAATTCCAATCAAGTACTTACTATTAACAAAGCCACTACTACTACTGCGGGTGTAATGTCTGCTGCTGATAAGACTAAGCTTGATGCTGCATTAACTGCTTCTGATAATATTGCAACTGCTACTAAGTTAGCTACTGCTAGAACTATATGGGGACAAGCATTTAATGGTAGTGCAAACGTTAGAGGTAATATAAGTGACGTGGATGATGTTTACATGAACAATAATAGATCTTTATATATAAAAGATACTAATGGGAAAAATCTTAGTACACTGTCAATAAGTGATCAAAATGGCTTCTATCTGGGTTTTGGTGCTAGCTCTAATGGCTACTTCTCGTGTTTAGACGGAAACGTGATTTTATTTAGAACTGCTACTTCTCATATTGAAAGAATGAGGATAACGTCTGATGGTAAAGTTGGTATAGGTACAACTGCTCCGGATGCTAATTTACATGTCTCTGGTAATAAATATAATATAAAATTAAATTCTACAACTGGTTCTACAGAAGATTCAGCTTTTATATATGGGTCAAGTTCAAATAAAAATACAGCATGGAGAATTGTTGACAATCCTACCAGTGGGTTATGGTTACAGTATGGTGTTTCAGGTGCAGACACCCATAACATGACAATAAGTGGTATGAATGCCACTAATTTAAATGCACTTGAAGTAAAAGCAAAGAATTTAACTGTAAATGGTAGTAAAGTATGGCACGCTGGTAATGATGGTACAGGTAGTGGTTTAGATGCTGATTTGTTAGATGGATACCGTGCAGGGTTTGAAAACAGTAATGTAGCATTATATGCTAACTTTCCGAACTGGAGCACTTTGATTACAGATGGTTTACTAAGAGACGATTATGCTACTGCCGGTCATCCTACTGTTGACTTCTTACAAGCAATATGTAAGTGGACCATTAGAAATTATAAAGATAAATCTGGTATTACTATTCAAGGAAGAATAAGTCCTAATAGTCAAGGCTGGTGTGTAATATCGTTGTATAGTAATAATGGATTTGATGAAACAACATTATTACCAAAATACTGTAGTGCACAATATAATACATTAAGTGGGGAATCATATTTATTTGGTACATACAATGCAGTTTGGTATTGTAATCAAATTGTAACCAATAACAATCTAGAAGATACTCTAGCATACTGGTATGAAAACAATGAGAATGCTTCATCCACAACGTGTCTGACAGGTGGTAATAGAAATGTAATTGAATCATTAAGAAATAAGTTTAAGAGATGTATTGCTAAACCATATGGAGATGATGCTGCATTAATTAGTTATTGTAACGAAGAAGATAGTTCTAAATGGCCAGATAGTACAAACATTACAATTATGAACAACCATCAAAATAGAATGGTTTATTTTCCAAAATACTATCACAAAACTATAGAGAGAAGCCCTGGCATTTGGAGAACCTATATATCTGAACAGCAAATAGATAGTAATTACATTGAAGAACCTGAAATGTTATTAGCTTCATTTGAAGGATCGATAAACATAGAAGGTATGTTGATAAGTACAGCTTCACAGACAAGTGCAGCTTCAAAAACAATGGCTGAGTTTGTTACAGCAGCTAAAACACATGGATCTTTATGGGGTATTGGTGATTATAGATCTCATGCTACTATAGCAAGAATGTTTTGTGCTTACTATAAGACTACTAACATTAGTACAAGTAATAGTGCTATTCCTTGTTCAGGAGGTACTAAGAGATATGACTACGGTAAGACTGGTGGGACAATAGCTCTTGGTAATAAAGACGGTAAAGCTGCAGTTGTAGAAGATACAGGATATTACTCAACTAACTTCTTAGGACTTGAAGACTGCTATTACAGTAAGTGGGAGTTTGTACAAGGAATAAACCTTTTAAAAGGTAAATACGTTGTATATGACGGAGGTTCATTCCCAGATAAAGATGTAACAGAGCTTGAAGCAGCAGGTGCCACTAATATCAGAGTTGTAGGATATGAACCTAATCCAGCTGCAACTGCTGCATATAATGGATGGACTAAAGCCGTAGCTCAAGGTAAATATGGTGATGTAGTTCCTACAGCACATGGTGGATCTGAAACCACTTACTATTCCGACTATAGTTGGTTTAATCCAACAGGAAATAGAGTCTTTCTACGGTCGGGTCATTCGGGTGATGGTTCTCGATGCGGGGTCTTCGTGGCTGATGCTGATGGTGCGTCCTCGCCTTCGTGGGCGACTGTCGGTGCAAGATTAGCCTTTTATGGTAAGATCGTTGTAGTTGATTCAGATACATTTAAGAAAATGCAGGCATAGTCCTGAGTAATACAGATAATTAAATATTAATAACAAGGGCGGGATCTAAAAGAATTACTATGAGATGACTTTATAGTAAGACTGCTGTCACATTATTTCATACTTGAAAAAACAGTCAGGTAATTCAGATAATGGTTCTCAATGCAGAGTCTTCATAGCTAATGCTAATAATGCATCCTCGAATTCATAGACGAATATCAGTGAAATTTTGGAACTAACAGATACTTTCAGATAATTACAAAAATGTTTGTTGAACTTAGATCAGCCTTACCTCTAGGTAAAAGATAACAGGTGCTTTGAAGAGACCCTAGTAGTATTGTGCGAACGGGTCTTACCACCAAAATAGCTTATGAAAAGAATAGGCAATTTATTTAACAGGATAATATCATATGAAAATCTGGTCTGGGCTGAAAAGAAAGCTAGGCTAGGTAAAACTAAAAGATACGGCGTTAAGAAATTTGACAGGAACCCATATGAAAATCTGGTCCGGTTACAAAAGGCATTAATAGAAGATACGTATCGTACTTCGGAATATTGCGTATATACAATCATCGCCGATCGTGGTAATAAAGAAAGAGAGATATATAGGCTACCGTATTATCCAGACAGAATAGTCCATCATGCTATAATGAATGTTATAGAACCTTACCTTGTTAATAGATTTACTGCAGATACCTTCAACTGTTTAAAAGGAAGAGGTATTCATTATGGAGTAAAGAGATTGAAAAGAGATTTAAAAGCTGACAAAGAAGGCACAAAATATTGTTTAAAATTAGATATTAAAAAGTTCTTTCCTTCTATAGATCAAGATGTGTTATACTCACAGTTTGAAAAGGTATTTAAGGATAAGAAACTATTAAGATTATTACATCATGTAGTTTATTCTACACCAAAAGGTTTACCAATTGGAAATTATATATCTCAATTTGCAGCAAATTTGAATTTGACTTGGTTCGATAGGTGGATTAAACAAGTATTAAAAATAAAATATTATTACAGGTGTTGTGATGATATTGTTATATTACACCCAGATAAAGATTACTTAAGATATTGCTTACAAGAGATTGAAAAATATCTAGCTGATAACTTGAAATTAAAAGTAAAACGTAATTGGCAGATATTTCCTGTAGAAGTAAGAGGTATAGATTTTATTGGTTATGTATTTTACCACGGTCATACTTTACTCAGGAAAGATATCAAAAAGAAGTTTATTCATAAATTAAGTTATAAAAGTAATAATAAGAGGCTAGCATCACTAGCAGCTTATTGGGGATGGTGTAAATATGGAAACTGTCATAATTTATGGTATCGCTTTACGAGATCTTATAATTTTAAAGATTATAGACAAAAATTATTAAGTAGTTATGGAATTAAAGAAAGTACAAGGTGATCATATACCTGAAGTAATAGAATACCTAGGAATGAATGAATGGGCAGTTAGATGGGATATTGAAGAAATTAATTCTGAAGATATACATGGTTATGCTTACTATGAATTAAAATTCAATGAAGAACCAACTTATGATTCATTCGTAAGTAAAATCATTAGAACAAAGTATAGTGCAGATGAGGAAGCAGCATTAAAATCTAATATGGTTGAACAATTCATGAATGGAGAAATAATGCGTAGTCGTTTTGAAGAATGGCAAGCATTTCAAAATTGTAGAGACAATGCCAAATCTGTTGGTAGACAAATATTTAATATCTAATTATGGTAATTAAAGTAAAAAATAATGGGGAATGGGTTAAGATACCATACCTGAGCTCGGATAACAATCCAATAATTCCAGAAGCTCCATTAGACGGTAAACAATATGCTAGACAAAGTGGTGAGTGGACAGTAGTCAACATACCAGAAGTAGATTTTACTGAAATAAATCAAAAGATATCTCAAAACACTGCTGCTATTGCTTCTAATACTACAGCTATCCAAAGTAAAGTAGATAAGGTAGATGGATTTGGACTTAGTTCTAATGACTACACCTCTCAGGAGAAAACTAAGTTAGCAGGTTTAAACAATTACACGTTGCCTACAGCTTCAGATACAGTTAAAGGTGGTATTAAAGTTGGTACAGGTTTAACCATGAATGGGGAAGTACTTAGTGCAACTGGTGGTGGTATGGCAGATTCAGTTGAATGGGATAATGTATTAAGTAAACCAAAATTTGCTACAGTTGCTACAAGTGGTGCATATAATGACTTAACTGGTAGACCAAGTTTAGCTACAGTTGCCACTTCTGGTAGTTATGTAGACCTTAGTAATAAACCAACTATACCTACTGTGGATGTAACAAAGTCTTATGTAGATACACAATTAGCTACTAAAGCTAATGCAAGTAATGTGTATACAAAAGCTGAAGTAGATAGTAAAGTTAGTAGTGTTTATAGAGTAAAAGGATCTGTTGCTAGTTATGCCAATCTACCTACTGTGGATGTAACAATAGGTGATGTTTACAATGTTAGTGATACTGGTGCAAACTATGTAGCTACATCTACTACACCAACATGGGATAAGCTTAGTGAAACTGTAGATTTATCTGGATATGCGACTACTGCTGCAATGAACTCAGCATTGGGTAATAAAGTTGATAAAGTATCAGGAAAAGCTCTTAGTACAAATGATTATACTACAACTGAAAAAAATAAATTAGCTGGTATTGCAGCTAATGCGAATAATTACAGTTTACCTACAGCTACTTCATCTGTATTGGGAGGTGTTAAAACAAGTACTGGTATTACTAACTCATCTGGTACGATTAGTGTAACATACGGCACTGCAGCTGGTACGGCTTGTCAAGGAAATGATTCGAGACTAAGTAATTCTCGTCCAGCATCAGATGTTAGTGCTTGGGCTAAGGCTAGTACAAAACCAACTTATACTTGGACTGAAATTACAAGTAAACCTAGTTGGATTGGATCATCTAAACCTACCTATACTGCATCTGAAGTTGGAGCATTAGCAAGTGGAGGTACTGCAGTAAATGCATCGAAAGTTGCTAATTCATTTATATTTAAAGTAGCAGGAGGAAGTACAGAAGGTACAAATTTGTATACCTTTAATGGATCTGCAGCTAAAACAATTAATGTAGTAGCTGGTAGTAATGTAACCCTTACTCCTACTGCAGGACAATTAAGTATATCTGCTAAAGATACCACATATGCAGTTGCTACCACATCTGCTAACGGTCTAATGAGTTCTGCAATGGTAACCAAATTAAATGGTGTAGCCACTAATGCTAATAATTATTCATTGCCAACGGCAACTGGTTCTGTATTGGGTGGAGTGAAAACTGGAAGTAACATTACAAATTCTTCTGGAACTATTTCTTTAAGCAGTGGTAATGTAACTAGCGCACTAGGCTACACACCTGTTAAAAATGAATCTGGTGTAGCAAGTATTAGGGTTATGACTCAATCTGCATATGATGCATTATCAAGTAAATCAGCAACAACGTTATATATAATTACAGGTTAATATGATAAAGTTAGGAAGTACAGATATAACAAATGTAATGTTGGGAACAACTAAGGTGGACGCAATATTTCTTGGCAATACGAAAGTGTATCCAAATCTACCTGCAGTAGAAGGAGTATATGTATATCACGTGGATAAGAAATTTTATACTTTTCCTGAATTTCAAAAATTATCCAACACTGCTATATCACAAGTTCTTGGATTTGCTATTATAGATAATCAGGGTTCGTTTTTACTTCCACCTAGCCCAAAACTAACTAATAGTTATAGGTGGTGTCCTGAAAACTTTGATACTTTCCTAGTACCAGATGTTGGAATTGGTGTTGATGATCTTAATGGTAGACAAAATACAGAAGTGTTGTTTAATAACTTTCATAATGTTGCTGGATCGAATGAGTATGCTGCTGGATATGCATATAGGTTTACTCCTGTACCGATTGGCACTAATTGGTATTTACCATCTATTGGTGAACTTATTATAATCCACAGGTACGTGTCAGAATTGAATGATTGGGTATTTGATACATTTGGCTTTTCTTATTTTCCTTCTTCTGGTGCTAAAGCTTTTTGGTCTTCCACACAAGGAGATGCTACTACAGCTTGGCAATTAAGTATTCTTGCCGGTGAACCCCATACAGCAGTAAAGAGGAAACCCAATGTAGCACTTCCAGTAATTAAATTAGGTTAGTTAATAACCGCTATTACTTAGGGTAGTGTCAATTTATAAATAAAGAACTTTTAAACCTTATTGACGTTTACTAAATAAACTGTCAAAAGATATCAGAACGCTAGCTAATTTTGTATTGGTTAGCGTTTTGTTTTTCAATCACATCCTCTCAAATTATTGTAATGTTACAAAAACTAAATAATATTATATTAACAGCTCAAAGTGTAGCTACAGTGAATTACTTTAAAGAATTAGTTAATGATGGACCAATTAAATTTGCTGCCTGTTTACTTTCTGGTACAATGGGTTGGTTATCTACATTCTTTGCTCCAATATGGACAGTAATAATTGTAGTGTGTGTATTTATACTTGTAGATGCAATTCTTGGCACCAGAGTATCAATTACTCGTGGCGGTAAGTTTGAATCTAGAAGATTGTGGTCTACTTTAAAGAAATTCGGAAACTGTGCAATGATAATTTCTTGTTGCCATCTCATGGACACAGAAATATTAAAATCAATAGACATGCATTTGGTAGAAGCGTTTTCAGGAATTGTCTGTGGAGTTGAATTATGGTCGATGATCGAAAACCTTCAAGCAATTGATCCTACTGGACCGTGGAAAATCTTTAGCAAATTCATACGTAGCAAAGGAGAAAAGTATTTAGACATTACAATAGAAAAAGATGATTTACCAAAAATAAAGAAATTAGTAAAGAAAATAAAATGATATTTTCCAAAGTAAAATTAGCAATTGCTGTTATTTTTAGTTTACTATTGTTTAATAATGTCAGACTTACCAAGAAAGTAAATGACTTAGATAAACAAGTAGGGATTGCAATGAACAATGCTCAAGTATGGGAAGATATTGCAAATCAAAATAAAAATGAAGCAAGGTTGTTGGAATTGACAGTAAATGATTTTAAAAATTCTAATGATAGTCTAATAAAGGTCGCCAGAGATCAACAAAAGAAGCTAAATATCAAAGATAAGCAACTACGTCAAGTAGCATCTACTGAGACCGTAATTAGAGATACCACAGTAAGAATAATCCCTTCGAAAGAAAAGGATTTCTGTGTAGAGCTAAAACCAAATCAATTGACAACCATCACGGTGGCTAGAAAAGATAGCGTGTTCACACATACTATGGAAATACTAAATCATCAAGATTTATTTGTATATGAAGATAAAGTCTATAGAAGACGTTATAAGAATTGGTTTCAAAGATTAATTCACTTCGATTTTAAAAAAGATAAAATAAGTAAATATCAAATTATAAACTCTAACGATCTAATTCAAGTATTAGATACTAGAGTAATACACATATCAGAATAATTGCAATACATTTCAATTTAGTGTTAATCAATAAATAAATTGAAACTATGCATTTGAACAAAATATTAGAACAAATTAAACGCCATCAATCCCCTACAGAAGCTATAGATAAGTTGGCAACAGCTTTAGAGAAGCATGAAGGTAGCCTGTTGGAGAAAGGCTTCACTATTTTAAAGTCAGAATTGGCTGCAAATATGTATGAAGCTATAAATGGCCCTCATTTTGATGAGGAACATGCTCATTACGCAGTAGAGGGTATGGAAAATGAGGATGGTACAAAAGGACCTCACTGGACGGTTGAAGAGACAACGTCCGTTGCCAATCAAATGGGCATAAACTTAAAATCAGAGAAACATAACAAGTGGGACTGGTTTGTTGCTATGAATATGATATATTCAGACTTTTATAAAGCAGTAGTAGCAATGACTGGTAGCGCAAATACCAAATATTTCGCAGAATTAGCTAAAGCTTGGCTTTGTGACAAAGACATTTCAGAAGGCAAGATGTGGCACTACTATGTGTACATTATGTGTGACGACGAAGAAAACGATTATAAAGCATACGAACGTATGCACAGAGATCGTGAAGAAGAATATGGTCGTTATGCAAGACGTTCTGGTAGAATGGAATATGCAAATAAAGAAAGCGATTACCGATATCCTTACTCTAAATATTATGACGAGTATGAAAGACCTGGTCGTAATAGATATTATGAACTAGAGTATGAATATGGGGATCGTGAAAAAGAAATGCGTGACCGTGATAAAGAATCCAGAGATAGACGTAACACATCTGTTAGATATTTCTAATTATCAAATTATATATAAATCAATTAAATTATAAATCATTATGTTAGAAAACGAAAGAATTATTGTACAAGACCGTGGTGGTATTGATGCTGGTATCGCTGCGTTAATGCAGAATGCTAATAAAGGTTTTGACCCCGCTGCTTTAATGGCCATGATGAACAATGGTAATGGCATGTTCGGTGGTAACGGTGGTTGGTGGTGGATCTTCATCATCGTGCTCTTCTGGATGTGGGGCGGATGGGGTGGAAATGGCTTCGGTCGTGGAAACCAAGCAGAAACAAATTCGGATTTCGCTCGTTTAGCTGCTATGGGTAATCAAAACAACAATACAGACTTATTGATGCAAGCAATCAATGGTAATAAAGATGCAATCAATACATTATCTACTAATCTGAACTGCGACGTTAAGTCAATTGACAACGCTTTGTGTTCTATCCAGAATGCAATTGGTAAAGTTGGTGGTGAAGTAGGTTTCTCTGCAGAAAGAGTAATTAATGCAGTTAACGCAGGTGACTGCAATGTTATCAAAGCTATTAGTGACTGTTGCTGCACAACTCAACGTTCAATTGATTCAGTTAATTTGAATCTGACTCAGATGAATGCTGATAACAGATTGTCTATCTGTCAGCAAACTAATACTTTGCAGAACGCTATTACTTCAGGTTTCAATACCTTGTCTAGTGAAAACGCTACAAGATTTAACATTCTTGGTGCTAAGATAGACGCTCAGACTCAGATTATCAATGACAAGTTCTGTCAATTAGAGATGAGAGAAATGCAAAATAAGATCGACACATTACGTGACGAAAAGAATGCATTACAATCTTCTGCATTGCTACAACAACAGACTTCTAATATCGTAAGTCAAATTAGACCTTGTCCAGTTCCTGCTTACTTAACATGTAATCCTTATGGATGTAATGGTGGGTTGAATGGATACGGTTACGGTTATCCTTATGGATACGGTGATAGCTGTTGCGCTTAATAAGAAAGGAGGCGATTATGTATCCTTTCGTATTTAATCCATTTGGTAGAAATAACACCGTAAATATTTTAGATCTAGTAATACCTAAAGTAAAAACTATAGCAATAGGTGAATCCACTGAAAATGTAGTATTAGGTATCTGCCCTAAAGTATGGTGTAGATTACCCAAAGAAGGTGTAATTGTTTTGGAAGTTAGACACACAGCAGAAGCTTCAGGAGCTAGTCTACCTGTATTTATCTCGGTTTCTGGTTCTGTAAGTACTGCTTCAAATACTCGCAATATACCTTTAGTAAATGCTTCAAGTGAGCCAATTACTGGTTCACAAGTTAGTGCTGGGAACAGATACATCGCATATTTTAATAAATGTGACAATGTAATACAGTTGATGAATTATACTCCTGCACCAGCTGCCTAAATATTAATCAAGATATATGGGCAGCTATGAGAGTTGCCCATATTCTTTAAATTTATAAAGATATGACATTCTCTCAGTTAACGTCGGGTACTAGAATACACGTACTCGAGATAACAGGTACTTTTAAAAAGAACACAACGTACAGTTTAGGAACGGTAGTCAGTGTATCAAAACCCTATGACGAACCAGTGCCACCGACACAATTTCCGATGCCTATGCAAAATAGACGTAAGCTCGTGGATCTAGTGATTTCGTGTGATGGTGAACAAAGAAAACTGTCAGTATCTGAAGATAAAACAATGATGACCGATTCATCCATCGGTCTTACTATAGCCACAGAAAAATCACAAATTGTTAACATGGTTAGACAGTCTCTTGATGATTGTAGAATTAAGAAAGAGAGCCTGAGTAAGATTGATGAGGAGATGAGGAGATGTGAAGACATCTTAAAAATACTTAATGTAAATTCGGACATAACAACCAATGTGACAAAAGATTTCAAAGAACTTGATGACTTAAAAGCTGAAGTGAAAGAGCTTAAACAACTTTTACAAAACGTATCTGCTGTTCGTCCGGAAGTAATAAAAAATACTCCACCTAATTCTACTGAAGACAAAAAAGTAGAACCAGAAGGAGAAATAAAAAAAGAAATCTAAAACACAAAGGTTGGCTATTTAGTCAACCTTTTTTTATTTTAAACAATATGAGCACATTATACAATAACAAATACGATATCCTAGCTAGTACAATTCAACCCAACCCTGCTTCTGTTAAATATTGGGCAGATTTATCATCTAATGCAAATGGTGGAGATTTGAAATATTTTGACGGTACCAAGTGGGTTTTGGTAAATAACAAAGCTACTGAAGACATTAGTACTTTAAAACAAGATGTGGAAACTCTTAAAGAATCCAAAGTAGACAAAGTGGAAGGTAAGCAATTATCTACTGAAGATTATACAACAGCTGAAAAATCTAAACTTGCAGGTCTATCTAATTACAACGATAATGAAGTAAGAGAATTGATTTCAGCTTTAAATCTTAGATTGACTACTCTAGAAGGTGATTATGAAGCTTTGGAAGCAAGAGTTGCTGCATTAGAAACGCCAGCTGCATAAAATGGAATTAAAATTAAATAGAATCTTTCTAGGTAGTTCTGCAACCATTGGAGAATTGTATGTTGATGGGGAACACATAGCAGACACTCTTGAAGATAGAGTGAGACCAGAAGGAGAAAAAGTTTATGGTAAAACTGCAATATCCGAAGGTACTTATGAAGTTAAATTAACTTATTCACCAAGATTCAAGAAAATATTACCAGAAATACTTAACGTACCTAATTTTAGTGGGATTAGAATTCATACTGGTA
>ULJH01059854.1_pt1 | contig 21073 bp, 17 predicted proteins | sample 1950781 | NCBI WGS metagenome assembly ULJH01 (sample SAMEA4835462, study PRJEB28245) | human gut metagenome | biome: gut microbiome; material: fecal sample | place: Denmark | collected 2008 | reverse complement strand
GCGTGCCTCTTAAGCCACTCGAGCATCTCTCCAATAACAACCCTGTCGGCGCACGAAACGCGGAAACAGGATTGCAAATATACTAATTATCTGTAAAACTACAATGTTTCGCGTTTCAGTTTTTCCACATATCTGTCGATATGCCTGAGAGCCCTCGGAATATCTATGCTCTGTGGACACTTGGGCCGGCATTGGCCACAGCCTATACAATGATCCGCCTGGCGGACGGTCTCCACGGCCCTGTCGTAGCTGACAAGATAACGCCTCTTCAGCCTCTGGAAATGATCCTGTTCGCAACTCTGGGCGATTTCACCGGAATTCACATGGTCATTGTAATGCCTGAAAATCGTCGGAATGTCGATGCCGTAAGGACAAGGCATGCAATAGCTGCAGGCGTTACATGGCACGGTAGGGTAGTCCTCCATGAGGTTCGCCATCTCCATCAGGAACGCTTTCTCCTCGTCATTCAACGGCTTGAAATGCGAAAACGTCTCCACATTCTCGATCAGCGGGTCCATGGACGACATGCCGCTCAGCACCGTGAGAATATTCGGATACGAACCACAGAACCTGAACGCCCATGACGCGATTGACATCTGCGGCTCACGCTCTTTCATTTTCTCCGCGATGGCATCAGGCAGTTTCGCCAAGCGCCCTCCGAGAAGTGGCTCCATGATGGTCGCAGGAATATTGCGCTTCGCCAACTCCTCATACAGATAATCCGCATTGACATTCTCCGGAACCTTCGCATGCTTCCAATCGACATAATTCATCTCGATCTGCACGAAATCCCAATGATATTTCTCATGGAGCGCCATGAATTGGTCGAAAACCTCCTTCCTGCCATGGAAAGAAAAGCCGAGATTGCGGATATGCCCTGTCTCACGCTCCTCCAGAAGGAAATCAAGCAGGCCGTTGTTTATATACCTCTCCTCGAAACCCTCGAAACCGGAAGTCCCGATGGCATGAAGCAGATAATAATCGAAATAATCGGTGCGCAATGCCTTCTGCGAATCACGATACATCTTCAGACCGGCCTCGCGTGAAAAATTATTGAAATTCGACAACTTGGTCGCAATGTAGTATGACTCACGAGGATAGCGGCTCAATGCGATACCGGCAGCCTCCTCCGACTGGCCCTGCAGATAAGCCGGCGACGTATCATAATAATTGACGCCGTTCCGGTAAGCATAATCCACCATCTCATTGACAGCCTCCTGGTCGATATGGTCCTTGCCGTCCGCGCCCTTCTTCATCGGCCACCTCATGCACCCGTAACCCAGCAACGACACCTTTTCCCCGTTTTTCGGACTCGTGCGCATCTGCATCTCAGCATCCCCGGAAACCTCGACCCGCTTGTCAGACGAAAACGAACATCCTGTCAATGAAGTCGTTCCGACAGCCAATGCCCCTGCGCCGGCGGTCTTGAGAAAATCTCTCCTATCCATAAATCCGCTCATAGCTAGTCTCTCCTATGTACTTTAAGCCCGTTGACCCGGATTGCGCTCAAAGGCCTTGACGGACAGAGGAATTCGCACGCGCCGCAACCGATGCACCTGCTCTCGTCCACCGTCGGGATTCTCAATGAATCTTTATCCGAAGGATCCTTTCTGACCATCAGGATAGCCCCTGACGGACAATGCCTTGAACAGTTTCCGCATGAAACGCCATCTCTGTTCACCACGCACAAATCCAGGTTCACCTTCGCCACACCGATGTGCATTGTGGTCTTCTCTTCGATGCTGTAATTCTTGATCGGTCCGGAAGGGCATACCTGTGCGCAACGGTTGCACTCCACACGGCACCATCCGCGCTCATAAGACATCTCCGGCTGCATCAGATGCTCCAGCGACGTCGATGGACGCAGGACCCCGTTAGGACACTGTGACACACAAAGTTGGCACGCGGTGCAATGCTGGTAGAAATCCTTGACGCTCAATGCCCCGAAGGGAACCAGCGGCGTCTCACGCTCAGGCGCCTTCTTGCCGAGGACCGTAGCCAACCCGCCGTCCACCTTCTTGTCCTGCGCCTTCAGGGTCAATGATCCCAGGACCAATGCTGATGTGCCGATGAATGCGCGCCTGCCGCTGTCTTTTGCCGGAACGGACTTTTTGACTTCCTGAGCCTCAGTCTGTTTTGCTTTCCAGAAAGGCATGTATCTTATAGCTCCGTGCTTGCAGGTGTCTATGCAGTCGAAACAATCCACGCATCTGCTGTAATCTATCTTGTGGTTATCCACGTCAATGCACGCCGCCTTGCAATTCTTTTCGCAGAGGTGACAATTGCCGCACTTGGAAGTGTCGAAGAACGGACGGAAAATCGCAAACCTGGAGAAGAAACTCAGGACCGTTCCCACAGGGCAGATGGTGTTGCAATACGTCCTGCCGTTGCGGGCAGCCAGAAAGACCAGCACCGCGAAAGTGACAGAAGCGATGATAAATGTAGGCAAACTCCTGATCCACACCTCTTTATGCTCGAATGCAAATCCCCCGGCCTTCTCGGCAATCCATGCACAAAGATTGTTGCCCCAAAGCCATACGGGCGCGAAAAGATTCTGGGCAATGCGGCCGAATGAGCTGTACGGAGCAATGAGTGCCGTAACCGCGCTGAACCCGGCTATGAGAAGAATGATGAAAATCACCAGCACGCCATATCTCAGCCATTTTTTCTCGGGCGACCAGCTGTAGGACTTCTTATGGGTCTTTCTCCAGCCCTTGAATGACCGCGCGGCGATATCCTGGAAGATTCCGAGCGGGCAAATGATTGAGCAGTAAAGCCTTCCGAAGACCAATGTCAGGAGGACCAATGCCAGGACGATGCCTGCATTCACTGCCAGGACAGCAGGCAGGAACTGGATTATCGCCAGCCATCCGAACCATTTGGCTGCCAGGCCCGTAAAGTCCAGAAACAGAAGAGTACAGAGGATAAACACGGTTCCTGCTGCAATTGTGCGAATCTTTTTCAGCATAAACTGTTTTTAATTCATTATTATCAGGACCGGGGCGGGATGGCTCAATTCGAGCTTGACCTCATCCTTGTCCGCGACGTTCAATGTTGCCTTCCACCAGTTGTCAAAAACCACGCCCGAAGTCTGCCATTTCAGACCTTCCGACTTGATGGTGAGAGTGTTGTCCGGCGAAAATATGGAAATCTCCCTGCCGCTTCCCACGAAAAACGAAGTGCTGGAACAGATGGCGAAAGATGTGGTCCAATCTGAAATCATGTCCACGTTCAGTTCGTGCGGAATCTCCACGCCTGCCAGCAACTCCTTCTCTTTCAGACCGTTGAGTTCTTTGGCGTATTCCATCAGATAAGCCAGGTTCCCGATGGTATGATCCTCCCTTTTTCCTCCCGCTCCCAAGATATGAATCGTATCTATATCATGGTAATTCATCAGCGCGTAGCGGAAAGCCTTGTTCAGGTCATTGTAATCCTGCTCCTCCACCTGGACGATGATGTCGGCATATTTCCCGCGCATGGATTTCGGCAGCGAATCCAGATCCCCGATTATGGCATCCGGCAGCCTCTCCTCTCCGAAAATCTTCATGTTGTTCCGCATAAATGCAGTCGCCGCCCCATCGCAGCAGATGATGTAATCAGCTGTGCGAATGAGATATAGAGGATATTCCTTCTTGGGGAAATCTCCGTTGCAGATGATTACCGCGCTTGCCATATCTTATTTTTTACGAATTATGCCCAAACCATGTCTTACCGGAATGATGACGGTCTCCACCCTCGGGTCGTTCGCCGCCAATTCATTGAATCTCACGATTCCAGCGGTCTGCTTGTCCTCCGGCACGTGCTCCGCGAACACCTTCCCGTCCCAAAGGACGTCGTCGGCGAGAATAAATCCTCCGCTTCGCGTCAATGCTAGCGCAAGTTCGTAGTAGTCAGCGTATTCTCTCTTGTTTGCGTCAATGAATACCAGGTCGTAGACTGTCTTCCCGTCCTGCTCGCGGAGAAATTCCTTGGCGTCCCCTATGTGGAGCGAAATCTTGTCCTCCACGCCGGCGCGTGTGAATCCCTCCATTATCAGGTCTTCCATCTCGTCATTGATTTCAAGCGTGTCAATGTGTCCGTTTTCCGGCAGTCCGAGTGCCATGCAGATGGCGGAATAACCTGTGAATGTTCCGATTTCCAGCACGTTGCGGGGTGAAAGCATCTTCGCCAGCATATATAGAAATGCGCCTTGGGTGCGTCCGGACAGCATCCTAGGGTAATTGGTCCTGATATTGGTCTGACGCTCCAGCCAATCCAGCGCGTCATTCCTGAAAGAGCTGTGAATTTCTATGTATTTTTCAAGTGGACTTTCCATCTCACTACTAATTTTTGTCGTTTCGTGCCTCGCGTGTGGGTTACCATTGTTTCAGTCTGTTACTGACCAAGACCATTGTTGGTCCTCGCGCATTTATGTACGTTACCCCCACCCTAAATCCCTCCCCTCGGGGGAGGGACTTGCCCACGCCCTATCGGGCTCTAAGTTACTTTCAATGTTGCCTGGGTAGAGGGCTTCATTGTGAGTTTGCGTGGAGCGTAAGGTCTTGAATGTCAGCTGTTTGATTAATTTCAGAGTTGACAAAACCCTAACTCTGAAATCAGCTATATTGCTGACTGGCAGGTGCTTATGCTCCACGCTGATAGACCTGCTTCCACTGCCTCGCGTGCGGGGACTCCTTTGTCTCTATTACAACATTATCAGCGAGCTGGTGCGGCCCGGGGCGAAAATCCGGCAGGCCATGTCGCGGATTTCGGCGGCTGTGACCGCCTCCACCTGCCTTCTGGTCTCCTCCGAAGAAGAAACCATGCCGTAAGCCAGGAGACTTTTCCCCATGCCCAGGCATTGGGCCTCCCCGTTGTCCGAACTGATGGCGAGCTGGCCCAGAAGCTGTTTCTTGGCCGCATTGAGCTTTCTGTCAGATAGTTCCGACTCCTGCAGTTTCGCCAGTTCCCTGTTTATGGCAGCCATGCATTTCTCCAGATTCTCCCTCTCGCATCCGAGCGATATGGCCAGAATCCCGGTATCCGAATACTGCGTATATGAGGTCTCCACGCCGTACACCCAGCCATGTTTTTCGCGCAACACGCTGTTCAATATCGAATTCATTGCCGGTCCGCCCAATATGTTGCTCATCAATACGGTAGCGATTCTTTCCTTCTCCTCGTAAAGCGACGGGGCGAAACCTCCGATCACCGCATTGGCCTCATGATTCCTCTTGTTCAGCACGTCGCTGAAGACATTGTCCAGAACCACGGGCTTCAGCCTGGCCTGTCCGCCGGTGGCGTCAGCATTGTCCCCGAAGAACTTGCTGAACATTTTTCGCGCGTCAGCCTCCATCTTTTTCTCGTCGATGTCGGCGACGATGGTGAATGCCATTGACTGCGGTACGAACTTGTCTTTCATGAACTTGCGCAACTCTTCCGCGGTGATGGCCTTGACCGATTTCACCGTCCCGAGTATAGGCATTGAAAGCGGATGCCCCATGAAAAGCTTCTCCTCGAAGCGGTCGTAGATGTCGTCTGCCGGGCTGTCCTTGTAAGACTTGATTTCGTCTATCACGACGCCCCTTTCGGTATCGACTTCATTGTCCGGAAACATGGCCGAAGTCGCGATTTCCAGCAGCAATGACTCTGCTTTCGGCAAATCTTCTTTCAGTACCGTCGCATGGAGCACGATTTCCTCTTTGGTCGTGTAGGCATTCAGTTCTCCGCCCAACTTGTCGAGGTAACCGTTTATCACTGAGGAACTTTTGTTTGCCGTACCCTTGAAAAGCGTATGCTCTGTAAAGTGAGCGATGCCGCTATGGAACCCTGCCTCGGACCTTGTTCCGCAACTGATGCCCAACGCGCAATAAGCTACGGCGGATCCGCCTCTCTTCACTGCATATCTGATTCCGCACCCTGCTTTCCCTGTAATCATAATATGCTGTTTATCTGGTTTTTGCGATCTTTTTAAGGTCTCCCTTGAGAAAGCCGGCATTCTCCGTGCCGGTGACAGTATGTTTCTTGTAATAGAACAGCTCGTGCGTTCTCGCGTCAATGAGAATCTTCCAGCATACAGCGCCCTTGTGCGGCTCCGTCGGTGTAATCACGTAGCTGACCAATGTCCTGCTGTCGCCTGCCAGAAACAGGCTGTCCGCCACGTCTCCGCTTTCTATGTCAATGCCTTTCTGTGCGATCTTTTCACGGAATGCTGAATCCGCTGCCGGGGCGATGTCCTCTTCGGCTATGACTGCCTTGCGCCGCGCCGATTTGCTGAGAGGGGTCACGTATGAACCGATGCCGGAAAAGTTGCCCTGCAAGGATTTGGCAATGTAGCCCTGCATGATGTCCACCAGTCCCGGAAGCATCGCGGCCTCACGTCCGGAAGGAAAATCGGCAGCGCAGACAGGCATGCTCACGACCTCCACCATGTCATTGACGGTCTTGGCATTGGCCTTGCCTTTCACGATGGTGAGCATCATTATGCCCGGCTGTTCCTCCTTTTTGTATTTCACCTTCACCGGAAGCATGAAATAGTATTCCTCATTGTTTTTCAATGAGTTGAACTCGTCTACCGAACAGAATTCGAAAGGGGAGAGGCTCCAGGTGTTGTTCAGCGCCTCCTGCAATATCGGGTCAATGAAATTGGTGCCCGGCAGGACGACTTTCATTGTCCTCGTGGCGAAGTCGCTGAGCTTTTCTTTTCTGGTCGTTATCTGGGCCTGTGAAAAAGCATTGACACTCATCATCAATGCCGTCAGGAATATTGCTATTTTCTTCATCATAACACGTCTCGTTTAAGTTGCGCACGCATTGTCCGGCCTAATTGGCGTCACATGCTACGTGATAGGAAACAAAGTTACAAAATTTATGTTTATCTTTGTAGAGAATGTCCTAATATAAACAGCTTTCAAGCTATGCCGGAAAATTCGCAATACATAGTCTCCGCGAGAAAATATCGCCCGGATTCTTTCGAGGATCTCATCGGGCAGGATAACATTGTCAAAACACTGAAGAACTCCATTGTCAGGGGAAAATTGGCGCATGCCTATCTCTTCTGCGGCCCGCGAGGCGTGGGCAAGACGAGTGCCGCCCGCATCTTCGCCAAGACCATCAACTGTTCTTCGCCGACGGCGGATATGGAGCCTTGCGGCCAATGCGAGTCCTGCGTTTCTTTCCAGGAAGGACGTTCGTATTGCATCCATGAACTCGATGCCGCGTCCAACAATGGTGTCGAGGACATCAAGACGCTGATGGACCAGGTGCAGATTCCGCCGCAGGTAGGAAAATACAGCGTGTACATCATCGACGAGGTCCACATGCTGACCCAGTCTGCGTTCAATGCTTTCCTGAAAACGTTGGAGGAACCGCCTGCACATGCGATTTTCATCCTGGCGACCACCGAGAAGCACAAGATTCTGCCGACGATCCTGTCCAGGTGCCAGACCTACGATTTCAACCGTATCAGCATTCCGGACATAGTGAGGAACCTGCGCGACATCGCGACCAAGGAGAATATCAATATTGATGACGAGTCGCTCCACATCATCGCCCGCAAGGCTGACGGGGCAATGCGTGACGCGCTCACGATTTTCGACCAGACGGTGGCGTTTTGCGGTACCGATGTGAAATACGAGGACGTCATCAGAAATCTCAATGTCCTGGACTACGAGCATTGCTTCCACCTTACTGACGCAATGCTTGCAAATGATTATGGCTCAGCGCTTCTGGAGTTCGACAATGTGTTGTCCAAGGGGTTCAATGCCCTGTATTTCGTGGCTTCGTTCAGCACTCATTTCAGGAATCTGATGGTGGCGAAGAATGGTGCTTTGGACGCTTTGCTGGAATTCCCGGATTCATTGAAACTGAAATATAAGGAGCAGGCGGACCGCTGTCCGATCCAGTTCCTGTACGATGCGCTTTCCGTGACCTCCCAGTGCGAGTCCGGTTACAAGGAGAGCATAAATCCGCGTCTGCATATCGAGTTCGCGTTGATGAAACTTTGCTTCCTTACTGGAGGACCTGTTTCATTGCGTCCGGCGGCTCCTGTTACGGCTCCTCAGGCTGCACCACATGCAGCGCCACAGGCCGCACCTCAATCTGCGCCGAGGACAGCACCTCAGCCGGCGCCGAGACCGCAGCCCCAGCCAGAACCGGCCCAGCCTGATACGGCTCCAGCCCAGCCTGTCAATGTTGCAGAAACGCCTGTAGCACAGCCTGTTGCTGAAACGGCTGCCGCTCCGGAGACACCGGCGTCACCGGAAACTCCGGCTGAAACGGCTGCTCCGGCACGTCGGAAAAGGACTTCCAAGTCGGCAGCACTTTCACTGGATGCGTTAAAGGAAGAATCCAAGGCGACCTCATCGGAAGTTGCGAACAATAATCTTTCTGACAGGATACCTGAAAATGCAGAGATTACCGGACATTGGCAGAAATTGCCTGAACAATACAGGTCCCGTCCGCGCCTTTATTCGACATTGGCCACTACCAAGTTGAATGTCAAGGAAATGGATGGCTACAAGCTGCTGGAATTCTATGTCATGAACCTGGCGCAGAAGACTTGGGTTGAGCAGGAATTGCTCCGCGAGCTGGAGGACAAGCTTCAGAAGTCATTGGGCACCAAGCGGGTAAGACTGGCGGTAGAGGTAATTCCGGAAGAAAAAGTCGAAAAGAAAATTTATATGCCTGAGGATAAGGCGAAAGCCATGATGGCAGGTAATGAAGAAATCAGGAATCTGGTGAAAGACCTGGATTTGGATGTGAAATAATAAAACGAAGGGAAAATGAAACTCCGTTGCGAAAATCTTGTTAAGAAATATGGTGTAAGGACTGTCGTCAAGGGCGTGTCCATGGAAGTTGAGCAGGGCGAAATCGTCGGATTCCTCGGTCCTAATGGAGCAGGTAAGACTACGAGTTTCTATATGATTACAGGTCAGGTGGTTCCGAACGGCGGAAGAATCTATCTGGATGATGAGGACATCACGGATCTTCCTATGTACAAGAGGTCTCTCAAGGGAGTGGGCTATCTTCCGCAGGAGGCTTCCGTGTTCAGGAAGATGTCTGTCGAGGACAATATCATGTCAGTCATGGAACTTTCCGACATGACCAAGGAGGAACGCCGTGACCGTCTGGAGTCGCTTATCGACGAATTCAACCTTTCCAAGGTGCGCAAGAGTCTGGGAATCCAGCTGTCAGGAGGTGAGCGCCGCCGTTGTGAAATCGCCAGGGCGCTTTCCATTGACCCTAAATTCATTCTTCTGGATGAGCCTTTCGCGGGCGTGGACCCGATTGCCGTGGAGGATATCCAGTATATCATTGCGAAGCTGAAATACAAGAACATCGGCGTGATTATCACGGACCACAATGTGGGTGAGACCATGGCGATCATTGACCGTGCCTATCTTCTTTATGAGGGCACGATTCTCCAGTCCGGCACGCCGGAGAAACTCGCGAATGACGAGGATGTCCGTACGAAGTACCTCAGTTCCGGATTTATCCTGAAGCGTTCACCGGCCGTAGAAAAGGCCCGCCGCGAACATGCCGAGATCATGGCTGCCCGCGCTGCCGCTGCCGAGAAACTCTAGCGTACGATTTCCACTTTGTCCCCGCAGTCGTATATTGCATCCTTGTCCATGTACGTCACGGTGGACGGAACATGCACCTTCCTGAGATTCAAGCACTTCTCCACGGCATAGGCCTCGATTCTCTCTGTCCCTTCCGCGAAAACTATCTCCTCCACGTTTTTCAGGCGGCAGATGAAATTCTTTTCTATTACCTTGACCGGCTTGAGTTCCAGTCTGGTTATCGCTGGCGGGATAAAGTACGGCGCATCGTTACCTGTATTGTATAACACATTCTTGTATGCAGTCAGGAACTTGTTGGCGGGATCGACATTGATTTCGCGGAGGGTACTGAAGTTGCTGCTCAGATAAACCGTGTTCTCTCCGACACTCTCCACATTGCTGCCCAGATACAGCTTGTCATATGACCCGTTGACCTTTTTGACAGGGCAGAAAGACGTGATTCTGAAGCCGTTGATGCTGAACGGCACCAGCACATAATCGAGTCCGGAGTCCTTCACCTCTGCAACATTGAGCCTGCCATCCTCGAAATTATACGCGAACTTCCCGTCCTCGAAGAGATTGAAATCCACCCTGACAGGCTGGATCACATCGCGATATTTCCCTGTATCATCCATTTTGTAGTCAATGCCGTTTGTCGGGTCGCTGACGTGCCACTCTTTGTCCACATATGCGTAGTTCCAGGCATGGCCGCCGACCCCGACGAGCCAACCGTTCACGCACATTGCCGGAATATCCTGGCTCTGGCACATTATCTTGAACAGGTTAGCATAACCCTGACAGACGCAGACCTTATGGATGAACACGTCATACGGGTCGAGATAAATGGTCTCATTTCCGCTGCCGTATCTGACATTCTTCACGATCCAATTGAAAATATTGTCGTATGTCTGAATCTTGCTGCCCGCTTTCAAGTTGTTGTCAATGAATTGCCTGATCTCGGCAAACTGCTTTTCCGTAATCTTCGTTTCTCCCGGAGTCAATGTCTTTGCAGGGTCCACTGCCGTCAACAATTCGCGCAGCGCGAGTGCCCCGTCTGCCGGCAGCCGCTTAGCCCCGTCATCCTCCGGAAAGTCAATGCCTTCCGGCGGCTCCTTGTCCGGAATCCGTTCACTGCCGTCCTCTTTTCCGCATGACGCGAATCCAAGAAGCGCCAACAACATCATAATCAGAACCTTATTGCCCATGTGTCTTTCGTGTTTGGGCACAAATGTAACATTATTTTGCTGTCGTTGATGAGAATAATCCTATATTTACGGGAAATCGCTCGAAAAATGAAAAGAATATTTGCAGCATTGACATTGACCTTTATCGCGACGGCGGCATTGGCGCAGACGGGGACTTGGAACGGCAAATTGGACGTCTCGGGCACGACGCTTTCGCTCGTTTTTCACATTGGCGACAGCACCGCCACTCTTGACGTGCCCGACCAGGGCGCGAAGGCGATACCGGTGTCCGTAAAACGCTCCGCTTTCGGTTCCATTGAACTGGAAGTTCCGTCTATAAATGCTTCATACAAAGGACTTTGGACAGGTAAACTCATCACCGGGACATTTACTCAGAATGGAATGTCATTTACTTTGCCGTTGGTCCCGGGAGCCCCAGTTCTAAGGCGACCGCAAACCCCTGTAGGCCCCTTTGCTTATGTCAATGCCGATGTTTCATTTTCCAATGGTGATGCTGTTCTGAAAGGGACATTGACAATGCCGGAGAACTGTTCCCGAGAGACTCCTGTGCTCCTCATGGTTACCGGAAGCGGGCTGCAGAATCGCGACGAGGAAATGTTTGGTCATAAGCCGTTTGCAGTCATTGCCGACGCGTTTGCCAAGGCCGGTATTGCGACATTGAGATATGATGACAGGGGATTCGGCGAGTCTACAGGCGATGTTGTTTCGTGTACCACGGAGGACTTGAAGAATGATGCTCTTGCCGGAATCGGTCTTCTGCGCGAGAAGTTTGACCATGTCGGAGTGCTCGGACACAGTGAAGGCGGAAGCATTGCGCTGATGTTGGCTGCGGAAGGCAAGGCTGATTTCGTGATTAGCCTGGCAGGCATGGTGGCCTCCGGTTCCGAAACGCTTCTGGACCAGAACCGTCGAGCGCTCCAGATGACCGGGATGCCTGAATCCGAAACCAACAACTATTGCAGATTTCTTGCTGACGCCTACGCGGCTGTTGTCAATGATATGCCGTTGCCGTCTCCTGACAACTACTGTCTCCCTGCCGGGCTCAAGCAGAATGCGTTCATGCTAAGTGCTTCATTGAAAACTCCTTACATGAAATATTTCTTGGCAATGAATGTGTCGGATATCTTAGGCTCGGTCAAATGTCCGGTAATGGCTCTCAATGGTACCAAGGATACCCAGGTAGACTGCGATCGCAACCTGTCACTTCTTCGCCAAGGCCTTTCCGGAGGCTATACTTTTGCTGATGAATCTTCGGTCAATGTTGTCAAGGCCGAAATCGGGCTGAACCATCTGTTCCAGCACTGCCGGACCGGTGAAGTGTCAGAGTACAAAGAAATCGAAGAAACCTTCTCCCCGGATGTTCTCACCGAAATGATAACCTGGCTACATCTCCGCTTATCGCAAAACAGTTTCTAAGTAATCTTTAGTAATCCTTAAAAATAATTTGGTAAAAATTCTGAAAGCGGGACACAGCTGTCTGATGGAATTCTGCTCGCGAGGGCTACCTGGCGGGACGCGGCCACGGCTGGATTTGTAACCTATTGATAATCAGATACTCTTTTAATAGTAGCGTGGAAATGCGGCCTATTTTTGGCTACGTTTCCACGCTCTATTTTGTAACTAGTTGAATATCAATGTCTCCCGAAACGGAGTGTGGCCGCGTCCCGCCAGCTGCGTGGATGACCACCCTTCGGGGCACTGTGCGATTCCTGCTTTTGTCCCGAATCCACGTCCTCAAAAGAGCAGCAGGGCAAAAATGGAGGAGCGTTTTACCCGATATTTACATAGTCGCGGATGTCCTGCGGAGATACCGGGTTGCTGCCCAGGATCAGCAGGCGTTCTACAACGTTGCGCAGTTCACGGATATTTCCCGTCCAGCTTTTCTCCTGGAGCATCTTGATGGCTTCCGGAGAAAAATCCTTCTTAGGCATACCGGATTCTGTGCTCACCTGGTCGTTGAAGTACTTGACCAGCAGCGGAATATCGTCACGTCTTTCGTCCAGTGACGGCACGTGGAGGACGATTACGCTCAATCTGTGATAAAGGTCCTCCCTGAATGTGCCCTTCTCGATTTCCGCTTTCAAATCCTTGTTCGTGGCAGCCAGAACCCTGACATCCACGATGATATCCTTGTCGCTGCCGACACGTGAAAGTTTCTTTTCCTGCAATACGCGCAGCACTTTCGCCTGGGCAGCGAGGCTCATGTCGCCTATTTCATCCAGGAACAATGTGCCGCCGTCGGCCTGTTCGAATTTTCCTTTATGCTGTTTGATTGCAGATGTGAATGCACCCTTTTCATGTCCGAAAAGCTCACTTTCGATGAGTTCTGACGGGATGGCCGCGCAGTTGACCTCGATGTAAGGCATGGCGCTGCGGTTGCTCTGCTGATGCAGACTCCTGGCTACCAGCTCCTTACCGGAACCATTAGGTCCTGTAATCAATACACGGGCATCAGTCGGCGCCACTTTCTCTATCATCTCCTTCAGATGCTTTATCGGTGCGGATTCGCCTATCATCTGCTGTCCGAACACTTTCTTCTTCAGATTGGTGTTTTCGGTGATGATCTGCGTGCGCTCCGTCGCGTTCTTGATGGTGATCAATATCCGGTTAAGGTCCAGCGGCTTCTGGATGAAATCGAAAGCGCCTTTCTTTATGCATTCTACGGCCGTTTCAATGTCGCCGTGGCCGGAAATCATGATGATGGCGGAGTCAATGCCGTCCTTGCGGAGCTTTTCCAGCACTTCCGTACCTTCCATGTTGGGCATCTTGATGTCGCAGAAAATCACGTCATAACGTTCCTTCTCCGCCATCTCGATGGCCGTAGGACCATCTTCAGCCACTTCCACATTATATCCTTCATCTGACAGGATCTCGCTCAATGAGTTCCTGATAGCTCTTTCGTCATCAACAATCAATATTTTCATCTCACTACTAATTATATTCTTGTGCCTCGCGTGCGGGATACCATTGTTTCAGTCTGTTGCTGACCAAGACTATTGTAGGCCCACGCGCTATCGGGCTTTAAGTTGCTGTCAATGCTGCCCGAGTGGAGGGCTTCATTGTGAGTTTGCGTGGAGCGTAAGGTCTTGAATGTCAGCTGTTTGACTAATTTAAGAGTTGACGAAACTCTAACTCTGAAATTAGCTATATTACTGACTGACAGGCGTTTGTGCTCCACACTAACCTCTTTCCTGCTCCCGTGCGTGAGGAGTTAACTCTGTCTTCCGCATGTTCTGAACCAAGTGCCGGCCTACGCGCGAGAGTACAATATAGCAAATATTGTTCTAAAGTGGTCGGACTGTCAGGATTTCGCGATATTCTTCGGGAATCGTATCGTGAAGCAGGCTCCCTGGATTGAGAACGACCTGCTGTACGAAATCTCTCCGCCGCAGCGCTCCAGGATATTGCGGCAAATGGCAAGACCCAGTCCCGTTCCGCTGCTCTTCGTGGTGAAATTCGGCGTGAACAGCCTGTTGCGGTCCTCATCCTTGATGCCGGGACCGTTGTCCTCCACCACGATATCATAGAATCCTTCCTTGGAACTATTTCTGACAGAAAGGATTATCTGTCCATGCTTCGGCTCGCGCCCGGCCTCCATATCCTCCGTCTGCTGGTTCTCGATAGCCTGCACGGCATTGGTAAGCAGGTTCACGAACACGCGGATCAGCTGCGGCTTAGGCCCCATTACCAGCGCGTCCTTCAGTCCGAAATACTGGAAAGTGATATTGTCCTTGTCGTCGAACATTGAAATCTGGTCGGACGCCATGCGGTCCAGGTCGATAGGCACCATCTCCTCGGCATAGAGTTTTGCAAATGTCGAGAATTCATTGGCCGTATCGGTCAAGACCTCGATGCTGTCGAGCACCAGTCTGGATATGTCATCGAACTTCGTCTCCCAGCTCGGATCGTTCTTGCTCTTCAGGCGTATCAGCCTCTGTATCTGCAACTTCATTGGCGTAAGCGGGTTCTTGATTTCATGCGCCACCTGACGCGCCATCTCGCTCCAGGCCCTCTCCCTCTCTACCTGCGCCACCTGTTTGCTGGACTCGGAAAGGTCATGTACCATCAGGTTGTATGCCCTTACAAGTCCGGAAATTTCATCCTCCTTATCATAAATGATGTATTCCAATCCCGCAGTCCTGGCGTATACCATCTTGCGTCCCATGTCAATAATCGGGCGGAACATCTTGTCTACCACTCTTGTCGTAAAGAACCTGGTGATAATCAGTAATATGAAGAACACCGTCATCACGAATACGGAGTGGAATATCGCATCTGTCTTGAACGAAAGTCCGGAATCAGTATATGGTGCGCTCAAGATTGCCATGACCTTGCCCTCATCATTGAAAATGGGCGCGTACATGGTGTAGAAACTCTTGCCGCCGAGACTTTCCTTGTGGATGTAGTACCTCTTGTTGTTATACATGATGTTCCGGTACGCCTCGTCATTGGTCCTGGAACCGATAATCATGTTTTCGAAAATCTCAGGCGCCGTGGTGTTGAACACTTTGCCGCCCGGACTGTACAACGTTATGTCAGACCTGGTGTAGTCTCCGATATTGTCGATAATGGCTGACATCTCGTTCGCCGGCATATCCCTGAATGAATGCAGCGCCCTCGTCTTGTTCTCCATAAGTGACTGGATAGTAGAGATTTTGCTGCTCATGAGCCTCATCACGTTGGCATCATTGCGCTTGTAGACGAAGAACACCATGATGACGCTCATCGTGACCAATGTCATGAGCATGGACAGGAAAAGCACCGTGTTCACTCTGGATTTGTAATAGTTCTTCTCGAAATCGCCGCGCCTTTTCCTTCTCAGGCAGCAGAGGCTGATCCAGAAATACGTCAGCAGGCAGACGATGCTCGCCGACAATATGTATTGCAATATGCTGATTCTCGGACGGGACAATATCACCACTTCTTCCGGCGAAACATGGTTGAAGAAATGGACGTATGAACCGGACGCTATCCTGTTGTGGTCAGGGTCACGACCGTCCTCCTTGAACTGTCCTGACAATATCGTCGGGTACGGGTAGTCTCCCTTATAGCTGACCAGTTTTCCGTCAATGTATTTGGCGTACGAATACAGCGACGGTATCGTCACGGAACCCGGTGTCCCTGAATCCAATATGAAAGAGTATCCACGTTCTTCACGGTCTGCCTTGGAATTTATGCCGAGCAGCATTCTTACTGAGCCCTTGTCAGGAGTATAGTACACGAACATGCCTGCATATTGCGCCCTTCCGTTCATGTTCCGGCTGTACCGGAATCTGGAATCGGAAGCAATCGGCTTTCCGTTCAGGATTCTCTCGTCAATGAATTTCAGCATCTGAGGATCAGAGGTCTTGTCCTTGTAGATGTAGAGGCTCACATCGTAATCCTTCGATATACGGCTCATGTAAGTCTCTGTGATTCTGTTCAATATCACCCTGTAGTCCCTGGTCGTGAAGATGACTTCCGGTATGGAATTGTCATATTCTATGACCTTTTCGATGCCTCGCAGCTGCAGCTCCAGCCCGAGGTCCCTGTCTATTGACAGGCGGTTCATCCATATTTCCTCGCGGCTGAACTCCTTTTCGCGCCCCAGAATCGAGAACATGCTCATGAAATATACGGCGCAGAAAACCGAAAATGCAGTACGTCCGAATCTGGATGCCATGTTGTATTTCAATCCCGTGAGCCTGTGGACCGGCACGCGGATCATCTGCAGCCCCATCGGAATCACCGATATGAGAGTCAGGTACGATATATATATATACAATGTGTATCGTCCCAGCTGTGTGATTTTATAGAGCTCCAGTCCAATGTTCGAGTTGAGTATGAGGCTGCGGAAAGTGAACGTTATGTAGACCAGCAGCAGTATGCAGAACGCGACAGTGGCGCCTATCATGAATGAGGCCCTGTGCCTGGTGTTTTTCTCGAAGACATATTCCAGAATGTCTCTCCTTACCATGTAGGTCGAGAAGAAAAGCAATATCAGCCAGAGGTTTATGATCAATACGGCGCCGAGGGAATAAAGCATCGGCCCGTCCGCGTAAATCGTAGGCGAGAAGAGGGAAGACGACCCCTGCATCCCGTATCCGAAAAGGTAAAATGCCAGAAATATCAATGTCAATGCCACGACTGCCAATCGCAATACCTTGCGGCTGCGGTTGAAATGCAGGTAGAGCATTATTCCCAATATCATGAAAGTCACTGAGACCCAGACCATTGTAGTGTCAGGGAGAATCGGCATTACCCTGGTGGTCTCCTGTATGATTTTCATCAGCGGATAGCCGTTCACGGAAATGACCGAGCCGCCGCTGTAGCTTATCGGTTGCAATGAGAATCTGTCCGAGAGTCTGAATTTCGGGTTAACCCCGTTTATTGACCTGGAATCCAATGTGTTCCTGATTTCAAGTCCTCCGATTATGCGGCTGCCTCCTTTCCCGAAGAGCGCTTTCACCAGGTACCATTTCGGCCCGATGTTCATGAACTTGACTGTAGTGTCTGCTTCCGCGAGAGGTGAAATCAGGTTGTAACGCAGGTTTGCAAACCGCTGCACCACCATGCGGTCCGCGATATCGTCATTGTCCAATGAAAACTGGTTGCACCATGACTGCAGGGAGTCGCCGGCATAGCGGTACACGACCATGTCCTCAGGAATCCCTTTCAGGTTCAGCCAATCTGCGGGCGATGTGGCCAGCGCGGTGTTCATGTATGATTCCAGCTTGTCGAACCGCTTGTTTACCGCGCTCGTGAATCGTTTGGCGGCGAAATCCGAAAAGTCCGACCTCCTGTTCAGGAATATGTTGGCAATGATGCTCAATGCCGCTATCGCGAAGAACAGCAGACCGGCGTTCTTGCCCGTCAATGAACGGAAGAGTTTTCGTGCTTTACTATGTTTCAATGTTTTGGACATGTTCTGCTATTCGTGGTGATAAGGCTCGCCCTTTATGATGGTGAATGCCCGGTAGAGTTGTTCTGCGAAAATCGTCCTGACCATCTGGTGGGAGAAAGTCATTTTCGAAAGCGACATCTTCGAGTCTGCCCTGTCATAGACTTTCTGTGAGAAGCCGTATGCCCCTCCGATGACGAATGCAATATTTCTGCCGCTGCAGGCCATCTTGTTCTGGATATAGGATGCAAATTCCACTGATCTGAACTCCTTGCCGTGCTCGTCCAGCAGGATGACATCGTCAGCCGGACGTATCAGTCCCAATATCAGGTCGCCTTCCTTTTCCTTTATCTGGTCACGGGAAAGTGCCGAGGCGTTCTTCAGTTCGGGAATCTCGTTGATAGTGAATTGTATATAGTGGGAAAGCCTGCCTGCATACAGCTCCAGGCCTTCTTTTACCCACTTCACATCGGTTTTTCCGACTGTTATCAATGAAATTTTCATCAGACTTCCGCGTTTTGCAATCTTGTCATCCACAAAGATAATGAAAAATCATTTTCGCGGCTCGGAATTTGCAAATAGAATGCTTGATGTACAACAATGTAGGAAAACAATATGAAAAACAGGTTGCTCTTATTCTTATCTGCTGCGGTAGCGTTCTGCTGCTGCGGACATATGACATCTGCTCAGGATGAGGGGTACGATGTGTTCGTTCCTATTGCCAAGTACATCCGTCTTGGAGATGCGGAGAAACTCTCGGCGTGGTTTGACGACAGCCTGGAGATTTCCATAATATCCAACACCAGCGATTCCAGCAAGAATCAGGCGAAACAGATTCTTAAAGCATTCTTCGACAGCTATTCCCCGAGAGGGTTCGACATAACACATACGGCAGGCCGTTCCAATATGAAATATGCCATCGGAAGGCTCAGTGCCGGCGGCGAATCTTTCGAAGTGACCATCTTCGTCACTTTCAAGCAGGACACATATAAGATACAGCAGCTGAAAATAATGAGGGAAAAATAAAAAAAATGCCTATTTTTGCCCCAAACCAACCGACTACAAATGCAAGTTCCAGATATAATCATTGCAATTGACGGATATTCGTCCACAGGCAAAAGTTCGTTTGCCAAACTCATAGCCAAGGAATTCTCGTTTCTTTACCTGGATTCAGGGGCATTGTACCGCGCCGTGACACTGTACGCGATGGATCATGGCATGGTTCTTCCTGACGGCAGCATTGACATTCCCGCTCTTGACGCGGCCCTTCCTGCGCTGGATGTCCGTTTCGAGTACGCCGACGGCGGCAGTCATACTTTTATCGGTGACGAGTGCGTGGATGACAAGATCCGTACTATCGGGGTCTCTTCCCATGTAAGTCCGGTGTCGGTGATTCCGGAAGTTCGCAGTTTCGTGGACCGTAAGCTTGTCGAATATGGGAAGAACAAGCGCATTGTCATGGACGGACGCGACATCGGTACGTCGGTATTCCCGAATGCAGATTTGAAGATTTTTATGGTCGCTGATGACAATGTCCGTGCGGAACGTCGTCTGAAAGAGATGCGTGCGTCAGGGCAAAACCCTGATTTCAAGGAAGTTCTGGAAAATTTGAAGACGAGAGACTATATTGATTCACATAGGGAGACATCCCCGTTGAGGCAGGCTTCCGATGCCATTGTCCTGGACAATACGGATATGACTCTCGATGATCAGATGGATTGGATTCGTAATCTTGTAAAGGAGAAATTCGGAGCTTAGTCGACATGAACATTACGGTGGAAATCGATCCGGATTCCGGATTCTGCGGGGGAGTGATAAGGGCAGTTGACCGCGCCGAGGAATATCTTTCGGGCGCGGAACATTCCAGATTATATTCTTTGGGTTCCATTGTGCATAACGAGGCGGAACTTTCGCGCCTTCGTGCAGCCGGGCTTGTGACGATCGGCCTGTCGGATCTCTCATCCCTCCATAAAGGCGACAGCCTTCTTATCCGCGCCCATGGCGAACCGCCTTCCACATACACCAAGGCGGAAGAGCTTGGCCTTGAGGTGATTGACTGCACCTGTCCGGTGGTGCTGACTCTCCAGAAAAGCATCCGCGAGGCCTATGCCCGTGTCAATGCCGCCGGCGGTCAGATCGTGATTTTCGGAAAGGTCGGTCATGCCGAGGTGCTGGGGCTTCTCGGTCAGGTAGGCGGCGATGCTGTCGTGATAGAAAATATGGACATGTTCGTGGAAGCATTGTCCTCCGGCAAAATCCGTCTTGAAGGCCCTGTGGAAATCTTCTCGCAGACCACCAAAAGCCCTGCCGAGTATTCTGCCATATGCTGTGCATTGCGCGAAGCGATGGCGAAAGAACATGAATTGCCCGAGGAGCGTTTCCGCGGTACCGGTCTGCTGGCGGTGCATGATACCATCTGCCGGCAGGTGGCGAGACGTCATGAAAGGCTCTCTGACTTCGCATTGCATCATGATATCATTATTTTCGTCTCCGGCAGCGAGAGCTCGAACGGCAAAGTTCTCTGCAATCTCTGCCGCTCCCTGAATATCCGGACTTATCATGTCAGCGATGAAGAGGGAATCCGTCCGGAGTGGTTCCGCCATGACGACCGCGTCGGTGTCTGCGGTGCCACATCCACCCCGAAATGGCTTCTCGAATCCGTCGCGTCACTCATTCTGGCATTGAACGGCTAAGGACATATTCAGCTCATTTTCAATGAAAATTTGGCAGTTACGCCGCATTTTTATAAATTTGCGCCGTCATTCGGAAAACTGAATCAAATTTTATTAGATATATGGCAACAACAGCTGATTTCAAAAACGGAATGTACCTGAATTTCAACGGCAAACCATGCGTGCTCGTATATTTCCAGCACGTAAAGCCGGGAAAAGGTCCAGCATTCGTAAAGACTAAACTCCGTAACCTTGAGAACGGACGAATCCTCGAGAATACTTTCACCGCAGGTGCGAAGGTTGATACTATCAATGTCGAAAGACGTCCTTACCAGTTCCTTTATGGTGATGAGGATGGATACAACTTCATGCACGAGGAGACATTCGAGCAGATTCACCTTCCTAAGGATGTTGTGGAGAACGCAGACCTCATGAAAGAAGGACAGCACGTGGAGATGATGTTCTTGGTAGACGAGGAAAGATGCCTCACCTGCGAGCTTCCTACATACGTTACATTGAAGGTTACTTACACCGAGCCTGCAGTAAAGGGCAATACCGCTTCTACCAGTGCTCTTAAAGAGTGTACACTTGAGACAGGTGCCAAGATCATGGTCCCTCTCTTCATCAACCAGGATGACGTCATCACAGTAAATACCACAGACCGTTCATACGGCCAGCGCGTATAATCTGACTGTCAATACAGCATTAAAAATGAGGGTCGCCCGCAATTCCGGGTGACCCTCATTTTGTTCGTCCAGCACGAACATACTCTAA
>ULJH01070713.1_pt1 | contig 21140 bp, 17 predicted proteins | sample 1950781 | NCBI WGS metagenome assembly ULJH01 (sample SAMEA4835462, study PRJEB28245) | human gut metagenome | biome: gut microbiome; material: fecal sample | place: Denmark | collected 2008 | reverse complement strand
CCATAATGGATCAGCCGATCCTGGAATTCCTCTTTTGTTGCCGCTTCTGCCGCAGGGAAGCACTCCGCCTCCACGGCGGTTACTGCGTCCAGGTCCTCTATTGTTGCGGTTCGAATTTTCATTCTGCATATTCTCCGTTTTCTTTTATTTCTTGCATATGATCGCGTGACAGCGATTGCTTCATCTCTTTGCAGGCAATTTTATTATCGCGATTGCTTCATCTCTTTGCAGACGATCCGTCGGAAATATCCCTGTGCAGATCAGAAGGGACTGCCTCCTCAGAAGGGGTTCCCTCCTTCGTCTGCATCCAGTCCAAAGAATGTGAGTGCATGCTGAATTGCAAGATCCCAGAAGCGCCACTCATGCCCGTATCCGGGAAGCGTGAACCATTCTGCCTTCACTCCGATTTCTTCCGCATGTTTCCTGAAAATAGTAAAGTTTTCCGCAAGAAAATCGTCTTCGCCGCACGCGAACATGAGCCGGGGAAGCTTATCGAGTTCTTTTCTTCCGGCAAAGCCATCCAGGATTGCCCATACGTTTTCTTCTGAGTTCACATAGGCATCCAATCCTCCGGCATTCTCGATGGTGGCCTTGAGACGCGGCTCCTCCGTGTCAAGGAAAGCACGTTTCCGGCCGGGGCCAAGGAGAGAAAAATCGACCGGTGCAGCAGAGAGAACGGCAGCTCCGGCAAATTTTTCCGGATAGTTTACGGCAAATTTTATGGTTCCGCGTCCGCCCATGGACAGGCCTGCAATGAAGTTGTCCTCGCGTTTGTCAGAGATCGGAAACCATCCATACATCGCAGGCATCAGCTCCTTGATCATGAAATCGTACATGTTGTAGCCCATCATGGCGGTAGTCCAGTTGGAATAGTTGGAGTTTAACGCAGATGCACAGACGACGGCCAGATTCTTTTCGGTGGCATAGAGCTCAATGTTTGACTTGCGGAGCCAGTCGGTGTGATCTCCAAATGTGCCGTGCAGAAGCCACAGAACCTTGTATTTTCTTCCGCTTCGGTAAAACCTTTCCGGTTCGTCGCCCCAGGGACGATCCGGAAGAATGATGGTCACTTCGGTGTTTCCGCCGAGATACTTACTGTTCATATTAAGATTTACCAATGCCATGATAACCCTCCCCGGTACAGAATAAATGGTAATGTAACCATATCACAGAATATTCCTGCTGCGCTTGTACTTTTCGGACATGGATTATTCAAAATGTGCAGGGGAAACGAAATGCAGAGCCTGCCAACCAGCGAGACCGGCAGCATTGATGCTGACGCATCTGCTATAATGGGTCAGTTTTCACTGGACATATAAGATGGATGAGATCAGCGTTGCCGAAGCCAAGGAAGCTGGTGTCAAATCTAACGAGAAAATACGTGCCAGTTAATAATTATTCAATGTACTAGGTAGTCAGCTGCATCCATGCTCTTATCCCGGATGCCCGAAGCTGACAGACAAAAGGTTCTGTGAAGAGCATGAGAAGCTAAGCAATAGTAATTATGAGAAGTACGGCAGAGATAAGTCTACGAAGAAGAGATACGGTCGTGCATGGAAGAGGATCCGTGACAAGTATGCTGCGGAGCATCCCTTCTGTGAGATGTGTTTTGAACGTGGAATTATCGTGCCGACTGAAGAGATAAATCATAAGCTGCCTTTGAGTGAAGGTGGCACACATGATCGAAGTAACCTGATCGCGCTGTGCAAGTCGTGTCACTCAACCATACACGCGGAGAGAGGGGATTATTGGGGAAACCAAAACCATCGCGGGTAGGGGCGGGTGAAATCTCTACAGGCAAGGCCCCCAGGGAACGGCGCGGGGGTCACGCGTGCAAAATCGCGAAATGTAAGACGGGGGGTATGAGCCTGCATTGTCATCTCAGATTTCAATTTACAGACGGCGCGTTTGGTTGTAATATTTAATTGAAATTCGGCAAAATACTAAAATGCCGAAAATAAATTAAATAAAATCGAGGTGGAAAAGATGGCAGGTACAGCAATACTTCCTGGAGATCAGAAGATCTTTTCCATGAAGGAGCTTAAGGGAAAAGGCTTTTCACAGTATAAGGTCAGCAAGCTGGTCGATGAAGGAAAGCTTATAAAACTTAATAAGAGCTATTACGAGAATGCTGAATATCGTGGTGAGGAATCAGACTTCTATTATGCTGAGGCTTATGCACCGAAGGGTGTGATCTGTCTGCTCAGCGCTGCGGTCTATTATCATCTGACAACGTTTATTCCAGATGCAGTTGATGTTGCCATTCCGAGGAAGGCTAAGGTATCCACTATGCCGGATTGGCCGCAGATGAATGTTCATCATTATACCTATGACAGACATGAGCTGGGCGTGACTACGGTCAGGGAAGGCAAGAATGAATTCCAGATCTACGATATCGAAAAGACTGTCGTGGATATCGTGTTTTACAGGGAGAAGGTCGGTATTGAAGAAACCAAGGAGATACTTGTGACCTATCTACAGAGGAAAGATCGAAATCTGAACCGACTTCTGAAATATGCAGAACTGATGAAATGCGATAAGGCGATGAGACAATATCTGGAGATGCTCGTATGATAAGTGCAATATCTGTAAAGGACAGATTGAAGAATCAGGCAGTGGCCAGCGGAAAAACATTTCAGGAAGCACTGACGGCGTATGGGTTGGAAAGAACCGTATACAGACTGTCGGTGTCAGAATATGTGGAGCGATTTACATTTAAGGGCGGTATATTTCTGTATGCGCTCTTCGAGGGGGAGTTCGCAAGAGCCACAAGAGACATAGACCTTCTGGCAAGGAATATACCGAATAATGTGGAGGATATGAAGAAGGTATTTGAAAATATCTTCGCCATCGAGTGTGATGATGCTTTGCGGTATGATTTGGATACGCTGGAGGTAATAGACATCACCGAGTTCAAGGAATATCACGGTGTGAATGCTTCCATCATGGCATATCTGGACAGGACGAAGGTTCCGGTATCTATTGATATCGGATTTGGGGATATTGTTTATCCGGACAGAGTGAAAATGGAATTCCCGGTGCTGCTGGATATGGAGGTGCCGGAGATTTATGCATATTCCATTTCATCGGTGATATCAGAGAAGTTTGAGGCTATTGTTTCTCTTGGTGACGCAAACAGCAGATACAAAGATTTTTACGATATTTATATTCTTGCTGACAGATATGACCTTGACGGAACAGAACTGAAGGAAGCAGTCAGAGAAACCTTTGAACATAGAGGTACAGGTTTTGATGATATCTTTGCTTTTACTGATGACTTTTTGGCCAGTGAGATTCATCAGAGCAGATGGAATGCATTTTTGAAAAAGAAGAAAGCGCTTGTGAATGCAGAACTGGAAGATGTGGTTGATCTGCTCAAAACATTACTGCTTCCAATCGTAGAGAGTATAACCGGAAACATCGACTATTCAGCAAAATGGGATCATGAATCTCAAAGCTGGAAATGAAAAGGTGAAATGAACATCAAGAGGATCATGTGAAGAGCATGGTCTTTTTATTATGCCGGGTAAAGGGATGCCCGACTGTCCGAAGTGGTTGATTCCAGAAGCGAAGAAGGAGTGGGAGAGACTCTGCGTGAAGTTATCTATGGTCCGGTTTATCCGGAGGTTTATGATCTGTTCCGGGATTTCAAATATAATCCCATCGATGACGCGAGGTTTGCGCTTCTGGAAGGCACAGAGGATGCCCTGACGGATGACGAGAAGCGTGTGATTGACCTTGTTGTGAATACATTCGGGATGTATGGCGGAAAGGTATTGGAGAAGATCACGCACAATGAGAAACCGTGGATGGAAGCGAGGAAAGGATACGAAGACAGTATACCTTCCAGCGAGCTTCTGCCGAAAGATAGAATTATGAAGTATTATATCCTGATAAACCAGAAATACGGCATAGATAGGGAGGATGGACTGCGGACATATATCCACGACATGCTTGATAAGGCATCATGACATTAACAGAATTATCTGGCTCATAGAGTCACCTGCAGGGAAAACGAAATGCAGAGCCTGCCAACCGGCGAGACCGGCAGAGGGATTGCATGGTAAAATAAATCTTAAGCGTTTCCGAGAAGAACGAATTCGGGATCGCAGTGTACCTTGTCGCAAATGATTCTGCCGTTTCTTTTTACGAGAAGCCTGGAATGAGAACTCTGTGACTTTGGAAGAAATTGCAGCATTGATGCTGACGCATCTGCTGCCGCATTCGGCAAAACCGCATTCGCGGATATTGCTTCAGAGAGGTATAAATTATGAACAAACAGCAGTTGGCAGCGAAAATCTGGGAGTCCGCAAATCGAATGCGCTCTAAGATCGAAGCAAATGAATACAAGGACTATATCCTTGGCTTCATTTTCTACAAATACCTTTCTGATAAGGAAGAACGGTGGCTTCTTTCCAGAGACTATACGCCAGATGATATCCGTAACTATGCGAACGAGGAGGATCCGGGGACAGTATCCAGTGCGCAGCAAAGTCTCGGGTATTTCATTGCCTATGACAATCTGTTCTCTACATGGATCCATATGGGATCGGACTTCAGCGTCGACAATGTTCGGACGGCACTGTCTTCTTTTACACGATTGATTTCTCCCTCTCATAAAAGAGTGTTCGATGGTATCTTCAATACTCTGGAAACCGGACTCAGCAAGCTGGGAGAGAATACAAAAGCGCAGACAAAGGCTGTCAGTGATCTGATTCAGCTCATCAATGATATTCCGATGGACGGAAAGCAGGATTACGATGTTCTTGGATTTATTTACGAGTATCTGATCAGCCAGTTTGCTGCAAATGCAGGAAAGAAGGCGGGAGAGTTCTATACACCGCACGAAGTGTCTATGCTGATGTCGGAAATTGTGGCCGATCATCTCAAGGGAAGAAGTGAAATTCGCATCTATGATCCAACCTCAGGTTCCGGATCCTTGCTGCTGTGTATCGGTCATGCAATTGCAAAATATATGGATGATCCCAATAGGATTCGTTATTACGCACAGGAGCTGAAGGCGAATACCTATAACCTGACGCGGATGAATCTGGTGATGCGCGGGATCCTCCCGGATAATATTACGGCCAGAAATGGAGATACTCTGGAGGAGGATTGGCCGTATTTCGATGAATCAGATCCGGCGTCCACCTATGATCCGCTTTATGTGGATGCCGTCGTTTCCAATCCGCCATACTCGCAGCGCTGGGATCCTCAGGGAAAGGACAACGATCCTCGCTATGCAGATTATGGTGTTGCGCCAAAGGCAAAAGCGGACTATGCCTTTCTTCTGCATGATCTCTTTCATGTAAAACCGGATGGCATTATGACGATCGTGCTCCCGCACGGCGTTCTTTTCCGTGGCGGCGAAGAAGGTAAGATTCGGAAAAATCTCATCGAGAATAACAAAATTGACGCTATCATCGGATTGCCCGCCAATATTTTCTTCGGGACAGGGATTCCGACTATTATCATGGTGCTGCGTCAGAAAAGAGAGAATACGGATGTCCTGATCGTGGATGCCTCCAAGGGTTTTGCCAAGGAAGGAAAGAATAACAAGCTGCGTGCCAGTGACATTCGCCGCATCGTGGATGTTGTGACAGGACGGAAGGATACGCCGAAGTATTCCAGAAAAGTCAGCAAGGAAGAAATTCGTGCCAATGACTATAATCTGAACATCCCCCGTTATGTTGATTCATCGGAACCTGCGGAAAGCTGGGATATCTATGCATCCATGTTCGGGGGGATCCCTGTACGCGAACTGGAGGAGCTGCAGGCCTTCTGGAATGTGTTCCCCTCACTGAAGGAAGAACTGTTCGATGGAAATGGCGAGTATGTACAGGTGAAAGCTCAGAATGTTCGTCAGACGATCGAAGATAATGAAGAAGTTCAGAAATTCCGGAGCCAATATAGCAAGGCGCTGGAAGGCCTGGAGGAGCAGCTTGCAAAGCTCCTCATTGATCAGGCACTGACGGTTTCTGTTGTACGTGCTGAGGACCAGATCACAAATGAGCTTTTCCACAGAATGGAATCTGTACCGCTCGTGGATCCATACGAGGCGTATGAGTTGTTTCATTCCGGTTATGAACAGATCTCCGGAGATCTGGAACTGATACAGACTGAGGGAAGAAAAGCTATCACACAGGTTGATCCCAATATGGTTTTGAAAAAGAAAAATGGGACCGATACAGAAATACAGGAAGGATGGAAAGGACACATTCTTCCTTTTGAGCTGGTGCAGCAAACGTTTCTTGCGAAGGAATATCAAGATGTAGAGGAAAAGAGAAAACGCCTGCAGGCAATTCCATCCGAGCAGGAAGCACTTCTGGAAGAACTTGACGAGGAAGAGAAGGAAAATATTTCTGAAGCCCTGGATGAGAATAAAGAGGCTTTTGTGTTGAATAAGGTCAGCAGTGTTCTGAAGGAACTGAAAAGGCAGAATGATCCGGAGAATACTGCCGTTATTGCATGCCTTCGGAAGGTGGATCAGTTAAGCCAGGAAGAGAAAAAAACGAAAGCTGAAATCAAAGCACAGGAAGAGGATTTTGAGCTTCTGACGAAGGAAAAGCTGGAGAATCTGACAGACGAAGAAGCAAACCGTCTCTTAAAGAGAAAGTGGATTCAGCCCATTATGGATGGAATCCAGTCTCTTCCTGCAAACGCGATCGCTGCTCTGGAAAAGAGTGTAGAGGCCCTCAGAAAAAAATATGCCGATACCTATGAGAATATCGAATCGGAAATTTGTAAGACAGAGGCTTCCCTTTCCCAAATGCTGGGAGAACTGACCGGTTCTGAAGCCGATCTTGCAGGAATTACGGAACTTCGCAAGCTCCTGGGAGGTGAATTCTGATGGGAAAAAAGCAGGTACCGGCTATCCGGTTTCAAGGATTCACAGATGCTTGGGAACAGCGTAAGTTCGATGATTGGGGAGAATTTTACTATGGTCATAGTTGCCCTAAGTGGTCAGTTACAGAGGATGCTACTATTCCATGCGTAAGATATGGAGAGTTATACACAAAGTTTGGGACTAAAATAGATAAGGTCTATTCGTATACAAATATGCCATCTGAGAAGTTGAGGTTTAGTAAAGGAACGGAAGTTTTGATTCCACGAGTTGGAGAGGATCCTTGGGACTATAACCACTGTACATGGCTTTCTATGCCCGGTGTAGCTATTGGGGAAATGATTTCTGTATTTAATACAGATCAGAATCCTTTGTTTTCAGCTATCATGTTTAATGCAATTTTACAAAAGGAATTTGCTATTAGAGTTGAGGGTGGAAGTGTTACAAATTTGTATTTTGAAAAGCTAAAAAATATAGATGTTTCATATCCGTCTATGGCAGAACAAATAAAGATAGCGTCATACTTTCAAAATCTCGATCACCTTATCATCCTTCATCAGCGTAAGTATGAGAAGCTTCTAAAGGTGAAAAAATCCATGCTTGAAAAAATGTTCCCTCGAGATGGCGCCGATGTTCCGGAGATCCGATTTGATGGATTTACGGATGCTTGGGAACAGCGTAAGTTGGGAGATATGGTTTCATTTTCTAAGGGCTCAGGGTATTCCAAGGGTGAATTGAAAGAAGATGGAACACCTATAATATTGTACGGCAGGCTCTATACAAAATACGAAACCGTCATATCGGAAGTAGATACTTTTGCTGATGAGAAAAAAGGCTCTGTTTACAGTAAAGGTGGAGAAGTAATCGTACCTGCTTCAGGCGAAACTGCAGAAGATATTTCAATAGCCTCAGTCGTTGAAAAATCAGGGGTTTTGCTTGGTGGAGACCTGAATATCATCACCCCTCCAAAGAATATAGATTCTGCATTTTTGGCAATCAGTATTTCTAACGGAAAACCGCACAATGATATGGCAAAAATGGCTCAAGGAAAATCTGTTGTCCATCTTCATAATTCCGACTTGGAGAAGATAGATTTACCATATCCAAACTACGATGAACAGAAAAGAATAAGCGGGTTCTTTTCAAACCTCGACAACCTCATCACCCTTCATCAGCGTAAGCTGGAGAAGCTGAAAAATATTAAAAAATCCCTGTTGGAAAAGATGTTTGTGTGAGAAAGGAGAGACGCAATGGAGAAGATGATACTATATCATGGCTCTCCGAATCAGACTGTGAAGCCGGTTTTCGGTGGTGGAAATGACAAACATGATTACGGACGCGGCTTTTATCTGACAGAAGACATTGAACTGGCGAAAGAATGGGCGGTATGCAATCCGTTTGAACAGAATGGTTGGGTACATCAATTTGAATTGGAGTGCCGGAATTTGAACATTCTGGATTTTCAGAAATATGATGTTTTGACATGGTTAGCGGAATTGATGAAACACCGTGACGCTGCGGATTCGAAGAGATATCGAGTGCTTTCGTCTAAATTCATTGAGAAGTATGGAATAGACACAACTGGCTATGATGTAATCAAGGGATGGAGAGCGAACGCTTCTTATTTTTATATTGCAAAAGAATTTGTTCGAGACAACATAGATGTGGATATCTTAGAAGAATTGCTGTCGCTTGGCGGTTTGGGCATTCAATTTTGTATCAAATCGGAACGTGCTTATGCACAGCTGCACGAACAGATGGAAGGGCTGCTTTCTGTTGAATACAGTGAATTTAATGAACGATATAACATACGTGATGTTGCCGCAAGAAGTAAGATGCGAGATCTGGTAAATTCCGATGAGAACAGGGTTACAAGAGTATTCAGTACATTACTATGAAAAGAGGTGAGATGGATGCGCGCCTATTCTGAAGCATATTTAGGGGATGTGATTGAGAATCAGGGAAAACTGTTTGATTATGTGGCCCAGAACTTCCCTGATAAAGATACGGAGGATTTTATCAATGCATACATGATGAGTAAAACTAGAAAGTGCATTGATGAATCTCAGGCATATGTAATTACAATGGATTCAAAGGAACTGTGGGATTATTTTACGAAAAACGAACAGTATTCTATGAAACCGGGGAAATGCATAGAGGGATTTATTCCGGATTGGATTGGTGAGTTCTACGCGTATTACCAGTGGTATTATGACTTGCCCAGTTCAGAGATTGTCACAAAAGTCCCGGTTGATTTTCTGAAAAAAGCGTATTACGGACTTCATGATCTTGACTTGGAATTGGCTGTGCAGAAAGTGGGAGCAGCATGAAAATAATCGGATTTCATAATTCTGATGAAGAATATGGCTTTCTAAGCAATTGGTATCCAACAGTATTCTATATTCGAGGTCAGAGGTTTACGTCGATGGAGCAGTATATGATGTATCGCAAGGCAAAGCTGTTCCAGGATCTATCGGCGGCGAACCTGATACTGCAGACAAATGATGTGGCAGAGATTAAAAAACTGGGTCGGCAGGTTCATGGGTATGATGACTTATATTGGAATGGAGTTCGCCAGCTTGTTGTGTACGAAGGATTATTGGAAAAGTTCTCCCAAAACGCAGATTTGAGGGAAGAACTTTTAAATACAGGGGATGCAATCCTGGCAGAATGCGCTGTGAAAGATCGGATATGGGGAATTGGATTATCGATGAATGATCCGAATCGACTGGATATCACAAAATGGCTGGGGAAGAACCTTCTCGGATATGCTTTGATGATGGTTCGAGATCATTTTAATGAAGAATGAGCCACTGATTGTATTCTATAGATCAATTACGATTGGGAACAGCGTAAGTTATCAGAACTGGCTGAAAAGACATATGGTGGCGGTACACCTACGACATCAAATGAGGTATTCTGGAACGGAGATATTCCGTGGATACAGTCTTCTGATGTAGTGGATGGAAAGCTATTTGGCGTAACACCAAGAAAACATATTACTCAGAGCGGATTAAACAGTTCTGCGGCTCAACTTATACCGAAGAATTCAATAGCGATTATCACCCGTGTAGGTGTTGGAAAGCTTGCATTTATGCCGTATTCCTATGCTACAAGCCAAGATTTTTTATCATTGAGCAAGCTAAATACAGAACCTTTTTTCACAGTATATAGTTGCTATAAAAAGTTGCAATCTGAGTTGAATTCAGTGCAGGGAACATCGATTAAAGGTATTACTAAAGACGAGCTGTTATCAAAGACCATTATGGTTCCCGAATACGCTGAACAGCAGCAAATAGGTGTTTTCTTCAGCAACCTCGACCACCTCATCACCCTTCATCAGCGTAAGTATGAGAAGCTTCTGAAGGTGAAAAAATCCATGCTTGAAAAAATGTTCCCTCGAGATGGCGCTGATGTTCCGGAGATCCGATTTGATGGATTTACGGATGCTTGGGAACAGCGTAAGCTTGGAGATATTGTTGAAAGGATCACACGAAAGAACGAGAGCCTTGAGTCTACACTTCCGCTGACTATCTCAGCTCAGTATGGCTTAATTGATCAAAATGAGTTTTTCGATAAGCGGATAGCAAGTAAGGATGTCAGCGGATATTACCTTGTTCGCAAGGGGGAATATGCCTACAACAAGAGCACTTCTTCTGATGCTCCGTGGGGGGCAATCAAAAGACTCGACAGGTATGAATGTGGCGTATTATCAACGCTTTACATAGTATTTAGGATTCTTGATGAGGATAAAGTAAACTCCGATTATCTAGTCACTTATTATGATACAGATCTCTGGCATAAAGGAGTGCAAGCAATTGCTGCAGAAGGTGCAAGAAATCATGGCCTGTTGAATATAGCTCCGGCAGATTTTTTTGAAACGACTGTCTCGGTACCCAAAGATATCGAAGAACAAAGAAAGATTGGCGCTTATATTATGCAGCTCGACAACCTCATCACCCTTCATCAGCGTAAGTATAATTGGTACAGATAATAGCGTGAAACATGTTTTGACTGCTGACCTATTTAGTCAACAGCAACAAAGGAGCCGTAATGGTGCGATTTGACAAGGAAGCAGATTTTGAGAAGAAGCTGATTCAGGCGTTGCAGAGTAATGGATGGGAAAAGGAAGTCCTGCATCATCCGACTGAGCAGGAGCTGATTCAGAACTGGGCTAATATTCTGTTTGAGAACAATCGTGACATTGACCGTCTGAATGATTGTCCATTGGTTCCGGAGGAAATGGAAGAGCTTTTGGAGCAGATTCGCAGCCTTCGGACCCCTTTGGCATTAAATGGTTTCATCAATGGCAAGACGGTTTCGATCCTTCGGAAAAATCCGAAGGACCAGCTTCATTACGGCAGGGAAGTCAGTCTGAAGATTTATGATCGTCTGGAGATCGCGGGAGGGAAGAGCCGCTATCAGATCGCAGAGCAACCTTTGTTTCCACGACATAATGAGATCCTTCAGGATCGACGTGGTGATCTTATGCTGCTGATTAACGGAATGCCGGTTTTTCATATTGAACTTAAGAAATCCGGAGTGCCGGTATCCCAGGCCAGCAATCAGATTCAGAAGTATGCACATGAAGGCGTGTTTACGGGACTGTTTTCACTGGTTCAGATTTTTGTTGCAATGAATCCGGAGGAAACCTTGTATTTTACCAATCCGGGTCCTGATGGAAAGTTTAATTCGGACTTCTTTTTCCACTGGGCAGATTTTAATAATGATCCGATTAATGACTGGCAGAGGATTGCTTCCACCCTGCTGTCGATTCCGATGGCGCATCAGCTGATAGGCTTTTATACGGTAGCGGACGATGCAGATGGCATTCTGAAGGTCATGCGCAGCTATCAGTATTATGCTGCCAACAAGATTTCGGATCGTGTTGCGAAGAATGATTGGGAAGCGGGAAATCAGCTTGGCGGATATATCTGGCACACGACCGGTTCCGGTAAGACCATGACATCGTTCAAATCAGCGCAGCTCATTGCGGCGTCCAAGGACGCAGACAAGGTGATTTTTCTGATGGACCGGATAGAACTTGGTACCCAGTCCCTAAAGGAATATCGTGCTTTTGCAGATAATGCCGATGAAGTCCAGGAAACGGAGGATACCATTGCACTGATCGGGAAGCTGAAAAGTACAGACCCGAAGGATACACTGATCGTCTCCTCCATTCAGAAAATGAGCAACATTAAGGACGATGCGGCAGGTAAACTGCGCTCGAAGGATCTGGAGGAGATGAAGTCCCGGAGACTGGTATTTATTATTGATGAGTGCCACAGATCCACATTTGGTGAAATGCTCATTACCATAAAGAGGACCTTTCCGAATGCGTTATTCTTCGGTTTTACCGGGACACCGGTATTTCAGGAAAATGAACAGGCGCTGAGCACAACTGCTGATATTTTCGGAAATGAATTGCACCGCTACAGCATAGCAGATGGAATTCGCGACAGGAATGTTCTTGGCTTTGATCCGTCGATGGTGATTGTGTATCCGGACAAGAAGCTGCGGCAGGCAGTGGCTTTGCAGGAAGCAAAGGCGTCTACGGTAGAAGAAGCCGTTTCGGATCCGGAAAAGAGCAGGGCGTATTTTCATTTTATGGATTCAAAGGAGATCCCGATGGCCGGGCAGGTCGGCCCGGATGGAAAATATCAAAAGGGAATTGAAGATTATTGCCCGAAGGCGCAGTTTCAGACAGAGGATTATCAGAATGCGGTGGCAGGGGATATCATAGAGAACTGGCTGACAATGAGTCGCAACAAGAAGTTTCATGCGATCTTTGCAACGAGCAGCATTCCGGAAGCAATACAGTATTACAGGATTTTCCGGAAGAAAATGCCCGGGCTGAAGGTGACCGGACTTTTCGATCCGAATATCGACAACGAAGGCGGTGAGAAAGCCCTGCAGAAGGAAGACGGACTGCGGGAAATGCTGGAGGACTACAATCAGCTTTACAACCAGCATTTTGACATTGGCGGATATGCCAAATTTAAAAAGGATGCAGCGGCAAGGCTTGCCCATAAGAAGCCTTATGAACGCGTGAAACCGGAGCAGCAGCTGGATCTTCTGATCGTGGTGAATCAGATGCTGACCGGTTTCGACTCCAGGTGGGTGAATACGTTGTATCTGGATAAGGTGCTGGTCTACCAGAATCTGATTCAGGCATTTTCGCGGACGAATCGTTTGTTCAACATTAATGAAAAGCCGTTTGGATCCATACGTTATTACCGGCTGCCGCATACCATGAAACAGAATATTGAGAATGCGGTGAAGTTGTTCTCAGGAGATAAACCCAGGGGGCTGTTTGCAGATCATCTTCCGGAGAACATCCGGCATATGAATGTGACCTTTGAAGAGATGAAGTATCTTTTTGTTAATGCAGGGCAGGAGGATATGCTTCAGCTTCCGGAGGATAAAACGGTATGTGCCCGGTTTGCCAAATTATTCCGAGAATACTCTACCTGCTATCAGGCGGCACAGATTCAGGGCTTTGTCTGGACGAAGACGGATTATGTAGTACCTGTTTCAGAGGACAATTCCGAGGAAGATGAGCCTGAGAAAACAGAGCTTCTTCATGTTCTTCCAACGAGGACAGAGCATGATATTCTTCAGCAGCGATATAAGGAATTGGCGAAGGAACCTGGTTTAGGCTCTGGCTATGAGGTTCCGTTTGAAATTGACCCTTATCTGACGGATCAGAATACGGGAACGATTGATTATGATTACATGAACAGTCGTTTTGATAAGTGGAGGAAGCAGCTGGATCAGCAGGACATAAGCAGGGAAGAGCTGGACGCAACGTTAGAGGAATTGCATAAATCGTTTGCCTTTCTTTCACAGGAGGACCAGAAGCACGCCAATCGCTTTCTGCATGATGTACAGACCGGCGACATTCATCTGGAAAAGGGAAAGACCATTCAGGATTATATTTCGGAATATGCAGTCAGTGAAAAGAAGGAACAGGTGCATCGGTTGTCTGTTTATCTTGGCTGTGTGGAGGAGCTTGTATACAGCATGCTGGATGCTCATGTGACCAGGGAGAATATCAATGAGTATGGGCGGTTTGATGCTTTGAAGAATTCAGTGGTGAAGGAAAAGGCAAGGGAGTACTTTACAGCGATTGATGGAAAACCGCTTCCCATGTTCCGTGTGCATAACAGAGTGGATGCGTTCCTGACAGATTTTATCCTGCAGGGAGGTATGGATGTGCCGGAACCGCCCGAAGAATACCGTGCAGTATGAGATGTCTCTCCATCCGCGTAAGGAAGCTGCGAGGTAAACTTATGGCGGAGATAACAGGCACAACTGGGAAAACAGATTTGTTTGCAGAGTATTATGCGCAGTGGGTTACGATTTACAAAGAAGGCGCAATTCGGGAGGTGACGCTTGCCAAGTATCGCATGACACAGTCGTGGCTGGAGAGACTGATTCCATCACTGCGATTGTGTGACTTAACGAGAATAGCATATCAACAGCTCATCAATGATTATGCGCAGTATCATGAACGACAGACAACGATGGATTTCCATCATCAGCTTAAAGGTGCGATTCTGGATGCTGTAGACGAGGGGTTTATCGAACGGGATCCGACAAGAAAGGTGATTATCAAGGGAAAGACCCCGTCAGAAAAGAAAATCAGGTATCTGAATCAATTCGAGCTCCATTCGCTGCTCGGCAGCTTGAATCTGGGGAAAGAGGTGAGTTGGGATTGGTTTATACTCCTGGTAGCGAAAACGGGAATGCGATTTTCAGAAGCATTGGCACTCACGCCGGAAGATTTTGATTTCGCGCACCAAACCTTGTCGATCAGTAAAACCTGGAATTACAAGGGGGAGGGAGGCTTTCTTCCAACGAAGAACAAATCCTCGGTTCGAAAAATTCAGATCGACTGGCAGACGGCAATGCAGTTTGCGGAGCTGACGAAAGGCATGGAGCCGGGGAAACCGTTTTTTATTCGGGGTGATTCGCAGTATCAGCCAGTATACAATTCTACGGTGAACGATATTCTGGAAAGGCATTGTCAGAGAGCGGGAATTTCTGTTATTTCTGTTCATGGCCTGCGGCATACGCATGCTTCTATCCTTTTATTTGCCGGTGTTTCGATAGGAAGCGTGGCAAGAAGACTGGGACATGCCAGTATGACAACAACACAGAAAACATATCTTCACATCATTCAGGAGCTGGAGAATCAAGACGTTGATCTCGTGATGCGATCATTGGCAAATCTGATCTGATTCGGAGACAGAATTACAAATCAAAAATCATGTACGTGGATGGAGATGCCTCTTGGTTTATAAAACGCAAAACGCTGAAAAAGCCCTTGCATTTCCCCGGGAGCAGCAGTATCATAAGCACAACAATTTGATAACACTTTAAACCGATGAAGCGGAAATAACGCATGCAAAGGAACTCCCAGAGAGCCGGGGATGATGGGAACCCGGCAGTAGCACCTGCCTGCAAATGGACCGCCGAGGGCGCGAGGAAAGCCGTAAGGCAAGTATTTTGCGACGTAAGGCATGCGTAAGCTGCCATGGATATGTTGGTATCCAGTTAAGAGCACAGAATGAGACGAGATGTTTCATGGATTTTTGCAGGAAGCAATGCAGCCATGAGACCGGAATATTTTCCTTCTGTGAATCAAGGTGGCACCGCGGCTGAGAGCAATGAATTCAGATCGTCCTTGATGGAACTCAAGATGAGTTCTGTCAAGGACGATTTTTTCGTGTTTCTACGAAGTCGAGAGAAAGGAAAGAAAGGAGCACCTGGAAAGATGAAGATCAGACCATCCCTGGAGGAAGTACTGCAGTATGCGGCAGGCGGCGAATATCGGAGGATTCCGGTCAGCACGGAGATCCTTGCCGATCTTTATACGCCGATTCAGATTCTTCGGAAGCTGAAGAATGTTTCCGACCATTGTTATCTTCTGGAGTCCGCGGAGGCACAGGAGCAGTGGGGACGGTATACGTTCCTGGGCTTTGATCCGACCATGGAGATCACGTGTCTGAACGGTCACATGAAGGCAGGCGCACTTTCCTTTGAGACAAAGGATCCGGGAGTTGCGATCCGTCAGATCCTGAAGGAATACCGGTCGCCGAGACTTTCGTTTCTTCCGCCGTTTGCGGGAGGCCTGGTCGGATATTTTTCCTACGATTATCTGAAGTATTCGGAGCCGTCCCTCCATCTGGATGCAGAGGATACGGAGAACTTCAAGGACGTGGACCTGATGCTTTTTGACAAGGTGATTGCTTTTGACAATCTCCGACAGAAGATCATTCTGATCGTCAACATCGATCTTGCGGAAGCAGAAACCGCTTATCGGAAGGCCGAGAGGGAACTGGAGGATCTGATCCGTCTCATACGGACCGGAAAAGAGAAGGAGGAGACGGCAGGAACGCTCCGATCCGAAATTCGGCCGCTGTTTGACCGGGAGCATTACTGCGAGATGGTCCGCAAGGCGCAGCACCACATCAAGGAAGGCGATATTTTTCAGATCGTTCTTTCGAACCGGCTGGAGGGGGAATATGAAGGAAGTCTTCTGAACTGCTACCGGATTCTCAGGACGCTGAATCCGTCGCCGTACATGTTCTACTTCTCCGGGACGGATGTGGAGGTTGCAGGTGCATCGCCGGAAACGCTGGTGAAGCTGGAGGACGGCGTGCTTCATACCTTCCCGCTTGCGGGGACGAGAAAGAGAGGAAAGACGAAGGAGGAAGACGACGAGCTGGAAAAGGACCTCCTCGCAGATGAGAAGGAGCTTGCAGAGCACAACATGCTGGTCGATCTGGGGCGAAATGACATCGGAAAGATTTCAAAATTCGGGACGGTTCAGGTGGAGCGTTATCATGAGGTCCTTCGTTTCTCCCACGTCATGCACATCGGCTCGACGGTTCGGGGAGAGATCCGGGAGGATCTGGATGCGCTTGATGCGGTGGATTCGATTCTTCCTGCGGGAACGCTTTCGGGAGCCCCGAAGATCCGGGCCTGCCAGCTGATCAACGATCTGGAGAACAACAAGAGGGGCATTGACGGAGGAGCCATCGGATATCTGGATTTCACCGGAAATCTGGACACCTGCATCGCAATCCGGATTGCCTATAAGAAAAACGGAAAGGTCTTCATCCGGAGCGGAGCCGGGATTGTCGCGGATTCGGTGCCGGAAAAGGAATACCAGGAGTGCATCAACAAAGCAAAAGCCGTTGTGACGGCACTGGAGGCGGCCAATGATCTTGCTGATTGATAATTATGACAGCTTCTCCTACAACCTGTATCAGATGGTGGGAGCCCTTTGGCCGGACATCCGGGTGATCCGGAACGATGAGCTGACCGTGAAGGAGATCGAAGAATGGAAGCCGGAGAAGATTATCCTGTCTCCCGGCCCAGGACGCCCTGCGGATGCAGGCATCTGTGAGGATGTGATCCGGGAGCTTCGGACGAAGATCCCGATCCTCGGGGTTTGTCTTGGTGAGCAGGGGATCTGTGAGGCCTACGGCGCGACGGTCGGCTATGCGAAAAGGCTGATGCACGGCAAACAGTCCATTGCGGAGATAGATACGGAAAGCCCGATTTTCAAGGGACTGCCAAAGGAAATTCCGGTCGCAAGATATCACTCGCTTGCGGCAGTTGAGGAAACACTTCCGGACAACCTTCGCGTCATTGCGAAGACGAAGGACGATGAGGTGATGGCGGTGCAGGATACGGAGTACCCGGTGTTCGGACTGCAGTTCCATCCGGAATCCATTATGACACCGGACGGTACAAAAATTCTGGCAAACTTCCTGGAGCTGTGAGCGAAAGAAAGCAAAAGGAGCGGAAACAAGGAGGAGAAAGATCATGATTAAGGAATCCATTATCAAAATTGTGAATAAGGAAGATCTCACCTATGACGAGGCCAAGGAAACCATGCTGGAGATCATGCGTGGCGAGACCACTCCGACGCAGAACGCGGCCTTCCTTGCAGCGCTGTCGACAAAATCGACCAAGGCAGAGACCATCGATGAGATTTCGGGCTGTGCCTATGCGATGCGTTCGCTGGCAACTCCGGTGGAGCATCCCGGGATGGAGGTTCTGGAAATTGTCGGAACCGGCGGAGACGGTGCGCATTCCTTCAATATTTCCACGACAGCAGCAATGGTTGTGGCAGCAGGCGGCGTAAAGGTGGCAAAACACGGAAACCGCGCAGCCTCTTCTCTTTCCGGGACAGCGGATTGCCTGGAGGCACTCGGCGTCAACATTCAGCAGGATCCCGAGCTTTGCCGGAAGATGCTGGAGGAGGCGGGCTTTTGCTTCATGTTTGCACAGAAGTATCATTCCGCGATGAAGTACGTGGGACCGATCCGTAAGGAGCTGGGCTTCCGCACGGTGTTCAATATTCTGGGCCCCTTGACGAACCCTGCAAAGCCGGAGATGTTCCTTCTTGGCGTATACGATGAGTATCTGGTGGAGCCGATTGCGAAGGTGCTGAGCTCCCTTGGCGTCAAGCGGGGCCTGGTTGTTTTCGGACAGGATCATCTGGATGAAATTTCCGCAAGCGCACCGACAACGATCTGTGAGCTGCGCGACGGCTTTTATCGGACCTCGGTGATTCAGCCGGAGGACTTCGGCCTTGAGAGAGGAACCAAGGATGAAATTGTCGGCGGCACGGCCAAGGAGAATGCGCAGATTACAAGAGGCATCCTGAACGGAACCATCACAGGAACCAGGCGAAACATCGTTCTTCTGAACGCAGGGGCGGCGCTCTATGCCGGCAAGGCGGCAGAGACACTGGAGGAAGGCGTGAAGCTTGCCGCCGAGCTGATCGATACCGGAAAAGCACTGGAAACCCTGAACAAGGTGATTGAGGTCAGCGGCCGATGAGTACAATTCTGGACCAGCTGGCGGATTACGCCAGATATCGCGTGGAAAAAGCAAAGGAGAAAAAGCCGCTGGAGCTCATCCGGGAAGAAGCCTTGGCTGCTTCCCGGCAGACGGCTCCGGGGCCGGGCACTTCTGCTCCGGATTTCCGGGAACCGTTCCGATTCGAGAAGGCACTGGCAGCAGACGGCGACATTCATTTTATCTGTGAATGCAAAAAAGCCTCACCCTCCAAGGGCCTCATTGCCCCGGATTTTCCCTATCTGGAAATTGCAAGGCAGTATGAAGAGGCGGGAGCTTCTGCCATCTCGGTTCTCACCGAGCCGAAATGGTTCCTCGGCTCTCCGGAATATCTCCGGGAGATCGCAGAAGAAGTCAAGGTTCCCTGCCTTCGCAAGGATTTTACCGTGGATCCGTACATGATTTATGAGGCAAAACTCCTCGGAGCCTCTGCCGTTCTCCTGATCTGTGCAATTCTGGATACCGGAACGCTGGCGGAGTACCTTGAAGCTGCGGACTCTCTGGGACTTTCCGCAATTGTGGAAGCGCATGATGAGACAGAGGTTGCCTCGGCCGTTTCGACGGGAGCAAGAATCATCGGTGTCAACAACCGGAACCTGAAGGATTTCACGGTGGACATTCACAACAGCATCCGGCTTCGCTCCTGTGCACCGGCAGGAACCATCTTTGTTGCAGAGTCCGGGATCCGGACTCCGGAGGATGTGGAGACCCTTCGGCAAAACGGCGTAAACGCGGTCCTTATCGGAGAGCAGCTGATGCGGGCCGGAAGTCCGAAGGAGGAGCTGAACCGGCTTCGGGGGCTGACATGAGAGAAGGAACAGGAGGTCGGAATGAGATCGGCAAATGGTCCTGTAAAAATAAAAATCTGCGGCCTCCGCACCTTATCGGATGTACAGGCCGTCAACGGACAGCTTCCGGAATACACCGGTTTTATCTTCGATCCTTCGAGAAAACGGTACATCTCTCCGGAGCAGGCAGAGGAACTTCGGAGAAGGCTGGATGCGAGAATCCGGCCGGTCGGCGTATTTGTGAACGCCGGGGCCGAAGAAATCCGGAGGGTGCTGGAAATCTGCCGGCTGGATATGGTACAGCTCCACGGGCGGGAGACGGACGAAGAAATCCGGAGACTCCGCGAAGAATACAAGGGACGAAGCGAGCTCTGCATTGTAAAGGCCTTCCGGATTGAGAACGAAGAGGATGTCCGGAAAGCGGAAAATTCGGCGGCAGATGAGATCCTTCTGGATCACGGAGCAGGCGGTACGGGAGAGAGCTTCGACTGGAGCCTTCTGAAAAACTGCAGAAGACGATTTTTCCTCGCAGGAGGACTGACGCCGGATAACGTGCAGCTCGCCATTGAGGAGGCAAAGCCATATGCAGTGGATGTCAGCTCCTCTCTGGAAACAGATGGGAGGAAGGATCCCTGCAAGATAAGAAGATTTGTGACCGCTGTGCGCGGCGCGGATGAAAAATAAGAAAGGATAACAGAGATGACGAATCAGAATGGAAGATTCGGAGTTCACGGAGGACAGTATATTCCGGAAACTCTGATGAATGCAGTGATCGAGCTGGAGGAGGCTTACAACAAATACAAAAACGATCCGCAGTTCAACGCGGAGCTGACACAGCTGTTCAATGATTATGCAGGGCGCCCGAGCCGTCTGTATTATGCGGAGAAGATGACGAGGGACCTTGGCGGTGCGAAGATCTACTTAAAGCGTGAGGATCTGAACCACACCGGAGCTCATAAAATCAACAACTGCCTCGGCCAGGCACTTCTGGCGAAGAAGATGGGAAAGACCCGTCTGATTGCGGAGACCGGAGCAGGCCAGCACGGCGTGGCAACGGCAACGGTGGCAGCACTTCTTGGAATGGAATGTGTTGTTTTCATGGGAAAGGTGGACACAGAAAGGCAGGCACTGAATGTTTACAAGATGAAGCTTCTCGGAGCGGATGTGGTCCCTGTCACCGATGGAACCGGAACGCTGAAGGATGCGGTTTCACAGGCAATGCGTGAATGGACGAGCCGCATGGAGGACACACACTACTGCCTGGGCTCGGTCATGGGCCCGCATCCGTTCCCGACCATTGTCCGTGATTTTCAGGCAGTGATCTCCAGGGAGATCAAGGAGCAGATGCTGGAGAAGGAGGGAAGACTTCCGGATGCAGTGATTGCCTGTGTCGGCGGCGGCTCCAATGCCATCGGCTCATTCTATCACTTCATTGATGATCCTTCGGTACGGCTGATCGGCTGCGAGGCAGCAGGCCGCGGAGTCGATACCTTTGAAACAGCCGCAACGATAAATACAGGACGCCTTGGTATTTTCCATGGAATGAAGTCCTACTTCTGTCAGAATGAATACGGACAGATTGCACCGGTGTATTCCATTTCGGCAGGTCTGGATTACCCGGGAATCGG
>ULJH01025225.1_pt1 | contig 21171 bp, 16 predicted proteins | sample 1950781 | NCBI WGS metagenome assembly ULJH01 (sample SAMEA4835462, study PRJEB28245) | human gut metagenome | biome: gut microbiome; material: fecal sample | place: Denmark | collected 2008 | reverse complement strand
CAGGGGGTGCAGTTGTCCCCAACTGCACCAACCGGTCAGCCAACCGGTCAGCCGACCGATCAGTCCGCCAATCCGCAATCTCCCTCTGCGACAGCATCAAAGGCTGTAAACACAGAGGAGCATCGTGATATGGCTCGCCGTCTGATGACGCCAAAGACTGAAACTATAGAAGACAGTGAGGAATCGGACGACAAAACAACCGCAACAGCCCCTGAAGCAGACGATGAAGGCATAGTAATAGGCGGATGCAGACAGCGCAGTCCGCGTATTATGTATGTTCTCACTATTGCTTCGTTCCTTATACTCGTTAGTCTTGGCATCGGTATGTACTTCCTCTATCAGCGTATTGAGGAGAAAAACCATGTGATAGATCGACTTGAGAGTCGCCTTTACGCCCAGCAGGAAGCTGCGGAGCGCGTTGATGCACAGCCCGCTGTAGCTGTCAAGGATACGATTGTGCCCAATGATTCATTGCGTGCTGCAGAGTTGCATGCTGCAGAAAAGGCGAAGAAGGATTCTATAGCAGCGTCAAAGTCGGCAGCAGAAGCCAAGGCTTCTCAGTCTTCTGTTGCACCCTCAACAGCCACTACACCTTCCGACTACAACTACGACACTCGCGTGCGCACAGGTGCATATATAATAGTAGGTGTAGCCAAGACCATGACCGTTCAGCCCGGTCAGACCCTCTCTTCGATAAGTAAGGCTTATCTCGGCGAAGACATGGAATGCTACGTCGAGGTGCTTAACAATCGCCATAGTGTAAAGGCTGGCGAAAAGTTAAAAATACCCCAACTGAAGCTAAAACCGCGTAAAAGATAAAGTAAGAGTAACATTTTGTAAATTTTTGCTTGTTACTTTCAAAAATAAATTGTAACTTCGCCTGCGAAATATTAATCAAACTTTTATTAACTTAATAACAAACAGGCAGATGAAGAAATACAACTTTAATGCAGGACCTTCTATTCTTCCTCGCGAAGTGATCGAAAACACAGCAAAACAGATTTTGGATTTTAACGGTTCAGGTCTTTCTTTGGCTGAGATTAGCCATCGTGCAAAAGATTTTCAACCGGTTGTTGATGAGGCAGTTGCTCTTATCAAGGAACTCTTGAAGGTGCCAGAAGGCTACTCTGTATTGTTCCTCGGTGGTGGTGCTTCTTTGGAATTCTGCATGGTTCCTTTCAACTTCCTTATCAAGAAGGCAGGCTATCTTAACACAGGTACATGGGCAAAGAAGGCTTTGAAAGAGGCTAAGCTCATCGGCGAAGCTGTAGAAGTAGCATCGTCTGCTGACGCTGGCTATACCTTCTATCCGAAGGATTACGAATGCCCGACAGACCTCGACTATTTGCATATCACAACAAACAATACTATTTATGGTACCGAAATCCGCAAGGAGCCGGAAGTACCTGTAAGACTTATCGGCGATATGTCTTCTGATATCTTCAGCCGTCCTATCGACGTCGCTAAGTACGACTGCATCTATGCAGGCGCCCAGAAGAACCTCGCTATGGCTGGTGTTACCCTCATCATCGTAAAGGATGACTGCTTGGGTAAGGCTCCGCGTCAGATTCCTACAATGCTCGACTACCGTACACACGTAGAGAAGGGCTCTATGTTCAACACTCCTCCAGTAGTTCCTATCTACTGCGCTCTCGAAACACTGCGCTGGATCAAGGCTCAGGGTGGAGTAGAGGAGATGGCTCGCCGTGCTGAGGCTCGCGCTAAGGTGCTCTACGACGAAATCGACCGCAACAAGTTGTTCCGTGGTACAGTAGAGAAGGACTCTCGTTCTTTGATGAACATCTGCTTCGTTATGAACGACGAGTACAAGGATCTTGAGAAGCCGTTCTTCGAGTACGCTACACAGCGTGGTATGGTCGGCATCAAGGGTCACCGTTCGGTAGGTGGCTTCCGCGCAAGCTGCTACAACGCTATGCCTATGGAAGGCGTTGAGGCTCTCGTTAAGTGCATGCAGGATTTTGAAAAGGAACATTAATAAATAGTATAGCTATGAAAGTATTAGTGGCAACAGAGAAACCGTTTGCAAAGGCAGCGGTTGACGGCATTAAGGCTGAAATAGAAGGTGCTGGCAACGAACTCGTTTTGCTTGAGAAATATACAGAAAAGCAGCAGCTTCTCGACGCTGTGGCTGACGCTGACGCAATGATCGTGCGCTCAGACAAGGTTACACCTGAAGTGCTTGACGCTGCAAAGCAGCTTAAGATTGTTGTACGTGCCGGTGCCGGTTACGACAATGTCGATTGTGCTTACGCTAAGGAGAAGAACGTTGTTGTTGAGAACACACCTGGTCAGAACTCTAATGCTGTGGCTGAGCTCGTATTCGGTTTGCTCGTTTACGGCGTTCGCAACTTCTACAACGGCAAGTCTGGTAGCGAGTTGAAGGGCAAGAAACTTGGTATTCTCGCATTTGGCAACGTAGGTAGAAACGTGGCTCGCATCGCTAAGGGCTTCGAAATGGAAGTTTACGCTTACGACGCTTTCTGCCCGAAGGAGGCTATCGAGGCAGCTGGCGTTAAGGCAGTTGACTCTCAGGACGCTCTCTTCGAGAACTGCGACATCGTTTCGCTGCACATCCCTGCTACTCCTGAAACAAAGCAGAGCATCAACGCTGCTCTTGTTGGCAAGCTCCACAAGAACGGCATCCTCGTCAACACAGCTCGTAAGGAAGTTATCAACGAACCCGAACTCCTTGCCCTTATGGCAGAACGCACCGACCTGAAGTTCATCACAGACATCATGCCGGACGCTAACGAAGAGTTCCAGAAGTTCGAAGGCAGATACTTCTCTACACCTAAGAAGATGGGTGCTCAGACAGCAGAGGCTAACATCAACGCAGGTATCGCAGCTGCTAAGCAGATCAACGCTTTCTTCGCTGACGGCTGCACTAAGTTCCAAGTTAACAAGTAATTAAGTAAAAATCCCCGATAACCCCACCCCTTTGCCCCATAGGGAGGACATAGTGGTGGGGTTTTTAAAATATATCACACAATGGCAACAGTAAAACCATTCCGTGGCGTACGTCCACCGCAAGACCTTGTTGAAGAAATTGCATCACGTCCTTACGACGTGCTCGATAGTGAAGAGGCAAGAGCAGAGGCAGGCGATAACGAGAAGAGTCTTTATCATATCATCAAGCCGGAGATCGACTTCGAGCCGGGCACAAGCGAGTACGACCCACGCGTTTACGAGAAGGCTGCCGCTAACTTCAAGATGTTCCAGGAGAAGGGTTGGCTTCGTCAGGACGCAGACGAGAACTATTATATCTACGCTCAGACCATGAACGGCAAGACTCAGTACGGACTTGTTGTGGGTGCTTTCGTCAATGACTATCTCGACGGCTCAATCAAGAAGCACGAGCTGACACGCCGCGACAAGGAGGAAGACCGCATGAAGCATGTTCGCGTCAACGACGCTAACATCGAACCGGTGTTCTTCGCTTATCCCGACAACGAGGTGCTCGACGCGCTCATCAAGCGCTACGCTGCAACAAAACCCGAGTACGACTTCGTTGCTCCCGACGACGGCTTCGGCCATCAGCTCTGGGTTGTTAGCGACAAGGCAGATATCGACGTAATCACCAAGGAGTTTGCTAAGATGCCGGCTCTCTACATCGCCGACGGTCACCACCGCAGCGCTGCTGCTGCTCTCGTTGGCGCAGAGAAGGCTAAGAACAATCCTAATCACAAGGGCGATGAGGAGTACAACTACTTCATGGCTGTTTGCTTCCAGGCATCGCAGCTCACCGTGCTCGACTATAACCGAGTTGTTAAGGACCTCAACGGACTTACATCAGAGCAGTTCCTCGACGCTTTGCGCGAGAACTTCGAGGTTGAGGACAAGGGTGAGGCTATCTACAAGCCGCAGCACCTGCACGAGTTCTCACTCTACCTCGACGGTCACTGGTTTGCTCTCAATGCCAAGCAGGGCACATACGACGACCACGACCCGATCGGCGTTCTCGACGTAGACATCTCGAGTCGTCTTATCCTCGACAAGGTTCTCGGCATCACCGACCTGCGTTCAGATAAGCGCATCGACTTCGTAGGTGGTCTCCGCGGTCTCGAAGAGCTGAAGCGTCGCGTAGACAGTGGCGAGATGCGCATGGCGCTCGCCCTCTATCCGGTTTCAATGAAGCAGATTATTGACATCGCCGACAGCGGAAAGATCATGCCGCCGAAGGCAACATGGTTTGAGCCTAAGCTTCGCTCAGGACTCGTCATCCACAAGCTGTCGTAACATAGTAGTAGATAAGTGAATAAGCAACGAGTAGACAAGGTGGTTTGCATAAACATTTGTTATGCATCTCGCCTTGTCTACTTGTCAATTTAATATCAATGGAGCAAAAAGACGAATTTCTTACAATCACAGACACACCCGCAGAAGGCTTCTATAGCGAGAAACGCAGTAAGTTTCTCGCTTTTGCCTTTCATGTCACTTCCGAAGAGGAGGTGAAGCAATACGTAGCAGAGTTTCGCAAGAAGTATTATGACGCACGTCATGTGTGCTGGGCATACATGCTCGGTGCTGACCGCACCGATTTCCGTGCCAACGACGACGGCGAGCCGAGCAGCACAGCCGGCAAGCCCATCCTCGGACAGATCAACAAGAACGAGCTGACCGACATTCTTATCATCGTCGTGCGCTATTACGGAGGTGTCAATCTTGGCACAAGCGGACTTATTGTTGCCTATCGCACTGCAGCGGCTGAGGCAATAGCCAACGCAGAGATTGTAAGTCAGTTCGTAGAGGAGGAGGTTGTTTTCGATTTTCCTTACATTATGATGAACGATGTAATGAAAATCATCAAGGATATGTCGCCTCGCATCATCAGCCAGACCTACGACAATACCTGCGAGATGAAACTCTCAATTCGTAAGTCGGAGGCTCCAATGCTTAAAGCCAAGTTTGATAAACTTGCGTTTAAAGACGATTAGTTGAAAATATCCCCCATATCTTCCATGATCGCCGTAACCATCACATTATAAGCATAATAAAGGCTGGAAGATTTCCCATTCTTAAGGAAATCTTCCAGCCTATCTTCCAGTTTTATTTGGCTGTCTTCCAGCTGTTATTTACAGCATTGCTGCTGCCGAACGTATTTTGCTCAAGATTGTAGAGTTATATGTTTTTATACTTTCCATATTGTTTACTTGTAATGATTGCTAATATCTAACAGACGGCATACTTTTATTGTTATGTCATTCCATATAATTCCCGCATACATGGAACGACACTCCATGTATGCGGGAATAAAACTCCATCATCGAGGGAATAACATTACAACGCTGTGGGAGTTAAAGACAATATGGTTACCCATATCAACGATGATTAATTATAGTGGCACAAAACATGGCCATGTTTTCGTTGAAGTCGGGTGGTCAATATTTCGAATGTACTATAACCATATGAGGGCGTGTCAAAATTTTGACACGCCCTCACATATGGTTTGTTTCAATGTATAATAAAAATTATTATTTCGTCTTCTTCAATCCCTTGTATGCAAGGAATGCGACGACGAGGGCGGCGAGAGCGAGCAGAACGTAGCCGATTTCGTGGCTGTACTGCAGAGCCTGCTCGTAAACGTCCTTTGTGGTCTTAAGGTTGGTGTACTTGTAGATGCCCCAACCGATCATTGCGAGCACCGTGTTCCATACGCCTGCGCCAAGAGTGGTGTAGAGGAGGAATTTGCCGACGTGCATGCCAGAGAGACCTGCGGGGATGCTGATGAGCTGGCGGACAGCCGGCACGAGACGTCCGAAGAATGTAGACGTAGCGCCATGCTTACGGAAGAATGTTTCGGCTTTCTCTACGGCGGCACGGTCAATGAGGCACATGTGACCGATGCGGCTATCAGCAAACTTGTAGATGATTGGTCTGCCGAGCCACTTGGCAATGTAATAGTTGATGAGCGCACCGAGGTCGGCACCTATTGTGGCGAACACCACAACGAGCACGAAGCTCATGCCGCTGTCGGGGTCCATAGCCTTCCATGCTGCCGGCGGAACAACCACCTCAGAAGGGAAGGGGACGAACGAACTCTCGATAGCCATAAACAATATGACAACCCAATAGTTGAGATTGTCGAGAATCCAAAGGAAAAGTTCTGCTGTATTCATTTCTTTTTACTCTTTTGTTCTTTTACTCTTTTACTCTTTCATAGTTGAAGTAGTCCTTCGGGTCCATGCCCGTGGGGAAGTATTCGCCGAGTACCTTGCGCGTCTCCGACGGGTTTTGTTGGCATGCGATGTTGAGATACTTCAAGTATTCGTCGCGCTTCTGCAGCTGTCGGCAGCACGCAGCCAGATAAGCCGCGCCCTCGTCGCCTTGGTTGTGATGCGCCTCGTGATAGGTCTTGAACATGCGGTAGGCGATGGTGGGGTAGCCGCAGTCGTACACCGAGATGGCTATGCGGAAGAATATCTCGTGAGAGAAATGCGTAGACTGCAGAGCCTTCACGAAACTCTTTATCGCCTCCTTTACGCGTCCGTTCTCCAGCAGTATGTGTCCGCGTATCACGTTTATCTCGCTGCGGTTGCAGTCGGGGTCTTTGAGCGTCTCGTTGAGACACTCGAGCGCCTGCTCCACATGTCCGAGCAGCGAAAGCGTGAACGCACGGCACTGGTTCACCTCAGCCGTGCTTAAGTTGCACTTCTTATAGCATTCCAGCGCCTTGTTGTACTGCGGCATCGCCTCCTCCGGCCGTCCAAGGTTGAGCAGGCAGTTGCCCAAGAACATATACGCTGCGCCTTCGTCGGGGCACAGCTTCAGAAAGCGCTGGTAGTAGTCCATCGCATCGGTGAAGTTGCCGAGCGAGAACAGGGCGTTAGCCTTGTTGAGCAGTGCCTCCTCGTCTTCGGGGTCGATGGCGATGGAGTATTCGCTCGATGTTATCGAGTCGTTGATGCGGTTGCTCATGAGCTGCGTTACGGCGAGCGAGTTCCAGTACTTGCCAGAGTAGGGATCCTCGTCGAGTAGCTGTTCGAAGATTTGTTCGCTCTGCTCGTAGTCGCCCTTGGCGAAAGCTATGCGCGCCTTCACCTCACGATAGTCGAGCAGATCGTCCTCGTCGCTCAGAGCGAGCCACTTGGCAGCTATGTCGGGTTGATTATAGTCGATGAAAATGGTAGCAATGTCGAGCACATAGTCGGGCACGTCGTCTTCGTCAATCTGGTGCATCGCATTGCTGAGGAAGCTGTCAGCCTCCGCTATATTGCCGCGCGTTATCATTATCTCCGCCTGCAGATAGAGGCAGTCGAGGTCGAGCTGGTCGGCAACCATGTCAGCGTAGTGTTGCGCAGTGTCTATGTCTTTGTTGTCGATAAGTGCTATGCGCCCCTTAAACACCAGTGGCATAGCGGCTCCAGGGTGTAGTTGGATGGCATAGTCAAGAACGTCAACAGCTTCCTTCTTCTTGCCACAGTCATAATAATACTCGGAGATGTCCGACAGCTCATCGCTACCGAAGTACTCCGAACGGCCTTCCTGCAGCGAAGCCTCGTATCGGCGTAGCGTCTCTTGAAACTCAGGACTGTTGAAATAATTCTCTTTTTTCTCCATCAATTATAAATGTTGAATGTTGGGTGTGGAGTGGCGTGAGGTTGTGCAATTGCTGCAACCAAGCGTCGCTCTAAGCCCAACATTCAAAGAAAGGTTTTATATGTTTACTTTTTTTGCTTTGCCCAAGCGTCCTTCAGACCCACAGTCTTGTTGAACACGAGGTTCTCGGCTGTAGAGTCGAGGTCTGCCATGAAGTAGCCGATGCGCTGGAACTGCAGATACTGTCCCGGCTTGCAGTCGGCAGCGTAGTTCTCTACGTAGCAGTTCTCGATGGTCTTGAGGCTCTCCGGGTTGAGCAGTTCGCGGAAGTCGCGCTCGTCAGCCGACGGGTTCTCAACGCAGAACAGACGGTCGTAGACGCGCACCTGAGCCTTGTGGCAGTGGTCGGCAGAAACCCAGTGGAGTGTGCCCTTTACCTTGCGGTTGGCACCCTCAAGACCGCTCTTGCTGATCGGGTCGTACTCTGCCTGAATCTCCACGATGTTGCCCTCGGCGTCCTTTGTGCAGCCGGTGCACTTCACGATGTAAGCATTCTTCAGGCGCACCTCCTTGCCCGGAGTCATGCGGAAGAACTTCTTCGGAGCATCCTCCATGAAGTCGTCGCGCTCAATCCAGAGATTGCGCGAGAAGGTGATGGTGTGTGTGCCGTCAGCCTCGTTCTCCGGGTTGTTGATAGCCTCCATCTCCTCGGTCTGACCCTCAGGATAGTTGGTGATGACGAGCTTAACCGGGTTGAGCACGGCAGAAACACGCAGCGCGCGCTTGTTCAGGTCCTCGCGAACGGCAGCCTCGAGCAGCGCCATGTCGTTGAGAGCGTCGAACTTGGTGTAGCCGATAGAGTCGATGAACTTGCGTATAGACTCGGGCGAGTAGCCGCGGCGGCGCATACCAGAGAGTGTCGGCATACGCGGGTCGTCCCAACCAGACACAAATTTCTCCTCAACGAGAGCCAGGAGCTTGCGCTTCGACATCATTGTGTATGTAAGGTTCAGACGGTTGAACTCGATCTGACGCGGGCGGAAATCGTGCAGGTTCTCTGTCTCGCCGCGCATCTCCTTCAGATAGTCGATGAACTTGTCGTAGAGTGGGCGGTGAGGCACGAACTCGAGCGTACAGATAGAGTGGGTTACGCCCTCGAAGTAGTCGCTCTGTCCGTGAGCGAAGTCGTACATCGGGTAAGCGTGCCACTTTGTGCCGGTGCGGTGGTGCGGAGTGTGGATGATGCGATAGATGATCGGGTCGCGGAAGTGCATGTTCGGGTTAGCCATGTCGAGCTTAGCACGGAGCACCATGCTACCCTCTACAGCCTCCGGAGTGTTCATCTTGTTGAACAGCTTGAGGCTCTCCTCAACGGGGCGGTCGCGGTAAGGCGAAGCAACGCCCGGAGTGGTAGGCGTGCCCTTCTGCTCAGCAATCTGCTCGGCAGTCTGCTCGTCGATATATGCATGTCCGTTCTTGATCATCCAAACGGCGAAGTCCCAAAGCTTCTCGAAATAGTCGGAAGCGTAGTATATGTTGCCCCATTTGAAACCGAGCCAAGAGATGTCGTTGAGGATGTTCTCAACGTACTCGTTGTTCTCCTTTGTAGGGTTGGTGTCGTCGAAGCGCAGGTTGCAGACACCGTTGTACTTTTCAGCCACACCGAAGTCCATGCAGATTGCCTTGGCGTGTCCGATGTGCAGATAGCCGTTAGGCTCTGGCGGGAAGCGCGTCTGTATGCGTCCAGCGTTCTTGCCCTCAGCGAGGTCCTGCTCAACGAGCTGCTCTACGAAACTCAAATTCTTCTCTTCTACTGTCTTTTCTTCTGTAATTGCCATATATTTAGACTTTTCTGTTTCTTTCTTTCGTTACATTTATTATATAGTATCGTGCAAAGTTACGATTTTTCAGTGATGTGAGCAATTTTATGTAGTCAATAATTTTTTTTATTCGCTCTATTTTGTTACTTTTGTGCTCAGATTGATAATCGAATGTATATATCGTATTCGATTCAGCAAATATTTAACTTAAACAAAATATAATAGTTATGAAACCAACACTTTTCCTCCTCGCTGCAGGTATGGGCAGCCGCTACGGTGGTCTGAAGCAGCTCGACGAGCTCGGTCCTCACGGTGAGACAATCATGGATTACAGTATCTACGATGCTATCAACGCTGGCTTCGGCAAGCTCGTGTTCGTTATCCGCAAGGATTTCGAAGAAGACTTCCGTCGCATCGTTCTCTCTAAATACGAAGGTCATATCCCGTGCGAGCTTGTTTTCCAGAGCCTCGACGCGCTGCCTGATGGCTTCACATGTCCGGAGGGTCGCACAAAGCCTTGGGGTACAAACCACGCGTTGATGATGGGCGCAAGCGTAATCAACGAGCCGTTCGCTGTGCTCAACTGCGACGACTTCTACGACCGCGACGCTTTCCGCGTAATGGGCAAGTGGCTCAGCGAACTGCCTGAGGGCTCTACAGGCAAGTATGCTATGGTTGGCTTCCGCGTAGGCAACACACTCTCTGAGAGCGGCACCGTTAGCCGTGGTGTATGCGAGAACGACGAGCACCATCACCTTACATCTGTCGTAGAGCGCACAAAGATTCAGCGCTTCGACGGCGTTGTGAAGTATCTCGACGACGACAACGAGACATGGGTAGAGATTCCTGATACAACTCCGGTTTCTATGAACTTCTGGGGCTTCACACCCGACTACTTCAAGCACAGCGAGGAGTACTTCAAGGAGTTCCTTTCTGACCCGAAGAACATGGAGAACCTCAAGAGCGAGTTCTTCATCCCGTTGATGGTGGACAAACTCATCCACGACGGCACCGCTACATGCGAGGTGCTCGACACAACATCTAAGTGGTTCGGCGTAACTTATCCTGAGGATCGTCCGGACGTAGTGGCTAAGTTCCAGAAGCTTGCCGACGAGGGTGTTTATCCTGCAAAGATGTTCTAAGAAAAACATCACAATAATTTATTGTTATCATAGCGAGGAGCTGCGCAGAAACGGTGGGTTTCGGCGTGGTCCCTCGTTTTTTATATCTATTACTCTGCGGTTTTGTTTGTGTTTTCATTAAAAATTAGTAATTTTGCAGCCGAAAATAAATGTAGCAGTATCGTATACTTTATACATTGTTATATAGAGTGCTTGGTAAACCTCTCAAAAAACAAGATTATGCAGAAAAACAAGAAAAACGTGAGTGTGCTGTTTTTGCTTTTCAGTACGCTTTTCTGCGTTTGTCTTATTACGGCAAACGTGCTTGAGACAAAGCAAATTGCGTTAGGTCCGATTAGTGTAACTGGCGGATTAATCGTATTTCCCGTTTCGTACATCATCAACGACTGCGTTTGTGAGGTATGGGGTTATGGAAAAACCCGATTGCTTATATGGCTGGGTTTCGCTATGAATTTCCTATTTGTCCTCTTCGGAGCATTGTGCGACATACTGCCCGCTGCGCCTTACTGGCATAACGAAGAAGGATTTCACGCTGTGTTCGGACTTGCGCCGCGTATCGCTTTCGCTTCGTTCCTTGCGTTCATCGTAGGTTCGTTCGTCAATGCTTACGTGATGAGTCGCATGAAACTGTCGTCGGGCGGTAAGCACTTCTCGGCTCGCGCCATACTCAGTACGGTATACGGTGAGGCAGCCGACTCGATTATCTTCTTCCCGCTGGCGCTCGGAGGAGTTATCCCGATGAAGGAACTGCCCGTGCTTATGATTTCGCAGGTAGTGCTTAAGACACTCTATGAGATAATCGTTCTGCCTCTTACCATACGCGTGGTGCGCTGGACAAAGAAGTTCGAGGGCGAGGACAACTTCGATACCGGAATGAACTATAGTATCTGGCGAATATTCAATATCTAAAACAACGTTCAGAGGTTAATGTATTTTTTAAATAGTATATATATAATAAGTATATAAATGGCAGCAAATTCAGATAATCGACGTGATGAGGGCTTGCAGGCTCTCGGAGCAAAGACAAAATATCGTGACGACTATGCACCGGAAGTGCTCGAGACATTCGTCAACAAGCATCAGGGCAACGACTATTGGGTGCGTTTCAACTGCCCGGAGTTTACGTCGCTGTGCCCGATTACCGGTCAGCCCGACTTTGCGGAGATTCGCATCTCGTATGTGCCCGACGTGAAGATGGTGGAGAGCAAGAGTCTGAAACTCTATCTGTTCAGCTTCCGCAATCATGGCGACTTCCATGAGGACTGTGTGAACATCATCATGAAAGACCTCGTGAAGCTTATGGATCCGAAGTATATCGAGGTGACAGGTCTCTTCACTCCGCGTGGAGGCATCTCAATATGGCCTTACGCCAACTACGGCAAGCCCGGAACAAAGTTTGAAAAGCTCGCAGAACGTCGTTTTGAGGAGCACGATTTGCGTGGATAATATTATAATAGGTGCAGTTGTGAGCAGCTGCACCTATTCTCGTATATAATAACTACCTAAAAATTAATGTAATAAGTATGAAGAAAATCTTTTGTACAGTGATGTTGGCACTCGCCATGTCTGCCAGCGTTTCTGCCGAGAACGCTGCAAACGGCGCCGTCGGAAACGCTAACGGCAAGACAGCTGAGAGCAAGTATGTGCCTACAGAGGGCAACCTCGCAGCACGCGCCCGCTTCCAGGACGCTAAGTTCGGCATCTTCCTGCATTGGGGACTTTACAGTATGCTCGCTACCGGCGAGTGGACGATGACAAACAACAACCTTAACTACAAGGAGTACGCCAAGCTCGCTGGCGGTTTCTATCCTTCGAAGTTCAATGCACGCGAGTGGGTGTCGGCAATCAAAGCTTCCGGTGCGAAGTATATCTGCTTCACAACACGCCATCACGAGGGCTTCTCAATGTTCCATACAAAATATTCCGACTATAACATCGTTGACGCTTCGCCGTTCAAGCGCGATATCGTGAAGGAGCTGGCAGACGAGTGCCATCGTCAGGGCATCGGTCTGCACTTCTACTACTCGCATATCGACTGGGGACGCGAGGATGCTCCCCTCGGACGCACCGGTCTTGGCACCGGCAGACCGAAAGAGGCACAGAACTGGGATAGCTACTATAAGTTTATGAACAACCAGCTCACAGAGTTGCTCACCAACTATGGTGAAGTGAACGCTATCTGGTTCGACGGTTGGTGGGATCAGGATATCAACCCGTCGTTCGACTGGCGCCTGCCTGAGCAGTATGCGCTTATCCATAAGCTACAACCTTCTTGCCTTATCGGCAATAACCACCACTCTCAGCCGTTCGACGGCGAGGACTTCCAGATGTTCGAGCGCGACCTGCCTGGCGAGAACACCGCAGGCTTGTCGGGTCAGGCTATCAGCAAGCTGCCGCTTGAAACCTGCGAGACAATGAACGGCATGTGGGGCTACAAGATTACAGACCAAAACTACAAGTCGACAAAGACTCTCATTCATTATCTCGTGAACGCAGCCGGCCGCAACGCCAATCTGCTTATGAATATCGGCCCGCAGCCCGACGGCTGTCTGCCTGAGGTTGCGGTAGAGCGCCTTAAGGAGATTGGCGAGTGGATGAAGGTTTACGGCGAGACAATCTACGGCACACGCGGCGGACTCGTTGCTCCGCACGATTGGGGTGTGACAACACAGAAGGATAACCGTCTCTTTGTGCATATCCTCAACTTGCAGGATCGTTCGCTCTTCCTGCCTATCGGCTCGAAGAAGGTGCGCAAGGCTGTCGACTTCGTCTCACGCAAGGCAGTGAAGACACAGAAATGCGACGGCGGTGTGTTGATTTCTCTCGACGAAGTGCCTACTGATGTAGACAAGGTAATAGAAATTCAGCTCTAATATTTACTAAAAAAGCGTTGATATTACCAAGTAATTGAATTTTTTTCTCTAATTTTGCATATTTGAAGAGGTGTGCGGTGCTATAAAGTCACGCCATCTCTTCAAATTGCGTTATACGAACAATAAAAAATCAACTAATAGAGATGAAAAAGAAAATCCAGTTCAGTCTCGTTTATCGAGATATGTGGCAGTCTTCTGGCAAGTTCCAGCCACGCAAAGACCAGTTGGAGCGCATTGCTCCCGTGATTATCGATATGGGCTGCTTTGCCCGTGTTGAGACAAACGGTGGCGCTTTCGAGCAGGTGAACCTTCTCGCAGGCGAGAATCCAAACGATGCGGTACGCGCTTTCTGTAAGCCTTTCAACGAGGCTGGCATTAAGACACACATGCTCGACCGTGGTCTTAACGCTCTGCGTATGTATCCCGTACCTGACGACGTTCGCGCCCTCATGTACAAGGTGAAGGCAAAGCAGGGTACAAACATCACACGTATCTTCGACGGTCTGAACGACGTTCGTAATATCATTCCGAGCATCAAGTGGGCTAAGGAAGGCGGCATGACTCCGCAGTGCGCACTTTGCATCACCAACTCTCCGGTTCACACTCTGGAGTACTACATGAACATTGCCGATCAGCTCATCGCTGCAGGTGCAGAGGAAATCTGTTTGAAGGATATGGCTGGTATCGGTCAGCCTGCATTCCTCGGCAAGCTCACAAAGATGATCAAGGACAAGTATCCAGAAATCGTCATCCAGTATCACGGCCACTCAGGTCCAGGTCTGTCTATGGCTTCAATTCTTGAGGTTTGCCAGAACGGTGCCGACATCATCGATACAGCTATCGAGCCGTTGTCATGGGGTAAGGTGCATCCGGACGTTATCTCTGTTATCAGCATGTTGAAGAACGAGGGCTTCGAAGTTCCTGAAATCAACATGAGTGCATACATGAAGGCTCGTGCCATGACTCAGGAGTTCATCGACGAGTGGCTCGGCTACTTCATCAATCCGGGCAACAAGATCATGTCTTCGCTCCTTCTCGGCTGCGGTCTGCCTGGCGGTATGATGGGTTCAATGATGGCCGACCTTGGCGGTATGCGCACTACTATTAATAACGTACGCAAGAAGAACGGTCTTGAGGAGTTCTCTATGGACGACCTTCTCATCAAGCTCTTCGACGAGGTGGAGTATGTATGGCCGCGCGTAGGCTATCCTCCATTGGTTACTCCGTTCTCACAGTACGTGAAGAACATCGCCCTCATGAACCTTCTCACTCTCGAGCAGGGCAAGGGACGCTTCGTAATGATGGACGACTCTATGTGGGGTATGATTCTCGGCAAGTCGGGTAAGATTCCTGGAACTATCGATCCGGAGCTTGTTGAACTTGCAAAGAAGCAGGGCCGTGAGTTCACAGATGTTGACGCTCACACTCTTCTCACAGACGCTCTCGACGACTTCCGCAAGGAGATGGCAGAGAACGGATGGGAGTGCGGTCAGGACGACGAAGAACTCTTCGAGCTCGCTATGCACCCCGAGCAGTATCGCAACTACAAGAGCGGTCAGGCTAAGAAGAACTTCCTCGCCGACCTTCAGAAGCTCAAGGATGCCAAGCTCGGCGCAAACCTTTCTCCCGAGCAGCTCAGCGCTTACAAGCACGCTAAGGCTGACGCAGTTGTTGCTCCGGTTAAGGGCGACATCTATTGGGAGTTCTCTGGCGAGGGCGAGTGCGCTCCGACTGTTGAGCCGTTCATCGGTAAGGAATACAAGGAGGGTGATGTGCTCTGCTACATCCAGGCTCCTTGGGGTGAGTTCGTTGAAGTGCCGGCAGCTCTTGGCGGCAAGCTCGTTGAAATCAACGCAAAGCGCGGCTCAAAGGTACAGAAGGGCGACGTTATTGCATACATCGAGCGCGAGCACGAGTAAATATGTATAAGCAAATTATCGACAAATACTACGTAGGATGTGACGCATTGCGCCACATCCTACTAACACATAGCCAATCTGTAACGCAACGTGCGTTGCAGATTGCTTCGTTACATCCCGAACTTCACATCGATGTTGATTTCGTTGAGCAGGCAGCGATGCTTCACGACATCGGAATCATTCGTGTAGATGCTTCCGGCATTGAGTGTCATGGCACAGAACCGTACATTCGTCATGGCGTCTGCGGCGCAGAAATGTTGCGCAGCGAGGGTTTGCCAGAGCGTTTTGCCCGTGTCTGCGAGCGTCATACCGGCGCCGGACTCACTCTTGACGACATCGTTTCGCAAGATCTGCCATTGCCACATCACGACTTGCAGCCCGAAACGATAGAGGAGAAACTTATCTGCTATGCCGATAAGTTCTACTCGAAAACACATCTCGACCGCGAGAAGACCATTGAGCAGGCAGAACGTTCGCTCGCCAAGTTCGGTGGCGACACATTGGCTCGGTTCCGCATGATGAAGGAACTGTTTGAGCCTGAGAAATAAAGTAAAGAACCAACATTATTCAAATTGAGAACAAAGACAGTTATAGCCCTATTGCTTTGCGCCATCATATTTGTGATGGCAAGTGCTGACGCACCCTCGAAGCAACGCAAGAAGAGTCTGAAAGTTCTTCGCGACTCAATGGAGATGAGCGACATTGCTGACACCATTGCGCGCGATACTTTGTTGAAGAAGGTTGACTCAACGCAGGTTTTTGGTGTTGACACAACCAAGATGGACTCTCTGCAACTCGCTATCTACCATCACAATAAGGCTATCGACGACTCCATACGCCTCGATTCTATCAACCGCCAGCGTGCGGGAGGCATCAACTCTCCAGTAAACTATTCGGCAAACGACTCGCTCGTATATGATGCTACCACGAAGACCGCGCGTCTTTTTGGCAGTTCTACCGTGAAATACGAGAATATGGACCTTGCAGCCGAGCGCATACACATGAGCCTCGACTCGTCTTTAGTGCACGCTACGGGCGCTAAGGACAAGGCAGACACAACTGGCGTAACGCTTTTCGGTACGCCCGTGTTCTCGATGGGTTCCGACAAGTACGAGAGCGACACCATGGCGTTCAACTTCAAGACAAAGAAGGGACTTATCAGCAACGTATACACACAGCAGGAGGACGGATTCTTGCGCAGCGAGATTTCGAAGCGCAGTCCGAATGGCGAAATCTTCCTTCAGCACGGACGTTATACTACCTGCGACGCCAAAGATCCCGACTTCTATATAGCCCTTTCGCGTGCCAAGGTGCGTCCTGGCAAGGAGGTTGTGTTCGGTCCGGCTTATCTTGTAGTGGCTGACGTGCCTCTGCCGTTTGCCATCCCGTACGGCTTCTTCCCGTTCACAAAGAGCTATTCGAGCGGCTTCATCATGCCTACATACGGCGACGAGAGCAACCGCGGCTTCTATCTGCGCGACGGCGGCTACTACTTCGCCATCAGCGACAAGATGGACCTGAAACTTCTCGGCGAGATATACACTAAAGGCTCGTGGGGACTCTCCGCAGCGATGAACTATACCAAGCGCTACCGATTCAACGGCAGTTTCTATGCAAGTTTCCAGAACACGCAGACCGGTGACAAGGGAATGCCCGACTTCACGCGTTCGAAGAGTTTCAAGATTCAGTGGAGCCACCGCCAGGACCAGAAGGCGAATCCGTACAGTTCGCTCTCAGCCAGCGTCAACTTCGCTACGTCGAGCTACGAGCGCAACAACCTTAGTTCGCTGTACAATCCGCAGACCCTCACGCAGTCTACGCGTACATCGTCTGTGTCTTGGAGCACAACGTTCTCGAGCATCGGACTCTCGCTTAGTTCTACTGCCAACCTCTCTCAGAACATGCGCGACTCGTCGATAGCAATGACCTTGCCCGACCTCAACATCTCGCTCTCGCGCTTCTATCCGTTCAAGCGCAAGCACGCCGTTGGCGACGAGCGTTGGTACGAGAAGATCTCGATGTCGTACACGGGTCACATCTCTAACAGCATCAACACGAAGGAGGACAAGCTGCTGCACTCGAACCTTATCAAGGACTGGAACAACGGCTGGAACCACTCGATACCAATCAGCGGCAACTTCACGTTGTTCAACTATATCAACCTCTCTCCGTCGTTCAACTTCCAGGACCGCATGTATTCTCATAAGGTGATGCGCTCGTGGGATGAGACGGCACAGCGTGAGGTGTGCGATACGATCTACGGTTTCAACAATGTCTACAACTATAGCTTCTCAATCGGAGCGTCGACAAAGCTCTACGGCTTCTACATCCCGAGCCGCAAGATATTCGGCGACAAGATTCAGGCTATACGCCATGTGGTTACTCCGAGCGTCAGCTTCAGCTACGCCCCCGACTTCAGTTCGTCGCGCTACGGCTACTATAAGACCTACCAGCGCACCAATGCCGACGGATCGGTCGACCTCGTAGAGTATTCGCCCTATAAGGATCAGCTCTTCGGCGTGCCTGGCAAGGGCAAGACGGGCAACATCGCGTTCGACCTCTCGAACAACATCGAGATGAAGGTGAAGAGCAGCAAGGACTCCACAGGTTTCAAGAAGCTCAGCATCATCGACGAACTGGGTCTGTCGATGAGTTACAATATGGCGGCTAAGGAGAAACCGCTTTCCGACCTCACCATGCGCATCCGCTTGAAGTGGTGGAAGAACTATACGTTCAACATGACCGCCGTTTTCGCCTCGTACGCTTACGAACTCGACAAGAACGGACGCCCGTTCGTGGGCAACCACACGCTTTGGGGCATGGGCAAGTTCGGACGCTTCCAGGGTACATCGCAGAACTTCTCGTTCACGCTGACGCCCGACAAGCTTAAGAAATGGTTCGGTGGCGGCGATGACAACGACCGTAAGAAGAAAAACGGAAAGGATGACGAGGAAGGCATCGATACCGACATCGAGTCGAACGTAGACGACACGATGGTGAACGCCCAGCGTGGCGCTCGTAAAAAGAGTGGGGGAGGCAAGGCAGAAACCGACGCCGACGGTTACATGCGTTTCAACATGCCTTGGTCGCTCACGTTCGGCTACGGTATCACGATGCGCGAGAACACCAGTGGCAAGTTCAACACCAAGTCGATGCGCTATCCGTACAAGTTCTCGCAGAACCTCAACGTGAGCGGCAACCTTCGTATCAGCGACGGATGGAACATCTCGTTCTCGAGCGGTTACGACTTCGACCAGAACAAGCTCTCAATGACCACAGCATCGCTTCAGCGCGACCTCCATTGCTTCAATATGTCGTGTTCAGTAGTGCTTGCGCCGTACACAAGCTACAACTTCTCGTTCCGTTGCAACGCAGCAACGCTTACCGACGCACTCAAGTACGACAAGCGTTCGGGATACAGCAACGCCGTGGAGTGGTATTAATAGAAAGACATCTCTTCTAACTATTTAAAAGTATATCAATGATAACTAAAAAGTCAAGATTACAGCTTGCAACAGCTTTATGCGGTGCGTTCATCTTCGGTGATGCTGTTTTTGCAAATGCTGCTACTGTTGTATTTCCGCAGCAGCAACAACCAGGCAAGGCAATTGCTATGAACACAACAGACCGTTTCGTTCTCAGCAACAACCTCTTTTCGGCATCTTACACACGCAAGGCAGGCAAGTTGCGTTTTGATGGTTGTAAGGCGATGAACCTGCTACCTTCGGAAACACTCTTTAAGTTGCGCCTTGAAGACGGCACCGAACTCTCGTCTGCCCATCTCGAACTGAAAGAGGTTAAGGTTCTAAAACGTAGCGGTGAAGCGAACGCAGTGCGCGAATCGCTCGCTGACGATGGCTACGCACTTACGGCAGTTTACAGCTATAAGGACTTTGTTATCACATACACTATAGAGCTTCGCGACGGATCTCACTATCTGCGCACCGAGATGCAGATAGATGCACTCAACGATGTGCGTTTCGACTGCATCACGCCGATGACTTATACATATAATAATAAGAAGGTGAAGAATGCGCCGGTTGTCGTGGGCAATACCCGCGGCGCACTGCTTGCTAATAATTATATCTTTGCAGGTCTGGAAACACCGATGGGTCTAAATACCAACCGTGTGGATAGCACCGAGCTCGCTACAATCGACAGCCGTAAGATCGTAGCTGTAGAAGGCGACTGGGTTCGCCGCGCCACTCTCCACAAGGGCGAAATATGGCACGTGAGTGCCGTTGTCGGACTCATCGCTCCTGGTCAGGCACGCCGTTCTTTCCTTGCATATAGTGAGCGTGAGCGTGCTGCCTCTTGGCATCCGATGACCATCTACAACTCTTGGTATGAGCTGAATATAGACCGCAACAACGCACCTGGAAACCGTGGTGTGTACGATCCGGCTGACGTGCAGAACCTCAAGGGCGACTACACAGAGAACATGACCGCTACGCAGTGTACCGACGTTGTGCAGCACTGGAAGGACAAGTTCTATGATGTGTACGGCAAGGCTCCCGTAGCGTTTGTTTTCGACGACGGATGGGACGCTTACGGCACATGGACATTCAACCCTAACTTCCCTAATGGCTTCCATGATGCAGACAGCATTGCACGCACTATGGGCGCAGGCATCGGTGCTTGGCTCGGTCCGGTGGGTGGATATGGTGCGAGCGGCGAGTATCGTCGTGGTTATTGGCGCGACCGTGGCGGTATGCAGCTCAGCAATAAGGCGTATTTCGACTACTTCGTGAAGTGCTCAAAGGACATGATCGAGAAGTACGACTTCCGTTTCTTCAAGTTCGATGGTATCAGTGCGCAGTTCTCGGCTGTTGGTCCTGACCTCACCGATGCCGGTATTGAGAATTGCGAGGCTATCATAAGCATAGAAAACGAAGTGCGCAAGAAGCGTGCAGATATATTCTACAACACAACCGTAGGCACATGGGCTTCGCCGTTCTGGTTCCATGTGAGCGATGCCGTTTGGCGTCAGGAAGGCGACTTCGGAAAGGCTGGTGTCGGCGACGACCGCGAGCAGTGGATAACCTATCGCGACCGTCTCGTTCACCAAAACTTCATCGAGCGTTCGCCGCTCTGTCCGATCAACACGCTTATGACTCATGGTGTTATCCTCACTAAGTTCGGCGATGTTTCCAAGACAATGAATTATGACGGCATCGTGCGCGAGATGCGTTGTGCTTTCGGCTGCGGTTCGTCGATGGTAGAACTTTACACCGACTACAACTTGCTCGACTCAATCAAGGATAACCAGGGCAACGCAGGTACATTGTGGCGTCAGCTTGCCGATTGTATGGACTGGCAGCAGCGCAATACCGATGTGCTGCCCGACATACATTGGGTTGGCGGCAATCCGTGGGACGGAGAGAAGGCGAATATCTATGGTTGGGCGGCATGGAACGGCAAGAAGACCACGCTCACATTGCGCAACCCAGACACTGAGAAGCAGACGCTTGTGACAACGCTGCGTGAGGTGTTCGACATTCCGAGCTATGCTAAGTCGGCTGTTGTTCTGCGCAGTTCGTTCGCCGACCAGGTGATCGGTGCAGACGGTTTGTCTGGACTCGCAATGAACGAGGCAATAGACATCGATAGCGAGATCAATATCACAATGCTAGCCTCTTCAGTATTCGTTTTTGAAGGAATAGTGAAGTAGAATATATTACAAGTAAATGTGTAAGATAAGGTGGAGTTGACAACAACTTCACCTTTTTTATGTGCTACTATATGCGTTCTTAACTACAACTTTTCTTCTTTTAAAGTGCATTTAAAAAAAAAAAAGTACTGCCATTGTCGTCGTTCACGTCCGCCATCCAATCAGATTGCGTCCGCTGTCCGATCGGAT